>Ga0210024_1000002_pt1 | contig 315845 bp, 312 predicted proteins | sample CryGeymeta201525_FD_183988 | JGI IMG/M metagenome (GOLD analysis project Ga0210024, IMG submission 183988) | Groundwater microbial communities from Crystal Geyser aquifers in Utah, USA - Crystal Geyser metaG 2015-25 (SPAdes) (version 2) | ecosystem: Environmental > Aquatic > Deep subsurface >...
AATGGACAATGCCTATTCAAAATTGGGGGATTATATTAAACCAATTTAATCTTATATTTGAAAACAGAATTAGGATTTAATTTATAATAACAACTTTTTAAGTTTACACACTTTTTGAGATAGTGTCTTTTATCATTAAAATGGTGGAAACTGAAATTCATCATTGTTACTTTGACTTTCACAATCTTCATACATCAAAACCCAATAATCATACTCTGCACCGTAAGTTGTAAATTCATTACATGCTTTTTCCCAATCTGTCCAAAAACTGGCGGTCTCAAAACACTCTGGAGAAAACAATTCTTCTGACGTAGTTTTCTCTCCTTTTAACTCTGTAAACGACATTAAACTTAATGCAATTACCATACTAAATAAAGCTGCTTTTTTCATTTTTCTAAAAATTTAAAATAATATATATATATTATTTTTTGTGTTTTTAATGAGTGTAGAAGTTGTAAAAACACTGAAATACTTCTAGAAAAAGTGTTACTTTTATAGCACTTCTTCTGCTTGTTTTGTTTATTGACATAGGCAATGGTTTTAGGTAATACATTTATTTGCAAGGTTTTTTATTGAATAATTTTGTTTTCTATAATCTCTTAAAATTTACGTATACTTTTTTCAAATAGTTTTTCAAGTTCATCGTTAGTAACTTTTCTACCTTTTAATGGCTTTTTAATAACAAAACTTTTTTTTGAATTAAGTGATATGCTTTTCAATTCATAAGATATCATAGGTTCATCAAGTCTAATAATTAAACCAGGTAATCCGTAATAGTCTTTTATTCCATAATTTATTGGTATTGAATTTGTGTACCAAGCAATTATTGTTCTTTTGATGGATTCACCTTTTCTGTTTTTTATTGTTTTATATGTAATCGCTTTATTACACATATAATCACCTATTTTTAACTTATCATTACTAAGTTCCCAAACATAATTATCAGGGTTTGTAACTAGAAAAGTTTCACCTAATAAATCTTTTTGAATTAATAATTCTTTGCTTTTTCGATTGAAATAATAAGTTCCTTTATCAGCAAATATTGATGTTAAATCAATTTTATTACTACTTACTGCATCTAAATGTTCTTCTTCAAAGAAGATAGATTCATCCTTTTCGAAATGAAGAACATATATTTTATTTTTTTGATTATCAATAATTTGTTTTATCCCAGCATTTTTAATAGAATCTTTATTCTTAAAAGAGTTGGATTTAAATGAAAGCTCATAAATAGCAGCACCATTTTGAGAATAAAAAAATATAGAAGGAAAAAAGAAAAGAGTACACAAGATATTTTTCATGTTTTAGATTTTTAAAATTTTCAAAAGTAGTGGGTTAGATAAATTATACCTATTAATTTTCTTGTAATCGACAGAGACTAAAAAAATTATTAAAAACCTGACTCCACTCTTGATGAGTCCAACTGTAAGCGCCTCCAGGGCTCATTTTTTCTAATTCGCTTGCAAAATTATATGCGTCCGTTAAACAACTAAAGGTATCTATAATATCAATAGATTTTTCAGAAGTTGATAAAACTTCTTTTTTTGAAGAGTTAGCATTAATAATGCTACCTGTCGCTAGCACAAAAGCTAGACTTAATAAAACTTTTTTCATTTTGTAAAAATTTAAAATTATTTAAAACTATTATCGAGTTTTTACATGAGTAAACCAATTTAACATTCTCTAAAAAATTGGTAGAAAAAGTGTTACTTTTGTGGCACTTCTTCTGCTTGTTTTGGGCAATGGTTTTAAATAATTCATATTATTTCGAAATTTTGTGTTTATTAAATCCGCAAGCGGAAGTTTTATCAATTTTTAAAATATAGCTGCAATACGTTGATTATTTCTAATCAAAATATTTGTTTGAAAAACACTAAAAAGAAATTGGATTTTTTTATGATATTCTTGAAAGGGATTTTCAGTTTCATAGTGGTTTGAAATTAGCAAGGTTTCAAACATCTTTCCAAATTTAAAAAAAAATAGATTGTGCAAAGTTTTTTTTATTTTTTGTGAACTTTTTTATGATTGTTACATTTAAGTAATTTATGTATAGAGTTTGAGATGAAATGTTGGGATTTTTCGAATTGACTATTTTTAGAAACTTCTTTGGGTTTTGCCAACACATTTGCATACGACAACGGATTTTGGAGGCTGTCTTTTACAGTGCCTGTTAGGGTTATTTTTTGGGAAAAAATGATTGCTGAAACACCAAAAAGCAGTAAAAAAAATAGCTTTTTTATCATGAAAATTGTATTAAATACCTATTTTTTTAATTCCCAAAAACACTTTTTTTAACTTTGTTCATTATTTCTTTATATTCATCAATACTTATAATTTTGCCTCCTTTTGGTTTTTCTACTTTAATTTTTTCCTTAGGATTTATAACTATTTTACTCGCCTTAAAAATAATATTCCCAATTTCTAACTATAAAATAAGACCTGGTAAACCATATTCACCTTTTGGTCCAAAACCAATTGGGATATTTGGTGAGTACCAAGCAATAACTTTTCCTTCACTTCTAGTGGCCTTGTAACTCAAAAAACCATTAATTTCTTTTGACTCTTGTGTTAAATCCCATTTCAAAAAAGCGTTTTCATATATAAAACATTCATCAACAGACTCGCAATCTTTAATTAAGTAAATTTTGCTTTTATCATCATAAAAATATTCTTTAGAACCTCCTGTACTGGTTTTGAGTATTCTTTGACCTAAATCATGAATATCAACAGATAATTTATCTTCAACCGTAAATAGTCCTTTGCCCTCAGAAAAAATTAACTTTGAGTTTATAGGTTTTGTATAAAAATAAACTTTATCTAGCGAGCTAATTAATTTTTTATCTTTAATGTTTTTCCTTTTTTCCGAAATATATTCATCAAGTTTTTTTCCATTTATGGTAGATTGATACTCAATAATTCCTGAAAAATTTGATTGTGCAGAAATTGTATAATCAACAAAAAGCAATAAAAAATACATATATAATTTTGATATTTTCATTTTTTGATGTTTTTTTTACAATTTAAATATATTAGGATTCATATTAACTAAACATTTTGTTCCTAGTAAAAATGTTGACTTAAAATTATTATTTTTTAATTTTTAAAAAATTCAGGAAATGATTTTTTTTGCAATTCCTCAAATTCTTTGTGTGTTAATTCTTTAGAAGTCTTTGGAGGGTTAATTTCAACTTTTTCAAGTGGATTTAATTCAATTTTAATTGCTGTTATCAAAATTGATCGAATATTCATTTCTAGTATTACGCCTGGCAAACCATAAAAATTCATAATCCCATATTGATATGGTATAGAGGGTGCATACCATACCTCTATTTTTTTTTTACCTGTTTTAGGATTTGTAATAATAGCATTATAACATAAAAAACCTCCTATTTCTTTGGTTTTTTGAACTAATTCCCATTTGGGTATTTGGTTTTGTACCAAAATACATTCATCAAGTAAATCACAATTTAGCGTTTTATTTTCATATTTCATTGTTGAATTATAAGTGTAAAATTTTTTATCACGCCCTGCCATTAAATATGTTAAATTGAAACTTTTTTTTCTAGAAACATCAATTTTATCAATTATAAAATACTCGGAAAGTTTACTATTAAACTTTAAAACTGATTTGATGTTTGTAGCTTTTTTGTATAGCTCTTTTAAAGTATTTGTTGGAGTAATTCCCTCTTTTTCGTTATAATAAAGTGCGTTATCAGCAGTTGCTATATAAGTAATTTTACCTTCTACTTGTTGTGAGTAAAAATTAAAAATAGAAAGAAGTGAAATTATCAAATTTATTTTTTTCATATTTTTTTAATTAAACCCTCAAATTTTACATTGAGGGCAAATTTTAATTAATTACAATTTCCGTAATAACAATCTGCATATAAATCATTATAAAAATCCAGATAAAATTCTAAATCATCATTAGGATGTTCCCCAAAAGCGTTAGCGACCATAAATGTCTCTGATTTTGCAAAACTTACACAATCACTTGCGCACCCAAATTCTTCAAAAATTTCAATGTTTTCTATTGATGTTGTTGAAATTATTTCATCTGAAGATGACGCATTTACTGCACTACTACTAATTGCTAGCACAAAAGCTAGACTTAATAAAACTTTTTTCATTTTTCTAAAAATTTAAAATGATATATATTATTTTTTGTGTTTTTAATGAGTGTAGAAGTTGTAAAAACACTAAAATACTTCTAGAAAAAGTGTTACTTTTATAGCACTTCTTCTGCTTGTTTTGTTTATGTTACATAGGCAATGGTTTTAGGTAATACATTTATTTGCAAGGTTTTTTATTTCTTAGATCCGCAAGCGGAAGTTTTATAAATTTTTTAAAATATAGCTGTAATACATTGATTATTTCTAATCAATATTATTTTTGAAAAACACTAAAAAGAAGTTGGATTTTTTTTAATAGATTCTTTAAAGGGGATTTTCAGTTTCATAGTGGTTTGAAATTAGCTAGGTTTCAAACAACTTTCTAAATTTAAGAAAAAAAATAGATTGTGCAAAGTTTTTTTTTATTTTTTGTGAACTTTTTTATGATTGTTACATTTAAGTAATTTTTATGTAGCGATTGGGGTGAAATATTGTGTTTTTATGAATTGACTATTTTTTAGAAACTTCTTTGGGTTTTGCCAACACATTTGCATACGACAACGGATTTTGAAGGCTGTCTTTTACAATACCTGTTAGAGGTTATATTACATTAGTAAAATTTATTTGAATATATCTTCATTTTTAAAATATTCATTTCAAAACCCTTTATTTTTTTTTGATTTGACATCAACATATTTACAATATCTTTCATCGAATCCGTTTTCTTAAAAGAATCAGTTCTAATTGATAGCTCATAAATAACAACTCCATTTTCAAAATTTTGAGAGTAAAAAAATAGATATAAAGAAGAGAACAGAAGATATGTTTCATATTTTAGATATAAAAAAATTTCAAAAGATATGTGGCTTCATAAATTTTAGGTTTTAAATAGTATTCTTACAACCTACAAATAACAAAAAAAATCTTGCCGTCAAGTTTTTGTCTTTAAAAAACAAAATGAAACTAAAAAACCCAAAACAAATGTGTTTTGGGTTTTTTATAAAAATTATAATAGATTTTTACACAGACGCTTTCATCAATTCTCTATTCATTCTTGCAATCACATCCAATGAAATTCCTTTAGGACATTCCACTTCGCAAGCGCCAGTATTAGTGCAGTTTCCAAAACCTTCTAAATCCATTTGCGCAACCATGTTTTTAACACGGGTAGCAGCTTCCACCTGACCTTGTGGCAACAATGCGTATTGTGATACTTTTGCACCCACAAATAGCATTGCTGATGAGTTTTTACAGGAGGCTACGCAAGCACCACAACCAATACAAGTTGCTGCATCCATAGCAGTATCTGCTGCCTGTTTGGAAATTGGAATTGCATTTGCATCTTGGGTATTTCCTGAAGTATTTACAGAAATATAACCACCTGCATGTTGAATTCTATCAAAAGCAGATCTGTCAACAATTAAGTCTTTAATCACAGGAAATGCTGTGGCTCTCCAAGGTTCAATGGTGATAGTTTCTCCATCGTGAAACATTCTCATGTGCAATTGGCAGGTAGTTACACGTCTGTCAGGACCATGGGCTTCCCCATTGATAAACATTGAGCAACTTCCACAAATTCCTTCACGACAATCGTGGTCGAAAGAAACAGGCTCTTCACCTTTATTGATTAATTGCTCGTTTAAAACGTCCATCATTTCTAAGAAAGACATGTGTTCTGAAATTTCAGTAACTTTATAGTCGACCATTTGACCCTTTGAACGAGCGTCTTTTTGTCTCCAAATTTTTAATGTTAAATTCATTTTTATTAGTTTTTGGTTGTTGGTTATTGGTGATTAGTCCTTGAATATTAGTTAGTGAGATTAGTTGTAAGGTGTTTGTTTTTCATTTTTTTACCAAAAACTGTCAACTACAAACGATTCATTATTATTTCCAAAAACTATCAACTACAAACCAACAACTATATTATTTATAACTTCTTTCTTTTACTTCAATATTCTCGTATTCTAAGACTTCTTTGTGCAACAAAGCCTCTTTTGGTTCGCCTTTGTATTCCCAAGCTGACACGTATTGAAATTCAGGTCTTCTTTGTGCTTCACCTTCGGCAGTTTGGTGTTCTTCTCTAAAGTGACCTCCTGCAGATTCTTCTCTTTCCAAAGCATCTTTTGCAAACAATTCACCCAATTCTAAGAAATCCGCCACTCTACCTGCTTTAGCCAACTCTTCATTAAATTGTTTGTCTGAACCTGGCACAGAAACGTTTTGCCAAAAATCTTTTCTCAAAGCCGAAATTTCTTCAATAGCTTCTTTTAATTCTTTTTCGTTTCTTGACATTCCACATTTATCCCACATGATTTTTCCTAACTTTTTGTGGTAATAATCTACGGAATGAGTTCCTTTATTATTGATAAAGAAATCAATGCGATCTTTTACTGATTTTTCTGCTTCATCAAATTCTGGGGTTTCTGAAGATATTTTTCCTGTTCGAATATCATCTGCTAAATAATCTCCAATTGTATAAGGCAACACAAAATAACCATCTGCCAAACCTTGCATCAACGCAGAAGCACCTAATCTATTGGCTCCGTGGTCTGAAAAGTTAGCCTCACCAATAGCATAACAACCTGGAATTGTGGTCATTAAATTATAATCGACCCAAATTCCTCCCATAGTATAATGTACTGCTGGATAAATCATCATTGGTGTTTCATAGGGATTTTCATCGATGATTTTTTCATACATCTGAAATAAATTTCCATATTTTGCCTCCACAATTTTTTGCCCTAATTCGATAATTTTTTCATTGGTTGGATTTACCAAATTATGAATCTTTGCTTGTTCTTGACCATATCTTTCAAAAGAAGCAGCGAAATCTAAAAACACAGCTTCACCAGTTGCATTTACACCAAAACCAGCATCACATCTTTCTTTTGCTGCTCTAGAGGCAACGTCTCTTGGTACTAGATTACCAAATGCAGGATAACGTCTTTCTAGGAAGTAGTCTCTTTGGTCTTCTGTTAATTCTGTTGGTTTTTTGCTTCTATCTCTAATTGCTTTTGCATCTTCCAAACTTTTCGGAACCCAGATTCGTCCGTCATTTCTAAGTGATTCAGACATCAACGTAAGTTTTGATTGATAATCTCCTGAACGCGGGATGCACGTCGGATGAATTTGTGTGAAACAAGGGTTTGCAAAATACGCTCCTTTTTTATGTACTTTCCAGGCAGCTGTGGCATTTGAACCCATCGCATTAGTTGATAAGAAATATACGTTTCCATAACCTCCAGAGGCAATCACAACTGCATGAGCAGCATGACGTTCTATCTCGCCAGTCACTAAATTACGTGCGATAATTCCTCTTGCTTTTCCATCAACAACAACCAAGTCCAACATTTCGTGTCTATTGAACATTTCAATTTTTCCACGAGCTATTTGTCTATTCATTGCAGAATAAGCACCCAATAATAATTGCTGACCTGTTTGCCCTTTTGCATAAAAAGTTCTAGAAACTAGCACTCCACCAAAAGAACGGTTGTCTAATAATCCGCCATAATCACGAGCAAAAGGAACTCCTTGTGCCACACATTGATCAATGATATTTGCAGAAACTTCTGCCAATCTATATACGTTTGCCTCTCTTGAACGATAATCTCCTCCTTTTACAGTATCATAAAATAATCTATAGGTTGAGTCTCCATCTCCTTGATAGTTTTTTGCAGCATTGATTCCGCCTTGAGCAGCAATTGAGTGCGCTCTTCTTGGAGAATCTTGATAACAAAAAGTTTTTACATTGTAGCCCAATTCTGCCAAAGTTGCAGATGCCGAACCACCAGCCAAACCCGTTCCAACTACAATCACATCAATATGACGTTTATTTGCAGGATTTACCAAGTTAATTTTATTTTTATAATCTGTCCATTTATCCTTTAATGGACCTTGAGGTATTTTTGAATTTAAAGTCATAATGCAAAATTAATGGTTAAAATGGTGAAACAAAGCGATTATAATAAACCCTAAAGGAATGATGATTGAATACGCTTTTCCAACATTTGCAAGTTTTTTTCTTAAAGAAGCTGCTCCAACAGATTGAAAAGCGGATGTAAATCCATGCGCCAAATGCAAACCTAAAAACACAAATGCGATTGCATAGACTCCAACTCTTAGAGGGTTTTCAAATTTGTGAGTCAATTCCTCATAATATCTTAAACCTTCCAAACCCTCCTTCGTTCCAGACATGTCACCTAAAATATATTTTGTATTGATTTCTGGAATCCAAAAATCAATAAAGTGTAAAATAATAAATAACAAAATCGCACCACCAGTCCAAATCATATTTCTGCTCATCCAAGAAGAATTCGCACCGCCGTTATTTTTAGCATACGATACCTGCCTTGCTTTGTTGTTTTTGATTTCAAGGATAAACCCCATTATAAAATGGAAAACAACACCAAATATTAGTACCGGTTGTAAAGCAAATTGAACCAAAGGATTAGTACCCATAAAATGAGAAACCTCGTTGAACAATTCAGGACTAAAAACCGATAAACTATTAATAAAAAAGTGTTGCAATAAGAATACCATTAAGAAGAGGGCTGAAAGTGACATTGCTACTTTTCTTCCTATTGAAGATTTTAAAAATCCGCTCATTGTATTTTAATTAAAATTTTGATTACAAAAATACAGCTAATCGAATTGTTTTTCAAAGAAATTACAACGTTTTCGAAAATATTTAGAATGTTTTTAAATAAAAAATTATTTTCTCTTATAAAGAATAAATTCTGAAAGATGTTTGTTTCTTTTGGTTGGATTCAAAAAATAAAGATCAATGTTTTCTGAATCGTAATGAGGAAATATTTTAACGACTTCATAATCTTTTAAAACAATACTTTTAGAAATACTATCAGCAAGATGGGTTAATACAAAATCTGCATTTATAACAATATTTTCATCAATCTTTTTATACTTTATGGTGTTTGAATCACTGTAAAAATCAAATAAATTTGGGACTTTGCCAATTGTTGCAACCAGTTTTGGTTTGCTTGTTTTATTAAGATATTTTGCAGCGTTGATTCCTCCTTTATATTCAATAATCTTTGGAAAAATGGTTAGACTAAAGTAAAAATTAACAAGAATAGCAGTGCTTCCTGATAAAAAAATCAATTTCAATGAATTACTTAATTTTTTTTTAAACAAATACAAACAATTTAAAACAAACACAATTATACTAAAAGCTGCAATTTGAAATCCGTTCTTTGAAATTATCGACAGAAATAGAATTAGAAAGATTCCAAAAAAGATAAAAATAATTTGGGAATAATTGATAATTACTTGTTGAGCTTTAGAAAAACTTACTCCCAGATTACCGGCAATTAAAATAGAGAAAAAAGGAAAAACGATTGATATGTAGTGTGGTAGCTGAAATTTTGAAATTGAAAAAATAATTAGCATTAAAAAACCTCCAAAAAAAGTGTACATTTCTGTTGTTACTTTCTTGTGTACTATTTGCTTTATTTTTATGAAAAAAGTAAAATATAATACAATTGCCCATGGGAAAAAAGCCCATATTAATGTGTGTAAAAAGAAAAAAGGGTTGCCATTTGCTCTAGTGATGATTCCTGAATTTATAAGCCTACTAAATTGACTATCCCATAAAAACCATTTGAGGGCTGACACTGTTTTTTCTTCAAAGAAGTTTTCACTTGAATTTCGATCATATTGAATATACAAAGCAATAATTTCTGGCAAAATAAATAGGATAATTAGGCTAAAAATGAATACCCATCTCCAATTTAATAGGTTTTTAATGCTATATTTTTCGAAAAAAAAATGTCCAAAAATAGCCCCAAAAATAGCAATAACAATAAAAACTCCTTTTGTCATAATTGCGATAGCAACAAATATTGTCATCAAAACTAAGTGGATTGTCTTTTTTTCAAAAAATCCCTTGTCAAAATGATATACAGCGGCAATTATTGAAAGCATAATATAAGGTTCAATTCTGCCTTCGGTACTTGCTAAAAAAACATATTGGGAAGTTGCTAAAATAAAAACACTTAGCAAAGCAGTTTTTTTGTCGTAATATTTATTGGCAAATTTATAGGTGTATAAAAATGAAGTAAAGATTGCCAATGTTATCGGCAACATATACGAAAAAGATTTGACTCCCATTATTTTATAAAAAAATATCGTAATCCAAAATGGAAAATGTGGTTTATCTAACCAATCTTTATGATTATGAATCAATGAAAAAAAATCTCCAGATTGCAACATGTTTTTACTTAATAGGGCATACAAAGCGGCATCGTCAATATAAAAATCTAAAAAAGTATTGTATAAATACATTGGTAAACAAAGCACTAAAACAAGAATAATAGTGTATTCTTTTTTGTTAAATTTTATATTTTTCTGAAGATAAAAATTCATAAGCAAATGTTGTGAATTTTAAACAGATATAACTTTAAGAAACCTTTAAATTATCATAAAGAAATTTGACTTGAAGACACCAAACACTTGTTGTTTTTCCATGTTCCCTTTAAATCAACATTTGAAATGATGCTGTTTTCACAAGTTAAAAAGTTTCCATAAATATCTTTTTTGATGATTTTCATTTTTCCTTCATGAATGGCATTTATCACTCTGTATATCAATCCTGTTTTTGAAATATCGCTATTTTTTGAAATCAGTGACAAACCTATATTATTATTGTATAAATCCATTTCTGAGGAAATTTCGTCAGGTAAAATTCCGTCTTCTTTTTTATTTTTTTTGTACATCAAATAGTTTTCTTTTTCATGCGCTTTTCCAAGAGATTTTGCTGCAGATTTTCCTATTTCTTGACGCAATCTTGCCATCCAATACGCATGCCTAAAAGCATCTACTTGACCTCCAGAAGCATCACCATCCAAAAGGTCTGTTTTGCAAATAGAATCCGAAATTCTTGTTACTTCAACAGAAATTTTATAGGCTTTTTTTGCTTGAAACGGATGCCACAAAACCCAACTTTTTTTTGAGCTTGAAAGGGCAAAAAAACTTTTTATATCAGTTTGTGAATGAGTAAAAAAAGAGAAAAACAAAAAGAAAATTACGCTCGTTTTTTTCATTTATTTAATTTCAAATGTTGATATTATATCTTCAATTTTCACAATCTATATGTTTCTTTTGGGCGATAAAAAAACTCCATTTTTTAGCTTGTCTAATTTACTATTTTTTGGCGTATTCATAAAATTTTTCCGCTTTTTAAGTCAAAGATACATCAAAAGAAATTTTGTTATATCCTTTATCAATATTGATTGTATTTGTATTTAGAACGAATTTATTTGAGAAAATTTAAACAGTGGTTTTTCCAGAATCCTTTGTAGAAAAAAGGAATCGCCATTTTTGGCAGATATAGTTTTTGACCAATCATTTTTTTTTCAACCCAATTGTTTCTTTCTTGAATTCTTTCAATCTGAGAAATATAGCATTTTTTATTCATCAAATTTTTTTTAAAAAGTCAAAGGTTTCCATTTTCAGCTTTGTAAAAACTGCCTCCATGAGTTACTAAAATAAGGAGTTTTTATTTGGTTTGAAACACCAAATCATGCACTTCAATATTGAGTAAATTTTTATTGAAAATCTTACAGAAACAGCCTTTATCAAAAGATTTCAGTTTTTTGTTAATATTAAAAGTTTCTTTCCATGTTTATCTGACATCAAACGTTCTGAGAATTCCAAGTTTTTCATTAGAACAATACAAATGTCCAATAACGCCCACAACAACTTCATCAGCATTGTTTGGGTTGATAACAATTCTGCTAATTATCATGCATATCAAACAAACCAATGTTTTTCGATGATTTCCCTTTGTCTGTTGATACTAGCATACGAATTCCTGATGAACAAGAACGTGAAAATTTTTTTTATAAAGTAAAGTTTTTTTTAAAAACTCCTTTTGGTTTAACGCCTGTGCAAATTGGACCGCGCTTGTTGGTTTTTGGAAACTAAAAGGTATAAAGAGAGAAAATAAAAGAAAATAGATTTTTTCATGAGGGTTTTTAATGTGGGCATTTGTAATTTTTTTGGTTATTATTAAAAATTTTAATAATTTTAAATAAAATTCTATTGATTATCATTAATTTAGCATAAAATTAACAATTAACTTTTAAATTATGGACAACATTTTATACATTATTATCATTGGAGCCATCTGCGGATATATTGCAGATGTATTAATGAGTGACAATGGTTATGGACTATTGATCAGTATTATTATTGGAATTGCAGGAAGTTTTGTAGGAACTTGGGCTTTTAGAAAACTTGGAATATCTATAGGAAGTGGCGTATTTAGCGACATTATTAGAGGGGCTTCAGGAGCGATTCTTATTTTGTTTATCCTGAGTCTTTTTAAAAGAGGAACCTATCGAAGACGATAATTCATTTTCGTTGTAAAAATAATAAAGAGGTTTAAAAACCTCTTTTTTTTGTGCTTTTTTCTGTAGAAATAAATTTAAAACAACAATTTATTGATTTAAAACAAACAATCAACCTACTTTTGCAACACATTCAGAACAACAAAAAACGTTGTTTCTCAAAAATCATTTATGTCATTCAAGTCTTTAGGATTAGCTGCTGCGTTTGTAAAAGCAGTCGAAGAGAAAGGGTACACAACACCTTCTCCAATACAACAAAAAACAATTCCAATTATTTTAGAAGGTAAAGATGTATTGGCATCTGCACAAACTGGAACTGGGAAAACTGCTGGATTTACGTTGCCTGTATTGCAATATTTAACAGAAACCAAGCAACAAAAAAATGGTCCTTTACGTGCTTTGGTTTTAACGCCAACAAGAGAATTGGCCGCACAAGTATATGAAAATATCAAGGAATATAGTAAATATACTGACATCAAATCAGGAGTGGTTTTTGGGGGTGTAAACATTGTTTCACAAAAAGCAATGCTCAAAAATGGAGTAGATATTTTGGTGGCAACTCCAGGAAGGTTGTTGGATTTGCATGAACAAAATTCAGTATCATTCAAACGAGTTGATGTATTGATTTTGGATGAAGCAGACAGAATGTTAGATATGGGTTTTGCAAGAGACTTGAATAAACTCATCAGTTATATGCCTTTAAAACGTCAAAATTTGATGTTTTCGGCTACTTTTTCTCCTGAAATTAGAAAATTGGCGGAAGGAATTTTAAAAAATCCAGTTTCCGTAGCTGCTGAACCTCAAAATTCAACGGCTGTAAAAGTAACTCACAAAGTGTATAAAATAGATAAAAACAAGAAAACTGCTTTTACTATCAAATTAATTACTGACAATGATTGGCAACAAGTATTGATTTTTACAAGAACAAAACATGGAGCCAATAAATTGACTGAAAGTTTGCTTAAAGCGAAAATTTCTGCTGCAGCCATTCATGGAAATAAAAGTCAAGGAGCTAGAACAAAAGCACTAAAAAACTTTAAAGAAAACTCCATAAAAATTTTAGTAGCAACAGATATTGCTGCTCGTGGTTTGGATATTCCATTATTGCCTCATGTGATCAACTATGAATTGCCAAATGTACCTGAAGATTATGTGCACAGAATTGGAAGAACAGGAAGAGCAGGTGCTGAAGGTGAAGCTATTTCATTGGTTTGCAGTGAAGAAACTGAATTTCAAAATGAAATAGAAAAACTACTCAAAGAGAAATTAAATTCTGAAATTGTTGAAGGTTTTGAACCTACTGATACTGCTGATGCTAAAAGAGCCTCTACGCAAAGTAAAAGTTCTTTTGCAAAGAACAAAAAACCTTCAAACACGAAATCATCAGAAGGAAATGCTCCAAGAAAAAAACCTTTTTCAAACACAAATAAACCAACAACTTCTCCTGAAAAAGGCAGAAGTGCCGCAGCAAAAAGAAAACGTTTTTAGAGATTTAATTTTTCATTCTATTATTGCTACATTTGTGTTTTAAAACACTTTCACAAATGAAATACCATTCAATAGACGCAGCTCTTTTCATCAAAAATCGTAAAAATTTTGTTTCGCAAATGAAGCCGAATAGTTTGGCGATTTTCAATTCTAATGACATTTATCCAACAAGTGCTGATAGTACAATGCCTTTTGAACAACATAGAGATATTTTTTATTTGAGTGGTGTTGACCAGGAAGAAAGTGTGTTACTTTTATTTCCTGATTGCCCAAATCATGAACTACGTGAAGTGCTTTTCGTAAGAGAAACCAATGATCATATTGCTGTTTGGGAAGGTGAAAAATTATCGAAAGAAACTGCTTTTAAAACTTCAGGAATTAAAACCGTTTTTTGGTTGCAAGAATTGGAAAAAGTACTGTTTGAAATGACCACGTATTGTGACACTTTTTACATCAATACCAACGAACATTACAGAGCTAAAGTAGAAACAGAAACGCGTGAAGATCGTTTTACAAAATGGATCTTGGCAAAATATCCTGCACATTCTGCAGCGAAAAGCAACCCAATTTTGCAACGTTTACGCTCTGTAAAAGACCCAATTGAATTGGATTTGATGCAACAAGCTTGTGATATTACCGAAAAAGGATTTCGTAGATTGTTACATTTCGTAAAACCTGGCGTTTGGGAATATGAAATTGAAGCAGAATTAATTCATGAATTTATCAGAAATCGCTCAAAAGGATTTGCTTACACACCAATAATTGCCTCAGGAAACAATGCAAACGTGTTGCATTATATCGAAAACAATCAACAATGCAACTCTGGAGATTTATTGTTGCTAGATATTGCTGCAGAATATGCCAATTATAAAAGCGATTTAACAAGAACAATTCCTGTTTCTGGACGATTTTCTGACAGACAAAAAGCGGTGTATAATGCTGTGAATCTTGTGAAAAAAGAAGCCACAAAACTGTTAGTTCCTGGAACTTTTTGGAAAGAATATCACATAGAAGTTGGAAAAATCATGACTTCAGAATTGTTGAAATTAGGCTTGATTGACAAAGCTGATGTTCAAAATGAAGACCCAAAATGGCCTGCTTATAAAAAATATTTTATGCACGGAACAAGTCATCATATTGGATTAGACACACACGATTATGGCTTGTTATATGAACCTATGAAAGCGAATATGGTATTCACTGTTGAACCTGGAATTTACCTCCCACAAGAAGGTTTTGGTATTCGTTTAGAAGATGATGTAGTAATCCAAGAAAAAGGCGAACCTTTCAATTTGATGAAAAATATTCCTATTGAAGTGGAAGAAATTGAAGATTTGATGCATCAATAAATAAAGAAAAGTGAGTTTTAAAACTCGCTTTTTTTATGCCAACGAATTGATAAAACGAATTGTTTGACAATTGAACATTTCTGGCTGTTCAACATTGACAACATGACCACAATTTTCCACCACAAAAAGTGTAGAAGTCACATGTTGGGAAACAATATGTTTGATAGATGGCAAAAACAAATGATCTTCAGCACCCATAATATAAAAAGTTGGGATTTTAATGTCTTTTGCTCTGAAAAATCGCAATAAAGGATTGATTTCTGCAGTTAATTTAAACCAACGCAAAAACTCTTTTTGATAGAGTTTTTTGGCTTCATTGACGAATAATAATCTTGAATTTTTATGATTTTTCTTTGGCATAATGATAAATGCAAACAACTTATACAGCATCATATATGGCACTACAGATTTAAAAATATTGCCAATTTTCATCAACATTTGAGAACGAAAATTCAATTTGATAATGGCACCTCCCATAATCATACTTTTCACCATTTCTGGTCTTTTTTCTGCCAGATTTCGAATCAAAATAGTCCCTAAAGAAATCCCAATAAAATGTGATTTTCGAATGTTTAAATGTTCAATAACCTCCACAATATCATGAGTAATTGAATCAAAAGTATATTTTGGATTGAACGTATCTTTCAATGTTGGTTTGCTATTTCCATGACCGCGCAAATCCAAAATCAAGACATTGAATTCTTTTTTAAAATCGCGCACTTGTTTATACCAAATAGAACTACTTCCTCCTGCACCATGCACAAAAGTAACCCATTCACTAGAATTAGAATTCGGATATGTATAGTAGTTTAACAAAAATTATTTTTCTTTATAAAACAAAAATACAATTTTTATTTATTGAAAGCTTTGATAAAAATAAATTGTGGTGTTAATCATTATTTAAAAAAAATTATCATTTGACTGAATTTATGAAAACTGTGAAATTCGTATCAAAAAATCAGTTAGTAAAATTTAAAATGCCAAAAAACAAAAACTGTATGAACAATAAAAAAGGAGCAAACTTATTGAGAGAATTTCTTTTAAAGTGTGCCAACGCAAAACAAAAAACAACTGCAATAAAATACCAAGCAACGTAGTTTTGAACGGGAATTTGAGCGTTTGTCCATGTCCAAAAATCATAGGTAATTGCAATGGGTTCAATGAGAAAATCGAGTGAAACCAAAACTAGACTTGAAAAAAGTGCCAAAATCCATTTCGTTTGAATGTATTTTTCTAAGGAATAAACGGTTGCATAGGTTAATAAAATCCAATTCACACCAATCATTAACGGCGTTTCAAAAACTTTCCATCCCAACGTTTTTCCGTATGCATATTCTCCAAAAATAGCACCGGTATTTACACCCAAAACCTCTACAAAATAGCCTAAAATGGCAATTAAAATAAAAATAAATACTTGATTTCGAAATCCCTTTTCATGATTAATGAATAATAAAATTGCGCTAATTCCCAAATTTAAAGGAGTTAAAGACAAAAAATCAATGGGATTTTTGCTTGCAACAATTCCAATAAAACCTGTGACATAAATTAAAATCAACAGAATAATAGAAAATTGAATTTTAGTGATATTGAGTTTACGAAACATGATTTGTCGCAATTTTAGCACTTAACAAACACAAAGGAATTCCTCCTCCAGGATGCACACTTCCACCAACAAAATACAATCCTTTGATATTTTTTTTAAAATTTGGATGTCTCAAAAACGCAGAAAATTTTGAATTGCTACTTGTTCCATACAACGAACCTTGATAAGAAGAGGTTTTGCTTTCAATAGTTCTTGGATCTAAAATTTCCTCACATTCAATCAAAGATTCAATGTCCATTTTGAAATGAGCGTTCAATTTTTCGATGACATTTTTCTTCGTATTTGCAACCAATTCATCCCAATTTTGTCCAATATTCGCAGGTGCATTTACCATTACAAACCAATTTTCTGATTGATTTGGAGCATCCTCTTTGCAAATTTTTGACGAAATATTGATGTAAATTGTTGGGTCTTTATACATCGTTTTTTGTTCAAAAATTGCCTCAAATTCCGCTTTATAATCTTCTGCGAAAAAAATATTGTGCAAGTCTAATTCTTTGAATTCTTTGCGAATTCCCCAATAAAAAACAATGGCAGAACTTGATCTTTCTTGCGAAAGTGTTTTTATAGGTTTTGGATAATTTGGCAATAATTGATGATAAGTAAAATAAATATCCATATTGCTAAAAACAACATCAGCCAAAATTTTTCCGTTTTCGGTTTCAATTCCCAACACTTTTTTTTGAGATTTGTCTAAAATAATTTCTTTTACAATTTTATTATACTGGAATTTTACGCCTAAATCCTCAGCCAATTGTACCAAAGAAGTAGTAATGCTGTTCATTCCTTTGGTTGGAAAAAATGTGCCTACATTGTGTTCATAATGAGGAATAATTCCCATTATTCCTGGAGTTTTGTAGGGATTTGAACCATTATAAGTAGCAAATCTATCAAATAATTGCACCATTTTAGGATGTTTTACATCCTTTTGATTTGCTTGATGAAGCGTTTTATCAAGATCAAACTTTCCAATGTTCAGTATTGATTTCAATGTTTTCAAATTAAAAAAATTGGATGGTTGATGCAAACTTTGTTCTAAAAATAAATCACCAATTTCTTCATTGATAAAAGCTGCTTTTTGGAGCTTTTTCACAATAACAGCTTCTTCAATTTGAAAGGTTTCCTGAACTTTTTCGGCAAACTTTTGAACATCACTTTCTGCATGCAATTGTGTACCATCTTGCCAAAAATACTTGCACGAAGTTGGATGTTTTACATATTCAAAATAATCTGCTGTTTTTTTTCTTGCCAACGAAAATAATTCCTCCACAAATTGAGGCATTGTGAACAATGAAGGTCCTGCATCAAAACGATAATCTCCTAACTGAAAAACGGATAATTTTCCTCCAGGATATGAGTTTTTTTCATACACATTTACCTCAAATCCTTTTAATTGCAGGCGAATAGCACTCGCAATTCCTGCAATTCCAGCACCAATTATAACTGCTTTTTTGTTCGTTTGAATATTACTCATTTTTTGTTTAGAATATCTCTAAATTTATTGAACAAAAATACTACTTTAGAAAGATATCAAACACAAATTTTATTGGTTTTTTTGGTTCAGTTTATTGGTTTTTGAAAGAAATTCCCCAACAAAAACAACAAAAAAGCAGGCAAAACCCAACCCAAGTTAAAATTCGCAAATGGAATCCAACTTTTAATACCAATCAAATAATCTTCTGAAATAAAATATCCTAAAAAATCAGGAATACTGAATATAAAAGTGACCAAAACAACTGCTCTAAAAACCAATACAGAAGCAAATTTATCTGGAAGAACATTCAACAAAATCAACACAATTGTAATTGGATATAAAAACATTAAGGCTGGCACAGCCAAAATGATGATAAAATCTACTTGAAAACTTCCCACCAAAATGCCAATAATCGAACAAATTGCTGCAGTAATTACAAATGCTTTTTGTGAGTTTTTGCAAATTCCTTTCAGATAATCTGCACAACCTGTAACAACGCCAACTGCAGTCGTAAAACAAGCTAACGCAACCAAAACACTCAATAAAATCCTCCCAAAATCACCCAAAGTTTGCAAACTCAAACTGGTTAAAATGTCAATTCTTGAAGCGTTTTCAGTAAATGATGCGCTAAATAAAAATCCTGATAAAATGAGTCCGCCATAAATCAATAACAATCCAACACCAGCAATAATTCCTGATTTTTTTATCAATACTTGTTTTGCTTCGAAAGCGTGCAGATTTCCTAAATTCAGCGAAACAATCATTACTGCCCCAACAACAACTCCTGCAATCGCATCAAAAGTTTGATAGCCTTCTAAAATTCCATCCACAAATGGATTTTCAACCGTTGATAAAAGCACATTTTCTGGTGGATAAAAAACAGCCAAGAAAATGATTATCAATAAAATAATTACAATGATGGGCGTCAAAAACTTTCCAATAACATCAATAATTTTTGAACGATTGATGGCAAAAATAAACACCAATCCAAAATAAATACTACTCGTAATTAAAGGACTACTATCAAAAAAAGGCTGCACAGACATTTCATGAGTTACTGCAGCTGTTCTTGGGCCAGGAATTGCAATGGCAATGGCATAAATAAGAAAACAAAAAACAGTACTGAAAACTGGAGAGACTTTTTTGCCAAAATCATACAAAGTTCCTTGCAATTTGGCATGTGCAAAAATGGATAAAATAGGAATTACAACAGCAGTGATTGCAAATCCTAGTAAAACAATCCACCAATTTGAACCCGATTTTACGCCTAATGACGTTGGTAAAATCAAGTTTCCTGCACCAAAAAAAAGCGAAAACAACGCAAAACCACTAATCCAAATTTCTTTATTCTTAAACGTATTCATCTACTATAATTTCGTTAAATGTAATAATCTTTAGAGTTAAATGCTAGTTTTCATTTATATTTGCAATGATTTGTTAAATAAATGATGTCTTTCGCAAAAATTTTATTTGTAAAAACATGCAGTGCATTTTTAATTTTTGCGCTGTTAGTGCCTTTTGCTTTAAAGTTGGAGCATATTTTTGAAAACCACAAACACAGCGTTTGTACAAGTAAAGTTGAAAACCATATACACCAATTAAATGATGATTGTGATTTTCTAAATTACACCATTACCTCATTTAATTACACTCAAAACTTTGTTAACGAAACATTTATTGTAAATTCTTTTCCAGAAAAAAATTACAATGATTCTATTGCTTTCTTTTCTTCACAAAAAGCAACTTCTTCCTTAAGAGGACCTCCGAGTTTGTCATAAAGTATTCGCTTTATTATAAACTAAAAACAAACAGATGAAAAAAATTCTTTTAGTATTTTTTTATCTGAGTTCCTTTTGGATATTCAGTCAAAATTGTACTTATAAAATCAGTGGAACTGTTGTTGATTTTCATGATGGAACTATCATTGATAACGCAACAATTCAGATAAAAAGCACCAATAAATTTGCCATTTCAGATCGCAAAGGAAATTTTGTAATTAACAATGTTTGTGTTGGAAAAATCACCATTGTTATTTCTCATATTGGTTGTAAAACCTCAGAAAAAACAATCAATATTGACAGTGATTATCAGGGAAAATTTCTGTTAGAACATCATTCAGAAGAATTGGAAGAAGTGTCTGTTTTTGGAAAAACCAATACAAAAAAAGTGGAATCAATTTCTGAAACGTTGTTGTCTAAAAAAGTGTTGGATAATTACAGTGCTGCTTCTTTGGGTGATGCTTTGAAAGAAATTGCCGGAGTTTCATCCATCAATACTGGAAATGCGATTGTAAAACCCATGATCAATGGCATGCACAGTAGCAGAATTATTGTGATGAACAATGGTGTGCGTTTGCAAGACCAAGAATGGGGAATTGAACATGCGCCAAACATCGATTTGAATTCGGCTGAAAGTGTTTCTGTCATTAAAGGTGCAGGAGCGTTGGCTTTTGGAAGTGATGCTATTGGTGGAGTTGTGTTGTTAAATCCGAAAAACCCTGTAAGAATTGATTCGCTTTTTGGAAACACCATTACTGGATTTCAAACCAATGGAAATGGCTATAATTTGGCAACTTCATTACACAAAACCTTTAAAAAAGGATATTATGTAGATGTAAATGCTACATATAAACGATTTGGAGATTTTAAAGCGCCAGATTATTATCTAACAAACACTGGTTCTGAATCTTATGCATTTGCTATCAATGCTGGTTTTAAAACTTTTGAAACTGGCTGGAATGTTTTTATTAGTTCCATTTCTAATGAAATTGGGATTTTAAGAGCTTCACATATTGGCGGAATTCAAGATTTGGTAAATGCGTTAAACAGCCAACAACCTTTGATTCAAAATGATTTTAGCTACACAATTGACAATCCAAAACAAGAAGTTTCGCATTGGATTGCCAAAGTAAACTATTTTAAACGTTTTGAAAAATTAGGGAAACTAACGTTGCAATATGATTTTCAAGAAAATCAACGACTAGAATATGACAGAAGAATTGGCGACAATCGTTTTATTCCAGCAGTAGATTTAAATTTACAAACTCATTCTGCGACCGCAGATTTTCTTTTTGATGCCAAAGACTCTTGGGCAATTCAATCTGGTGGATTGTTTCGTTTTCAAAAAAATGTTGCAAATCCTGCAACTGGAGTTCGTCGTTTAATTCCGGATTATCAAAAAACGGATGTTGGAGTTTACACAACCATCAAACATGAATTTTCTGAAAATTGGCTGTTTGATGCTGGCTTACGCTATGATTTTAATTTTTATGGTGTAAAAAAGTTTTATCAAACAAGTCGTTGGAATGCTTTGGGATATGATGTCTTGTTTCCTGATTTGGTGATTCAAGATTTAGGAACCCAATTATTGACAAATCCGGAGTTGAATTTCCATAATTTTGCGATTTCTTTGGGTGCAAAAAGAACGCTTTCTGATGAAAATTCGTTGTTGTTCAACTATACAATGGCAACAAGACCACCAAATATTGCTGAGTTGTTTAGTGATGGTTTGCATCATTCAGCAGCAAGAATTGAGTTGGGTTCTTTGACGCTAAATTCAGAAAATTCGAATCGTTTTTCGGTGTCTTTTTTGAGAGAAAATAGTTCATCAAAATGGCAAATTGATACGTATGTAAATGCCATTCAAGATTATATTTTCATTGCTCCAAATGGCACAGAACAAACTATTAGAGGTGCTTTTCCAAAGTGGGAATATCGTCAGACAGATGCAGTATTACTTGGTTTTGACATCAATTTTCAAAAGGAATTTTCAGAAAATTGGGGATATTCTTTAAATTCTTCTTACATCTATGCGCAAGATTCTGAAAATAAAATACCAATTATTGACATGCCTCCTTTTCAAATGAGAAATTCGATAAGTTATAAAAACACTGATTGGCATGGATTTTCAAGTACCTTAATTAGCGAGTTTGTAGGAAGACAAAATCGTTTTCCCGATTTTAATTTCAATCAGTTTATTGCAGAAACAAACACGACTGTTTTAGTAGATATTAGCACGCCACCAAATGCGTATCATCTGTTTCATATAAACAATACCATGAATTTTGATTGGGGAAAACACTCCAAAATTCAAGTGAGTTTAAACATCAATAATCTTTTAAACACTTTTTACCGAAATTATCTGAACAGACTTCGGTTTTTTGCAGATGATTTGGGAAGAAATTTTCAACTTCAAATCAAAATTAATTATTAAAAATTTTAAAAAATACATATCATGAAAAAATACATTTTCTTATTTAGTTCGTTAGTAATCATGTCATTAACTTCTTGTTCAAGTGATGATCCAGAAATCGTAAACGAAGAAGAATTGATTACGACATTAAAAGTAACCTTAACGCCTCAAGGTGGAGGAAGTGTAGTTACTTTACAATTGCAAGATTTAGATGGTGATGGTCCAAATGCTCCTGTAACCACTGTTTCAGGACCTTTGCAAGCGAATACAACCTACACTGGAGTAACGCAAGTATTGAACGAAACTGAATCTCCTGCTGAAGATATTACATTAGAAGTAGAAGAAGAAGGTGATGAGCATCAGTTTTTTTATACATTTTCTAACAGTACTGCTAGTATAAAATATACTGATGAAGACGTGAATAAAAACCCCATTGGAATTAAATTTGATATGACAACAACAAATGCTGGAATTGTAGCAATGACGGTAACTTTACGTCATGAGCCAAACAAAGCTGCATCTGGAGTAAGTACTGGAAACATCACCAATGCTGGAGGAGAAACAGATGTTGAAGCAACATTTAACTTAACCGTGAACTAAAATTTCTAATAATTTTTTACATAAAAGCGGGTTTTTACTCACTTTTATTTTTTCTTTGTACTATGATTTTAGAATATAAAGGTGCCAAAATTTATTATGAAACTCATGGAAAAGGGCCTGCAATAGTTTTGCTTCATGGTTTTTTAGAAAATTCTTCCGTGTGGAAAGAAATTATTCCAACACTTTCTAAAAAAAACAAAGTGATTTCCATTGATTTATTAGGTCATGGAAAATCTGATTGTTTGGGATATGTTCATCCAATGGAATTATTTTCAGAAACTATTGAAGCAGTTTTAAAACACCTAAAAATTAGAAAATGTTTTTTGATTGGACATTCTTTGGGAGGCTATGTTGCCTTAGCTTTTGCAGACAAAAATTCACAAAAAGTGAAAGGATTGTGCTTGCTAAATTCAACTTCCAACGAAGATTCTGAAGAGCGAAAAGAACTTAGAACAAGAGCGAATAAAATGGTGCAAACCAATTTTGAAAATATGGTGAAAATTTCGATTTCAAATTTGTTTTATCAAGAAAACATTACACTTTTCTCCACTGAAATTGAAATCCTGAAAAAAGAAGCGCTCACAACTTCCTTGCAAGGTTATATGGCTGCTCAAGAAGGCATGAAATTACGACCAAATAGAAATCAAGTTTTGACAAATGCCAACTTTAAAAAACTATTGATTATCGGTGAAAAAGACCCTGTGTTAGATGCCAAAATTTCTATAGAAGAAGCAAAAAAAACCAATACCAATTTTGTTGTTTTTTCTGGTGGACATATGAGTTATATTGAAAATAAAAAAGAAGTAATGAGTACTTTAAAAGAATTTGTAAAGTAATTTTTAATCTAAAATTATTTCAAATATCATTCGTATATTTGCGAACAAAATATTGACTACATGCCAACCACAATTAAAACAGATTATTTTACCAAGGATCAAGAATTGACAGCAAAATTCGCAAAAGCATTGGGTCATCCTGTGAGAATTGCCATTTTAGAACTGCTCAATTCGCAAGCCTGTTGTTTTCATGGTGATATGGCTGAAGAACTTCCAATTGCAAAATCTACACTGTCTCAACATTTAAATGAACTAAAAAATGTTGGACTCATTCAAGGAGATATTACACCTCCATCAACCAAATATTGCATCAACAGAGAAAATTTCGCTTTAGCAAAAAGATTGATTGGCAATACATTAAAATGATTTAAAAAAATGATTCGTATTTCTACGAACATATACAAACTATTCGTATATTTGCGAACAGTTTACTAAAAACCAATTCTCATGAAAGAAATTAAAGTATTAGGCCCTGGTTGCTCAAAATGCAAATCAACCTATAATAATGTGATAGAAGCAATCAAACAACACAATATTGAAGCAAATGTTGAAAAAGTAGAAGACATCGTTGAAATGATGAAATATAACGTTTTGACAACTCCTGTTTTGATGATTGACGGGGAAATAAAAATCAAAGGAAGAGTAGCCCAAATCAGTGAAATTGTTGAACTTTTAAAATAAAAAAATCAAAAAAATAAATTTAATAAAAATGGAAAATCAAGTTTTAGTGAAAGAAATCTGTCCAACAACCACTCAAAAATGGGTTAAAAACGGTGCTTTGTTGATAGATGTTCGTGAAGCAGCTGAAGTTCGTGAACTTTCTTATAATGTCCCAAATATCATCAATATTCCTTTGAGTGAATTTGAAGAAAGATTTCAAGAAATTCCAAAGGATAAAGAAGTTGTGATGGTGTGTAAAAGTGGTGTAAGAAGTTTAAGAGCTACCGGCTTTTTAGTTAATAATGGCTACGAAAATGTGGTAAATATGCAACATGGTATTGCAAAATGGGTGGCAAAAGGATTTCCTGTAAAAGGCGATACTTCTTCTATAACTGGGAGCGAGTCTTGTTGTTCATCATCAGGTTGTTGTTAAAAAAAATTACAGATTATAAATTACGAGCGAATTCGATTTACCTAGTAAAATACTTCGTTTAAAAAAATTCGTAATTTGTAATTTAATATTTATAATTGACTATGTTTGATTGGATACAACACTTTGCAGATTGGTTAATTTATTCCGTTTTTGGAATTGAAGCCACTTCACATTTAGGAACTGCCCTAAATTTCTTTGTTTATGATACTTTAAAGATTCTTATTCTTTTGTTTATCATCGTTTTTTTTATGGGAATTGTAAATGCTTATTTTCCCATTGAAAAATTAAAAGATTTCTTACATAGAAAAAAATTATATGGATTAGAATACTTTTTTGCATCAATTTTTGGTGCAATAACACCATTTTGCTCTTGTTCTTCAGTGCCTTTATTTATTGGATTTGTGCAAGGAGGCATTCCATTAGGCGTTACTTTTGCTTTTTTAATCACTTCTCCACTAGTAAATGAAGTTGCAATTGCCATGTTTATTGGAATGTTTGGCTGGAAAGCCACATTGATTTATGGAAGCTACGGAATTTTGTTAGGAACCATTGGTGGTTGGTTATTAGGAAAATTCAATTTAGAACCATTGCTTTCTGATTGGGTAAAAAAAATCTTAGCGATTAAAATACAACAACAAGAACTCGAAGAAGAAAAACTCAGTTTCCGTGAACGTTTGCCAGAAATTACAAGAGCTGCATGGGAAATCGTTCGTGGTGTTTTGATTTATGTAATTATTGGAATTGCCATTGGAGCAGCCATGCATGGCTATGTTCCTGAGAATTTCTTCGGACAATATTTGGGTGGTGGCGAATGGTGGACTGTTCCACTAGCGGTCATTTTTGCAGTGCCAATGTATGCAAACGCAGCCGGAATTGTTCCTGTTATTCAAGTTTTTGTAGCAAAAGGAGTCCCTTTAGGAACTGCGATTGCTTTTATGATGGCTACAGTAGGTTTGTCAATCCCTGAAGCAACTTTATTGAAAAAAGTGATGACCATCAAACTTATCGCTATTTATTTTAGCGTTGTAACACTCTTTATTATTATTTCTGGATTTATTTTCAACATTCTTCTATAAACAATGGAAAAGATTATTTTTGGAATTGTATTATTCCATGTCATTTTAGGCTTTGGTTGGGTGGTTTACAAACTTCAATTTCAAAAAAAGAAAGAAGACGACGTTACCAAAGAATGATTCTAATTTTTAAATTTTGAATTAAAGAATCTCATTATTTCTTTTTTATTAATTGCTACTGCATTACCTTTATATTCATCTTTGATGGATAGATTCAATCAACTTACTATACCATTTTTTTAAAAATTAATCATGGATTTCATCGATTATTATAAAGTTTTAGAAATTGACAAAAAAGCCTCTGAAAAAGAAATCAAAGCTGCTTATCGCAAACTCGCTCGAAAATATCACCCTGATTTAAACCCAAAAAACTTACAAGCCGAAAAGAAATTCAAAGAAATCAACGAGGCAAATGAAGTGTTGAGCGATGTTGAAAAACGAAAAAAATACGACGAATTTGGCGAAAATTGGAAACATGCAGACGAAATTAAAAATGCCCAAAAACAACAGTCATATCAAAATACTGGTGGAAATTATGAAGAATTTTCTGGAGATTTTTCAGACTTCTTTGAATCAATGTATGGCAATCGTGGAAATACTAAAACTAGATTTCGAGGACAAGATGTGAATGCTGAATTGCAATTAAACTTAACAGATGTTTATAAATCAAATATCCAAACTTTTACGGTTAATGGAAAAACCATCCGATTAACGTTTCCTGCAGGCATTGAAAACGGTCAAACAATCAAAGTAACTGGTCATGGAAATCCCGGAATTAACGGTGGTCCAAATGGTGATTTATACATCACTTTTTCTATAAAAAACAATACGAATTTTAAAAGAGAAGGCAGCAATTTATACGCAAATGTTGATCTTGATCTCTATACCGCTTTGTTGGGTGGTGAAGTTTTGGTAGCTACTTTTGACGGAAAAGTGAAACTAAAAGTTGCTCCAGAAACCCAATCAGGAACCAAAATAAAATTGAAAGGAAAAGGATTTCCTGTCTATAAAAAAGAGTCTGAATTTGGAAATCTGTTCTTGACGTATCATGTAAAATTACCCACTAATTTATCAGAAAAAGAAAAAGCCCTCTTTACAGAATTACAAAAACTGAAAAACCATGGAAACCAATAATTTGATACTTGTTGAGGCGTTTTGTGCAAATTGCAACGTCAATTTCTCTTTTATTGATTCTTTAAATGAATACGGAATTATTGAAATCATTGTTTTGAATGATAAAAAATACATTCCTTTTTCGCAATTAAAAGTACTTGAAAGAGCCATCCATTTTCATGACGAACTACATATTAATTTAGAAGGTATTGATGTAATTCATAGTTTGCTTTCTAAAATTAATGATTTACAAGAAGAATTAAGAATTACAAAAAACAAATTAAGTTTATTTGATTTAGAATAAAAATAACTTATGAAAAACACAAATGAATATTTAGAAGATCATTATGTACAAAGAAGCAACTGGTTAAGAGCGGCTGTTTTGGGGGCAAATGATGGAATTATTTCCACAGCAAGTTTGGCAATTGGTGTGACTGCTGCAAGTTTAACAAGAGAACCTATTTTGTTAGCAACAGTTGCAGGCATTGTCGCTGGCGCATTGTCGATGGCAGCAGGTGAATATGTTTCTGTAAGTTCACAAACAGATATTGAAAATGCTGATATTGAAAGAGAAAGAAAAGAACTCGAAGAAATGCCAGAAATAGAATTGAAAATGCTTGCCAAAATCTATGAAGAACGGGGATTAAAAAAAGATACTGCACTTATTGTCGCCAAAGAACTCACTGAAAATGATGCTTTGGGCGCACATGTAAGAGATGAATTGGGAATCAACGAAATCAATCAAGCAAATCCAATTCAGGCAGCATTGACCTCTGGAGCGGCTTTTTCGGTAGGTGGTGCATTGCCATTATTGGTCACTATTTTTGCGCCTTTCGATTTGATGGAGTATTATCTTTATGGGTTTACCATTATTTCACTAATTATTTTGGGAGCGATTTCTGCTAAAACTGGTGGTTCTAGCAAAAGAAAAGCAATTGTCAGAATTGTAATTTGGGGAACGATTGCCATGGTTTTATCTGGCTTTGTGGGCTATCTTTTTGGAGTAAATGTGTAATTTTTTATAAAAAAACTAGCTATTTCTACATTTAAAAAAATAAAAATCCCAAGCTTTTTGCTTAGGATTTTTATCTTAATTCTATTGAAAAACTATATCTCCAAAGCCTTTTCAAGACTGTTATTCATCAAAATTTCAATTGGATTTTCTAAAGCCTCTTTCACTGCCACTAAAAATCCTACAGATTCTCTTCCATCAATAATTCTGTGATCATAAGATAAAGCCACATACATAATTGGTCTAATCACTACTTGTCCATTTTCTGCAACAGGTCTGTTGACAATATTGTGCATTCCTAAAATTGCGCTTTGAGGTGGATTGATTATTGGCGTTGATAACATAGAACCAAAAACACCTCCATTTGTGATGGTAAATGTTCCTCCAGTCATTTCATCAATCGTAATTTGACCATCCCTTGCTCTTAATGCCAAACGTTTTACTTCGCTTTCCACACCTCTAAAAGTCAAGTTTTCAGCATTTCTGATGACAGGAACCATCAAACCTTTTGGACCTGAAACTGCAATTGAAATATCATAAAAATCATTAATAATTTGTTGATCACCGTCAATCATTGAGTTTACTTCTGGATACATTTTTAACGCTCTCACAACTGCCAATGTAAAGAAAGACATGAAACCCAAACCTACATTATGCTTTGCAGAAAAAGTATCTTTATATTTTGTTCGCAAATCAAAAATTGGTTGCATGTTTACTTCATTAAAAGTAGTTAACATGGCTGTTTCATTTTTCACTGCAACCAAACGTTCTGCTACTTTTCTACGCAACATTGACATTTTTTTGCGCTCAGTATTTCTTGAACCATTTACAGGTTGTGTTCCCATTGAAGGGACTGCTTTCACAGCATCGTCTTTGGTGATTCTGCCATCCTTTCCTGTTCCTTTTACGGATGATGTTTCAATGCCTTTTTCAGCCAGCACTTTTTTTGCAGCAGGAGAAGCTGTTCCTGAGGCGTAAGTTGTTGGTTGTTGAACTGTTGGTTGTTGATTATTGGTTGTTGGTTGACTGATTGGTGTTGACTCTTCTTTCTTCTCTGGAGTTTTAGATTGCTCTTTCCCGGCAGGTTTTGCAGCATCCATATCAATCAAACAAACTACTGAACCCACCGCAACAGCATCACCTTCTTTGGCTTTCAAAGTGATAATGCCACTTTCCTCAGCTGGTAATTCAAGCGTTGCTTTGTCAGAATCTACTTCTGCAATAGGTTGATCTTTTTCAACATAATCTCCATCTTCAACTAACCAAGTTGCAATTTCTACTTCTGTAATTGATTCTCCTGGAGAAGGAACTTTCATTTCTAAAATCATCAGTTCTTATTTTTATTTGGCTGAAAATTCATCAGCAATTTGTTAATTTTTTATATTTATATTGATTTTTTCTTAGGATAGGTTATCGCTAAATAAACTATCGATTACAGCTTTATGTCGTTTCTTAAATCGTGTACTTGATCCTGCTGCAGGCACTGAATAATAGTTTAAAGAACGCACTTTTAGATTTACCAACTCAAAACGTTGTAACATAAAACTCCAAGCACCCATATTTCTTGGTTCTTCTTGTGCCCAAATATATTCTTCAATAGCTGGATATCTGTCAATAACTTTTTGAATTTTCTCAGTATGAAGTGGGAATAATTGTTCTATTCTCACCAAAGCAATGTCTTCTCTTTCTAATTTTTCTCTTTCTTCTAACAAATCATAGTAGAACTTACCAGAGCAAAAAACCAATTTTTTTATATGTTCTGGTTTCAAGACATCGTCAATTACTTCCTGAAATTCACCATTTGCTAAATCTTGGATAGAACTTACCACTTTTGGATGACGTAACAAACTTTTTGGCGTGAAAACAATCAATGGTTTGCGGTAATTTCGTTTCATTTGACGACGCAACAAATGAAATAAATTTGCAGGTGTTGTACAATTGGCAACCGTCATATTGTCTTCACCACACAATTGTAAATATCTTTCAATTCGTGCAGACGAGTGCTCAGAACCTTGACCTTCATATCCATGTGGAAGCAACACAACAATTCCGTTTTGAACTTTCCATTTGTCTTCAGCTGCAGCAATATATTGGTCAAACATAATTTGCGCTCCGTTTGAAAAATCTCCAAATTGTGCTTCCCAGATTGTCAACGTATTTGGATTTGCCATAGCATATCCATAATCAAAACCTAACACTCCATATTCTGACAATAATGAATTGTAAATTGTCATTTGTCCTTTATTATTAGGATTTGTGTTCAAAAGATTGATTCTTTCTTCTGTGATTTCATCGCGCAAAATTGCATGTCTGTGCGAAAAAGTTCCTCTTTCAACATCTTGACCAGAAATACGAATATTAAATCCTTCTTCCATCAAACTTCCATAGGCTAAATTTTCGGCCATTCCCCAATCTAATTGATTGGTTTCAAATGCCATAGTTGCTCTTCCTTCAAGTATTCTTTCCGCTTTTTTTACAAATTTTACACCATCAGGAACTGTTGAAACAATTTTTGCAATATTTTTTAGCTTCTCTTCTTGATAAGTTGTATTGATTGGAACTAACAATCCATCTAAATCTTGGCGCTCAAATCCTTTCCAAGTTGATGCCATAAACTCGATTACTTTTGAGTTTTTATCCTCTTTTGATAAGTCAAATTCACGTTCTAACATTCCTTTGAATTCCTCAGTAATTTCATCTAAATAACCCTTCCCAATTGATCCTTCAGCTATTAATTTTGATGCATAAATATCTTTCGGATTTTGATGTTTTGCGATAGCTTTATATAATTTAGGTTGTGTAAAACGTGGTTCATCACCTTCATTGTGACCATATTTTCTATAACCCAATAAATCAATAAAAACATCTGATTCAAATCGCATTCTAAATTCTAAAGCCATTTCCATGGCATGACAAACAGCTTCAATATCATCACCATTGATGTGTAAAACTGGCGAAAGTGTAACTTTTCCAACATCGGTGCAATAAGTACTTGAGCGAGCATCTAAATAATTTGTAGTAAAACCAATTTGATTATTTACCACAACATGCACAGTTCCTCCAGTTTTGTAACCGTTCAATTTAGCCATTTGAACCACTTCATAAGCAATTCCTTGACCGGCAATTGCAGCATCTCCATGGATTATAATTGGCAAAATTTTACTTGAATCTCCGTTATATTTTCTATCGATTTTAGCACGTGTAATTCCTTCTGCTACAGAGGCAACAGTCTCTAAATGCGAAGGATTTGGCACTAAATTCATTATAATTTCATGACCACTTCTCAGGGTTTTACTTAGTGTGATGCCCAAGTGATATTTTACGTCACCGTCTAAGTTTTCTTCTTCAAAATCTTTTCCTTCAAATTCGCTGAATAAATCTCTAACGGGTTTTTTAAATATATTAACCAATGTGCTTAATCTCCCTCTATGAGCCATTCCTAAAACACACTCTTTTACGCCAAATTTTTCAGCAGCATCTCTCAATAACACACTAATTCCAGGAATTAAAGCTTCTCCTCCCTCTAAAGAAAATCTTTTTTGACCCACATATTTGGTCTGTAAAAAGTTTTCAAAAGTCACTGCTTGATTTAATTTTGAAAGTATATATTTTTTTGCATCAATTGAATATTTTGGATGATTGTCGTTTTCATTTAACCGAGTTTGCCACCAATTTATCTTTTCAGGATTTCGCATATACATATATTCAACCCCAATAGAATCGCAATAAATACTTTTTAAGTGTTGGATAATTGTAGCCAGAGTTGATTTTTTTAACCCTAAAACCTCACCTGCAGAAAACTCTTTTTGAAGATCATCAGTTGATAATCCGAAATTTTCAATGTCAAGAGAAGGAAAGTATTGTCTTCGTTCTCTAACGGGATTCGTTTTGGTAAATAGATGACCACGAGTTCTATAGCCATTGATCAAATCAACTACTAAAAATTCTTTTTTTACCTCTGCTGGAATTTCAATAACTGATGGCTGCGTATTTTTTACAGAAGGCTCGTAATTTTGAAATGAATAATGTTCATTTGCCAAATCATACCCTTGAAAAAAACTTCTCCAGCTTGGCTCAATGGCATCTGGATTTACTAAATATTGATCATATAAATCGGCTATAAAGCCTATGTGAGCTGCGTTTAAGAACGAATATTTGTCCATATAATAGTTTGCGTTTTTAAATAGCTTATTATCCGGACAAAAATACAATTTTTAAGATTAAAGCCTTGTTTTTTTTATCACATTAATACAGAAACTTTTATTAAAAAAATGAAAAATATTTTTGCCTATATATCAAAAAGATATATATTTGCACTCGCTAATCACAAAATGTGTAGCAAACTCCTCCTTAGCTCAGTTGGTTAGAGCATCTGACTGTTAATCAGAGGGTCCTTGGTTCGAGCCCAAGAGGAGGAGCAAAATAAGCAAAAGCTTATCTGCTTTATTTGAAAGTCTGCGAAAGTAGCTCAGGGGTAGAGCATCACCTTGCCAAGGTGAGGGTCGCGGGTTCAAATCCCGTCTTTCGCTCTGAAAAATTAAATTACCAATGCTGAAGTGGTGGAATTGGTAGACACGCTGGACTTAAAATCCAGTGGGCAGTAATGCTCGTGCGGGTTCAATTCCCGCCTTCAGTACAAAAAACCTTAACAAAAATTGAGGGCACTGAAAAACATCGCTTATTTTGATTAGCGTCGTTTTTTGGGCAAAAAGAAAACGCTTGTAACAGGATTTATATAATCCGTCATAAGCGTTTTTGTTTTTAATATTGATTTTTAATGTTGGTTCAATAATCCTATTTTGAGCTTACTAAGAGGCATTCTGAGCAATACAGCAGTAGGCTACATTTCCCTACATTAATTTCAGTATTCTTTTCATATTTATGGCAAAAATTGCTATTGCTCCTTGCATTTGCATATTGGTAATACCATACGATATTGCTCTATTATAACCATGTGCATTTTTTAACTCACTATTTTTCGCTTCTATTTTGTATCTGTGTTTTGCTTTTTCTTTGTAATAGTCGGTTTCTTGAAAGGCGATTTGTTCTTGGTGTAAGTCTGATTTTATCGACACCGAATATGTTTTTGTCTTAGCTCCCTCTTTATAACAACCCTGCTTTAAAGGGCAAGACTTACATTTTTCTACATCAAAATAGTAGGTGTATACTTGATTCTTTCCAACGTTTTTTTTGCCTTGTTTAGATTTTCGTATTGCCATATGCCCTGCAGGACAAACAAATCTATCGGCATCTTTATTGTAATCAAATTTATCGTCCTCTTTTCTAGCACCTAGTGCTATTGTAACATTTAGTCTGGCTACCACTTTTATGTTTTGCTCATTTGTGAGTTTTAGATTTTCTTTTCCTGTATAAGCTCCATCTCCAATAATAGTGTCAACATCGATTCCGTTTTCTTGACTAATTTTTAAAAGTTTAGGTAATTCTGGACCGTCTCCTTTCTCTCCAGATGTCACTATTGCAGCAGTAATGATGCGTTCTTCGGTCATAGCCAAATGGGTCTTATAACCAAAGAAAGAACTCTCAGCAGATTTATGACCTATTTTAGCAACGGTATCGTTGGATAGAGTTATGTTTTCTTGAGTATCTTCTACAGCTTCTTTTAGCAGGTTTAATTTTTCTTTCACAGCAGGAATTGAATTTATAGAAGGCTCATTTTGTATACGTTTTTCTAGCTCTTTGCAATAAGCCAGTTCCTTTTCTAAATCATTCTCAGTATTTTTTTCGGGCATAAGGTCTTTGAATTGCTCATCAAAGAGGTATATTGTTTTTCGAAGAAACTTTGAGCGCTCTCTCAACACATCGATGGCTAAAAATGGATTAGATTTTGACAAAGTATGTGTGGCATCAACGATGATAGACTTTGAACGGATGATACCTTTTTCGATGGCAATGGTAACTGTTTTGTTTATCAATAGATTTAATAAGTCAGTATCTTTCAGACGTAATTTTCTAAATTTCGTTAATGAGCTCGAATCGATAACATCGTCTTCTGGATTCATACCCAAAAAATATTTAAAAGATATGTCGTAACGAGAACGCTCTACTACATCAACATCGGAAACAGTATGAATTGTTTTTAGAAATTGGTGCAGTATTTATTTAATAATTCATCATATATGAAGGAAAAATCAATCAAATCGTTAATTTTTCTCAAAAGATTACTCTGAGGAACTATTAAATCATACAACGAAGAATAATCACTGAATTGTATTGTTTGCTGCTGCACTAACATATATAAAGTCTTATAATTACAGCTAAATATAAGAAAAAAGGAGCAGAGAAACTTCGCTTTCTACTCCTTTTTTAACACATTTTTTGAAAAAAAACTTTTTCAGTGCCCTCGAAAATTGTTGAGGTTTTTTTTGTAATGTATTTTTTATTTTACAATAAATTTAGTTTTTCAACTAAATTATTTTTATTAGAGCGACTAACAGGAATTACTTCTTTCCTTACCAAAACAGTATTATCTTCAATATCAACAATTTCTGTTATGTTAATTATAAAAGACCTATGAACTTTGAAAAACTTTTTAAAAGGTAACTTGTCCTGAATTTTTCGTAAAGTAGAATGAACCAAATAATTTTTTTCTGAAGTTTTTATGTTGATATAATCACCTTTCGCTTCAATAACATAAATACTTGGAATGTGAACTTTAACCAACCTTCTGTCAACATTTACATATAAATAGTCTTGATCAAGATTTTCTTTGGATAATTTTGAGGTGTTTTCTTGATTGAAAAACAATTTTTCCATGGATTTTTCAAATCGCTCTTTGGTAATAGGTTTTACCAAATAATCCAAAACGCTTGCATATTCAAATGCTTCTAATGCGCGGTCTTTATCAGAAGTCATTAAAATAATTTTCGGTGGATTTTTCAATGTTTGTATGAAATCAAACCCAGAAAATGTTGGCATGTGAATGTCCAAAAAAATAAGATCTACAGTATTATTATTCAAAAACTTTATCGCATCAATTGCTGATGAAAATTCATCAATAACATTGATTTGTCCATTTTTGATGCAAAACTGATTTGTTATTAATCGAGAAGTAGCATCGTCGTCAACAATTATACAATCCATTATAATTTATTCAATTTTTATTTTGGATAAAAATACATGAATTTTATTTAAAATTTCAATAAAACTTTCATGTAAATTTGTGTCACTATTTTTTAATTGATTTTCAAATAATGTTGCAAGTTCGTATGATTTTTCCAAACCTAACAATCCGATTTTGTGTTTTAATTTGTGAACAATTAAAGAAGTTTCTTTAAGATTATTATCTGAAAAATTATTTCTATAAGATGCTTGTTCCTCATAGAATTCTTCCTTTAATACCATTAACAATATTTTTTCAAAATCCAAATCATCTTCAGCTATATTTTTGATATAGGATAAGTTAGGTTCTTCCATAAACTGTGCATAAGAATTTTTAAGCCTTTATTATATCATTATTATTCCAATATTCTAAAACAGTCTTTACTTTTTTTGAAAAGTCATTAAAATTATAAGGCTTTTTAAAATAACCTGAAATCCCCAATTCAAAACATTTTTTTAATTCGTCCAAATCATTGGTATTTGACATGATCACAAATGGAATGTTTTTAAATTCATTTCTTGATTTCACTTCAATTAAAAATTCAAAACCATTCATTATTGGCATATTAAAATCAGAAATTATCAAATGATAATCTGTTTTTTGTGTATCCAATAATTCTAAAGCACATTTGCCATTTACTGCCTCAGAAATTGCAAAGTTTCCTTTCAAATTTTTTACAACTTTTTGGAACTTTAACCTTTCAATTGAATCGTCTTCTACGAGAAGTATTGAGAACGTATTCATGAATTAAAATTTAATCAGGTAAATTTCTAACTAAAAGTTGATTTTAATTTATTTTTTTGTTGAATCGTTTCATTTCATCTTTCAACAGTAGAATAATTAAGATAAACAGATTTGCTTAAATTGCGATTTGTCTATCAATTTGTTGATCTAAAGAAATGAACGTTTCCGTTCTTGAAACTCCTTTAATGTTTTGAATATCTTTGTTTAAAAGATGCATTAAATCTTCATTATTTTTACACATTATTTTTATGAAAATGGCATAATTTCCAGTGGTATAATGACTTTCGACGATTTCGGGAATTTCTTTTAGCCTTTTTATCGCAGAAGAATACAAATTTGATGCGTCTAAAAAAACACCTACAAAAGCAGTCGTTGTATATCCTAAAGCTTTCGGATTTATCACCATTTTATAGCCTTCAATCAAGTTTGATTTTTCTAATTTTCGCAAACGTTGATGAATTGCAGCGCCAGAAATCCCAACTTCTCTAGCGATGCTCAAAATGGGGGTTCTTGCATCATTCACCAAACTTTTTATAATAATTTTGTCTATTCCGTCTATTTTCATGAGAGTTATCAAAAATCTAAAGGTAAAAAAAAGAGAACACTTTTCAGTATTCTCTTTTTTCTATTTTGTAATAAAATTTTGTTATTTCATTTCAAAATCTTCCATGAATTTTGTGGTATAATTTCCCGCAACATAATCTGGATTATCCATTAATTGTCTGTGAAAAGGGATGGTTGTTTTGATGCCTTCAATCACAAATTCGTCAAGAGCTCTTTTCATTTTATTGATGGCTTCTTCTCTTGTTTGCGCGGTTACAATCAATTTTGCAATCATTGAATCATAATTTGGCGGAATCATATACCCTGCATAAACGTGCGTATCTATTCTAACTCCATGACCTCCAGGCGCATGAAAAATATTGATTCTTCCTGGTGCTGGTCTAAAATTATTATAAGGATCTTCGGCATTAATTCTACATTCTATAGAATGCATTTGAGGATAATAGTTTCTTCCAGAGATTGGAACGCCAGCTGCAACAAGAATTTGTTCTCTGATAAGGTCATAATTTACAACCTCTTCAGTGATTGGATGTTCCACTTGAATACGAGTATTCATCTCCATGAAATAGAAATTTCTGTGTTTATCAACCAAAAATTCTATGGTTCCTGCACCTTCATAACTTATATATTCTGCAGCTTTTACGGCTGCATTTCCCATACTATCTCTCAGTTCGGCAGTCATAAAAGGAGAGGGCGTTTCTTCGGTTAATTTTTGATGGCGTCTTTGAATAGAGCAATCTCTTTCAGATAAATGACAAGCTTTTCCGTAAGCATCACCTACAATTTGAATTTCAATATGTCTTGGTTCTTCAATCAATTTTTCCATGTACATATCGTCATTACCAAAGGCAGCTTTACTTTCTTGTCTTGCAGAATCCCAAGCATTTTTTAAATCTTCTGGTTTATAAACGGCACGCATTCCTTTCCCACCACCACCAGCAGAAGCTTTTAACATTACAGGATAACCTGTTTCAATTGCAACTTTTTTACATTCTTCAAAATCTACAATTATTCCGTCAGAGCCTGGAACACAGGGCACTCCTGCAGCTTTCATTGTTGCTTTTGCATTTGATTTATCACCCATTTGATCAATCATTCTACCTGTAGCACCAATAAATTTTATTTTATGTTCTTCACACAAATTCGAAAATTTTGCATTTTCAGACAAAAACCCATATCCTGGATGAATTGCATCAGCATTTGTAATTTCTGCTGCTGCAATAATATTAGACATTTTTAAATACGATTCACTACTTGCTGGAGGTCCAATACAAACAGCTTCATCTGCAAATCGTACATGCAAACTTTCAGAATCAGCGGTTGAATAGACTGCTACTGTTTTGATTCCCATCTCTTTACAAGTTCTTATGACTCTTAAAGCAATTTCTCCTCTGTTGGCAACTAATATTTTTTTGAACATCTTATTTGATATTAGATTTTTAAACTTTTGAAATCTTTGATGTGTAAAAAATTTCTTTATTCATCAATTTTTCTAAATTCAATTATGATGGATCAACCAAAAATAAAGGTTGGTCAAATTCAACTGGTGATGCATTATCAACCAATATTTTAATAACTTTACCTGAAATTTCAGACTCTATTTCATTGAATAATTTCATTGCTTCAATCACACAAACAACATCACCTGCATTGATTTCAGTACCAACTTCAACAAAATTTGGTTTATCTGGAGAAGGTTTTCTATAAAAAGTTCCAATAATTGGTGATTTTACAGTGATATAATTTGCTGAATTGTCTGTGCTTACAACAACAGGAGTTGGAGTTTCTGCAACTGGTTGTTGTGCAACAGCAGCTGTCATTTGAGGAGCATTTTGTTGAATAGGTGCTTGTACATAAGTTGTTTCAGTAAAACCTGTTCCAGTTTTAATAGTAATTTTTATATCTTCCATTTCTAACTTTACCTCGCTTGCACCAGATTTCGCTACAAATTTTATCAAATTTTGAATGTCTTTAATATCCATATGAATGATTGTTAAGTTGTTTTATTTATGAATTATATGCCCAAGTTAAGTAAATAGCTCCCCAAGTGAACCCACCGCCAAATGCAGCAAAAATTAAATTGTCTCCTTCTTTTAATTGATCTTCGTAATCTGCTAATAATAAAGGCAATGTTGCCGAAGTTGTGTTTCCATATTTGTGAATGTTTACCATCACTCTTGCTGCATCTACACCAACTCTATTTGCAGTTGCTTCAATAATTCTATTATTTGCTTGATGTGGCACTAACCACTGAATATCGTCGTTTTTAAGATTATTTCGAACCAACATTTTTTCAGAAACATCAGCCATGTTAGAAACCGCAAATTTAAAAACTGTTTTTCCTTCTTGATACACAAAATGTTGCTTGTTTTTTACAGTTTCTGATGAAGCTGGTAAGATTGAACCTCCTGCATCCATTTTTAAAAATTCCCTTCCTATTCCATCACTTCTTAAATACTCATCTTTCAAACCGAAACCATTTGTGCTTGGTTCAAATAAAACTGCTCCTGCTCCATCTCCAAAAATAATACAAGTTGCTCTATCAGTATAATCAATAATTGATGACATTTTATCTGCCCCAATCAATAATATTTTTTTATATCTTCCTGATTCTATATAACTTGCAGCTGCTGACATTCCGTATAAAAAACTTGAACAAGCTGCTTGCAAATCATAAGCAAAAGCATTTGTAGCACCTATTTCTGTTGCTGTATAAACCGCTGTTGATGCTACTAACAAATCTGGAGTTGCAGTTGCAACAATCACTAAATCTATTTCTTTGGGATCTATTTTTGACTTTTCAAGTAATTCTTGAGCAGCTTTGATAGCCATATATGAAGTTCCTAAACCTTCACCTTTGAGAATTCTTCGTTCTTTAATTCCTGTTCTTGAAGTAATCCATTCGTCATTAGTATCAACTAAAGTTTCTAATTCTTTATTTGTTAATATATAATCAGGAACGTATTTTCCTACTGCTGTAATTGCCGCAGTGATTTTACTCATAGTTAAATGTTTATTAAACTAAAATTACGAAAATCAAAAGTAATGAAAAATATCACACTTTTGAGGTAAAATGAACCAATTTTGAGGTGTTTTTAATAAAAAAACGTAAAAAAACCCTCAAAGTTGAGGGTTTTTGGATGTATTTTGAAACGCTTTTTATACCTCTGCAGTTGCAGATTCTAAAACAACTTGACCTCTGTAGTATAATTTTCCTTCGTGCCAATGAGCTCTGTGATACAAATGTGCTTCACCAGTTGTTGGATCAGTTGCAATTTGCATAGCTGCTGCTTTATAATGTGTTCTCCTTTTATCTCTTCTGGTTTTAGAAATTTTTCTTTTAGGATGTGCCATTGTTATCTCTTTTTTTCTGTTAGTAAATTCTTTAATTTATCCCACCTTGGGTCTGCTTCTTCAGCCGTGATTTCTTCTTTTATTTCTAATTCTTTTAATTTTTTTAACGTTTCCGATTCCATTGTTCCGTCCAAAACTTTTGGATGAACTCTTTTAATTGGAACTGCCAGTATAATCATTTCATAAATGTATTGTGCTACATTTAATTGATATGTATCATGTGAGAGTATTAAAATTTCTTCATTATCGTCATTATACTCATGACCAAATTTTACTACTAGTGGCAACTTTGCTTTTATTTTTTGATGATACAATTCGGTTGTTACGTCGCAAGGAACTTCAACAGTGCCTTTTGCTTTAAAAACCAACTCTAACATGTTGCTTTTTTTAAAGAAGCTCAATAAAACTTCAACATTAGCAGTTTCAAACTCGTCAAAATTAAAATATTTAAAGAACTCGTTCTCAATAATATATTTAAAATCATGATTTCCTTCGCTTAATCCTACAAACGGAATGTTGAATTGTTTCAAGTCTTTCATTTTCAAACATCAATTTAGCGTGCAAAGATACATAAAAATGTAATTCTGCAAGGTTTTATCTAAAAAAAAGTAACTATTTGTTAATTATTTTATCAGTAGTTGTTTTTTAGTGAGTTCTTTATATTCTTCTCTCTTTTTAAAAATCTGAATTCCACTAAACAAAGCCTCTTGAAATGAGGTTGCGCTTGCCCTATTTTTTCCGGCAATATCATAACCTGTTCCGTGATCTGGAGACGTTCTTACATGGCTTAATCCCGCAGTAAAATTCACGCCTTTTCCAAAAGAAAGTGCTTTGAATGGTGCCAAACCTTGGTCATGATACGTGGCTAAAACGCCGTCAAATTGTTTATAAGTTTCGTTTCCGAAAAATCCATCTGCTGCATAGGGCCCAAAAACAAGCTTTCCATTTTCTTGAATTGCCTCAATTGTGGGTCTAATAATTTCGTCATCTTCTCTCCCAATAACTCCTTTATCGCCACAATGTGGATTTAAAGCCAAAACTGCAATTTTAGGCTTGCTTATGCCAAAATCTTGAATCAAGGAAGTGTGCATTATTTCAACTTTCGATTTTATCAGTTCAGGAGTGATGGTTTCGGCAACTTTTGAAATTGGAATATGTCCTGTAATTAATCCAATTCTTAATGCATCCGTCATTAAAATCATCAAACTTTTCCCTTCTAATTTTTCCTCTAAAAACTCTGTATGACCTGGAAAATGAAAATCGTCAGATTGTATATTTTCTTTATTAATAGGTGCTGTTATCAAAACATCAATCTTGTTTTCTTTCAAATGATTTACAGCACTTTCCAAAGATTTTAACGCATATTCTCCTGAAATTTTTGTGGGTTTTCCGTATTCAATCCCCACATCTTCTTTCCAAATATTCAACACATTGATTTTGGTGTGATTCAATTGATTGAAATCACTAATTCCTTGTACTTGAATTTCATCAATCAATCCTTTTTTATGAAATGAAATTACTTTGGTCGAACCAAAAATTACTGGAGTACAAAATTCTAACATTCGCTTGTCTTCGAACGTCTTCAAAATCACTTCAATGCCAATCCCGTTTAAATCTCCTATTGAAATTCCTACAATTATTTTATCAGATTTATCCATAGTAACTCTTGTAATATTGCTATTTTTGCAGGTACAAAAGTAACCAAAATTTACGGATATGTTTACAGGAATTATTGAAACGATTGGCGTTGTCACAAACTGTGTAAAAGAGCACGGAAATCTTCATTTAACAATAAAAAGTGACATCACTCATGAGCTAAAAGTGGATCAAAGTGTGTCTCATAATGGTGTTTGCTTAACTGTTGTTGACATTAAAAATGATGAATATACAGTCACTGCCATCAAAGAAACGTTAGATAAAACGAACACTAGTCGTCTAAAAATTGATACTCTTGTAAATCTTGAACGCGCCATGAAACTGGGTGATCGATTGGATGGACATATTGTTCAAGGTCATGTTGATGGAACTGGAATTTGCACAAAAATTACGGATGAAGATGGAAGTACGTGGTTTACTTTTCAATACGATCGCAATAAAAATAACCTTACGATTGAAAAAGGTTCAATTACTGTAAACGGTGTTAGTTTGACAGTCATTAATTCAAAAGAAAACGAATTTACAGTTGCCATTATTCCTTATACCAAAGAACATACAACTTTTAAAACGCTACAATTAAACGATGTTGTGAATTTAGAATTTGATGTAATTGGAAAATATGTTGCTAGATTAACGGCTTTTGCAAACTAAACTTTTGCTTCTTTTTTGTGTAAAAAACGGGTTAATTTTATTGATAAATCCAACAGAATAATTTTTGGATTTCCATTTCTTTCGATATGATACATTGCGTCATTAAGCTCTTTTTCAATATCCAAAATATTGTTTGAATGCACAAAAGAAGCAAATTTTTCCAACTTAAAATTGGTTTTTGTTTCCATATAAACCAAATGATCAGACTTATAACTCAATAAAAGTGCTTGCCTAAAAAACTGCAAACAATATTCTAAAAAGCGTTTTTGAGTTTCGCGCCCAGTTTTTGAAATCTTCTCCGACCAGGCAATTAGTTGTTGCACAACTGCCATATTTCCTTTGGCACGAAAAGCAGTTCGAACCCATTCAACAAACCATTCTTCAAAAACCAAATCACTATTGTCATTATTCAATAATTCTAACGCTTTGTTAAAATTTCCTTCAGCGTTATGTGCAATTTTTGAAGCCTCATTTTCCGATAATTCATAATTTATTACTAAAAATTTGGCAATATCTTGCGCACTCAAAACAGGAAAATGCAACGCCTGACAGCGCGATTTTATAGTGCTTAAAAGCTGTTCTTCGTCAGCAACAATCAATAAAAAAACGGTTTTTGGGGGCGGTTCTTCTATCAATTTTAGCAACTTATTTGCTGCTGATGCGTTCATTTTTTCTGCCATCCAAATAATCATTACTTTAAATCCACCTTCGTAAGATTTTAATTGTAATTTTTTTACAATTTCTTCAGCCTCGTCAACATTTATAAATCCTTGCTTATTTTCAACGCCGATATGTTGCAACCAATTAAACAAACTTCCATACGGTTGTGTTGCCATAAATTGACGCCAATCATCTAAAAATAAATCACTTACTGGATGACTTTTTACATTTTCGGTTGTCGTTATTGGAAATGCAAAATGCAAATCAGGATGCTGTAATTTTTCACATTTTATACCACTAATTTCTGGATTTTCAGAAAAATGAGACAATAAAAACTGTGCATACGCAATCGCCATTGGCAATGTTCCTGAACCTTCTTTTCCAATAAAAAGTTGTGCATGCGGAATTCTGCCTTGTTCCGCAGAAACTTGTAAATGTTTTTTGATGTGGTCTTGACCTATAATCTGATTGAAAAGCATGCACAAATATAAGAGATAATTTACGCAAACGTTATCTTAATTTTTAGTAAATCCATTTCATAAAACGCAAATAAAAAGTTATTTTTGTTGAAAATACATTCAGAATGAAAACATTACAAGATTTTAATTTTAAAGATAAAAAAGCAATTATTCGTGTCGATTTCAATGTGCCTTTGAACGACAAATTCGAAGTAACTGATGCTACTAGAATTGAAGCTGCAAAATCAACCCTCGTAAAAATTTTAAACGATGGTGGAAGCTGCGTTTTGATGTCGCATTTAGGAAGACCCAAAGGTTTTCAAGATGAATTTTCTTTGCGTCATATCGTAAAAGATATTTCAGAAATTATGGGTTGCAACGTACAATTTGTTGAAGATTGTATTGGTGAAAAAGCTGAAAAAGCAGTTGCTGATTTGAAAAATGGCGAAATTTTATTGTTAGAAAATCTTCGTTTTTATGCTGAAGAAGAAAAGGGCGATGTTGCTTTTGCAGAAAAATTATCAAAATTAGGCGATATTTATGTGAATGATGCTTTTGGAACAGCTCACAGAGCGCACGCTTCAACTACAATTATTGCTCAATTTTTTGAAGGTAAAAAATGTTTTGGAAATTTATTGGCAAGAGAAATTGAAAGTATTGATAAGGTTTTAAACAATTCAGAAAAACCTGTTTTAGCCATTTTAGGAGGCGCAAAAGTTTCTTCAAAAATTACGGTTATTGAAAATATTTTAGACAAAGTTGATCATTTGATTTTGGGTGGTGGAATGAGTTTTACATTCATCAAAGCTCATGGAGGAAAAATCGGAAATTCGATTTGCGAAGATGATAAAATGGAATTGGCTTTGGATATTTTAAAACAAGCCAAAGAAAAAGGCGTTACTGTGCACATTCCTGTGGATGTTGTGGCTGCTGACAAATTTAGCAATGATGCGAATACCCAAATTTGTGACATCACTCAAATTCCTGATGGTTGGGAAGGCGTTGATGCTGGCCCAAAATCGATTTTACTTTTTGATGATATTGTAAATAAATGTAAAACCATTTTATGGAACGGGCCTTTGGGAGTTTTTGAAATGGAAAAATTCGCTGCTGGCACAATCGCTTTAGGACATTCTATTGAAAAGGCGACTAAAAACGGCGCCTTTTCATTAGTTGGTGGTGGAGATTCTGTGGCAGCTGTAAAACAATTTGGTTTTGAAGACAAAGTAAGTTACGTTTCTACTGGTGGTGGTGCCATGTTAGAAATGTTAGAAGGAAAATCTTTACCTGGAATTGATGCAATTCTCAACTAAGATTTCTTAAAATAATTGTTAAAAAAGTTCTCTTTCTAGGGAACTTTTTTTTGTGGCTACAATTGCTGTGAAATAAGCCTTATTTTTGCACCTTTCTAAAAATCATCAAAAAAATGAAATACACAACCTTACCAAATACGGATATCAAAGTTTCAAAAATATGTTTAGGAACCATGACTTGGGGAAACCAAAACACGGAAGCTGAAGCTCATGAACAAATGGATTATGCACTCGAAAAAGGGGTGAATTTTTTTGATGCAGCTGAATTGTATCCTGTTCCTGCAAATGCGCAAACCTATGGTCATACAGAAAAAATTATTGGTTCTTGGTTTCAAAAAACAGGAAACAGAGAGAAGGTGGTTTTGGCAAGTAAAATTGCAGGTGGTGGAGATTATACTGCACACATTAGAAATGGTGGTTTTATCAAAAAAAACATTGCTGATGCCATTGAAAAAAGTTTACAACGTTTGCAAACAGAGTATATTAATTTGTATCAATTGCATTGGCCTTCAAGAGGTGTGAACTGTTTTGGAGTAAGAGATTATCCATATAAAACATCTACAAAAGAAGCTGAAAATCATTTGGAAATCATAGAAACGTTGCATGATTTCATCAAACAAGGAAAAATCAGACAGTTTGGTTTGTCCAATGAAACTCCTTGGGGCACCATGAAATATGTGCAAACAGCTGAGCAACACAATTTGCCAAGACCCGTAACTATTCAGAATTCTTATTCGCTGATTCACAGAGGATTTGAAGTTGGTTTGAGTGAAGTTTCTATGAGAGAAAATGTTGGTTTATTGGCATATTCTCCTTTGGCTCAAGGCGTTTTATCAGGAAAATATTTGTATGGAAATTTACCAGAAGGCGCAAGAGGCACTTTATTTCCAAGATTTATTGCTAGATACAGAAATGAAGGTTCAGAAAAAGCGGTTGCTTTGTATTTAGAAATCGCAAAAAAACATGGACTAACACTTTCTGAATTGTCTTTGGCATTTATCAATCAATTGCCTTTTGTGACAAGTAATATTATTGGCGCAACAAAAATGAATCAATTAAAGGAAAATATCAACTCTATACATATTGATTTATCTGATGAGATTTTGGAAGAAATAAATGCAGTTCATACGTTGATTCCAAATCCTGCACCATAATAATTATAAAAATAAAAGCCGAGAAATTCTCGGCTTTTATTTTTTAAAAACACGTCCGTTTTTCAACTGATATTTTTCACCACTTTCTTTGCAAATAGCAAATCCGTCTTCATTAAATTTCAATGTATGACCAAATTCACTAACCCAACCAATTTGTTTTGATGGATTTCCAACAACCAATGCATAAGGCAACACTTCTTTAGTTACGACTGCACCTGCTCCAATAAAAGCAAATTCGCCAATGTTATTTCCGCAAACTATGGTTGCATTTGCGCCAATGGTTGCGCCATTTTTTACCAATGTTTTTTGATAGTCATTTTTTCTGTTGATAGCACTTCTTGGGTTGATAACATTCGTAAAAACCATAGAAGGCCCCAAAAAAACATCATCTTCACAAATTACACCTGTGTAAATGGAAACGTTGTTTTGCACTTTTACATTATTTCCCAAAATCACTTCAGATGAAATCACCACATTTTGACCAATATTACAATTTTCACCAATTGTTGAATGTGACATAATATGGCTAAAATGCCAAATTTTTGTGCCTTTTCCAATGATACAATCTGCATCAATCACAGCAGTTTCGTGAGCAAAATAATCCATATTAATAGTTTGAATTTTTTGAAGATGTTGCGTTTGAGCAAATTTCTTTAGAGGACGAAGTGCCAATTCTATCAACACCAATTTCAATCATTTTCACAGCAGTTTCATAATCTCGAACACCACCTGCTGCTTTTATTTGCAAAGGTTTTGCATTTTCAACAATCAGTTTCATGGTTTCAAAAGTAGCTCCATTTGGCAAATTATTTTCGGTTTTATAAAATCCTGTAGATGATTTTACAAAAACTTTTTGTGCGGCTTTCATTCCAAAATTTTCTAAAACTACTTCTTTTATTAATCTCGAAATTTCAATGATTTCTTTTGATGACAATGCTGCAACTTCAATAATCCATTTCACAACTTTGCTGTTTTCTAAGCACAATTTTGTCCCTTCAAAAACTTCATTTTTAATGAGAATGATGTTTCCTTTTTTAAATTCATCGAAATTAATTACAAAATCCAATTCGTCTGTGCCTAAATCTATCGCAATTTTAGCTTCTTCTAATTTTGTTTCTAAAGAATAACTTCCTTCGTGAAAACCAATGACAGTACCAGTCAAGGAATTGCCATTTTTCTCTTTTAAAAATTGTTTTGCAAAAGTGATATACTTCGCTCTAATCATCACCAATTTATAATCGTACAAAATAGCTTCTTCTAAAAGTTTGGTTACATTTTGTAGGTTTTCTTCTTCAGAAATTCCTGCTTGAATTGCTGTTTTTAAATAGGTTGCGTCAAGATATTGATTGATTTTCATAACATCAAAAGTACAAAAAATCCAATCTGTTTAGATTGGATTTTATTTTTAAGTGTATTAAAAGTACTTTAAAAAAATAAATTACTTTTTATAGTTTTCAGCCACTTTTTCCAATTCATCGTACCAATTTTGTCCAAATTTACGAACCAAAGCTTGCTTAACAAATTTATAAACAGGCACTTGCAATTCTTTTCCTAACGAACAAGCATCATCGCAAATTTCCCATTTGTGATAATTTACTGCTGCAAATTCGCTATAATCTTTCACTCTTATGGGATATAAATGACAAGAAACAGGTTTTTTCCAAGTAATCTCACCTTGGTTATAAGCTTCTTCAATGGCGCAAAGGGCAGTTTTATGTTTATCAAAAAAAACATACGCACAATCTGCTCCATTAATCAAAGGTGTTTCAAATTCTCCCCATTCATTAGTCACAAATGTACCTTGTTTTTCAATAGCTTGTATTCCTTTTTTCCGTAAAAAAGGTTTTACTTTTGGATAAATTTCTTGTAAAATTTCAGTTTCCTCTTTTTCTAAAGGTGCGCCTGCATCTCCGTCAATGCAACAAGCACCTTTGCAAGCTGACAAATTACAAACGAAATCTTTTTCAAGAATCTCCTCAGAAATGATAGTCTTTCCTAATTGAAACATACCGCAAAAATAGTGTTATTTTTTTCTATTTTTTACACTTTGATAAACTTAGTTGTCTAATTTTGTCGCTCGTTAAATTACTTTCTCATGAATTTTAACTTAAAAGAAATTTTTACAGCCTTTATGGTTTTATTTGCTGTGATTGATATTATTGGAAACATTCCAATTATCATTGATTTGCGAAAAAAAGCAGGACATATTCAATCTGAGAAAGCTTCAGTAATTGCAGCGTTCATTATGATATTTTTCTTGTTTTTAGGACAAAGTTTATTAAAATTGATAGGAATTGATGTGAATTCTTTTGCGGTTGCAGGTTCATTTATATTATTTTTTATTGCACTTGAAATGATTTTAGGAATCACTTTATACAAGGATGATAGCAGTTCTCAAAACTTAACAGCCACAGTATTTCCGTTAGCTTTCCCATTGATAGCAGGTCCTGGAAGTTTGACAACATTACTTTCTTTGAGAGCTGAATTTGAGCTTGAAAATATCATTGTTGCAGTTTTTTTTAATGTGATTGTTATTTATATTGTTTTAAAAACCTCTTCAAAAATTGAACGTCTGATTGGTCCTGCTGGAATTCAAATTATCCGAAAAGTTTTTGGAGTGATACTTCTGGCAATTGCAGTAAAATTGTTTGCACATAATATAAAAGCACTTTTTATATAACATGATTTTCGATGTATTGATTATTGGAGGTGGAGTTGCTGGGATGCAATGTGCGTTAATTTTAGGCTCTGCAAAGAACAAGCTTTTTGCAAAAGATAAGAAAATCGGAATTATTTTACATCAAAAATCATCACATTTAGAAAGCGCCCTTTTCAATAATGTTTTGGGATTGTCGCCAAAAAGTCTTGGAAAAGATATTTTAATACAAGGAAAGAAACATTTAAAAAATGTATCCCCTCATGTTGTTCAAATTGAAAATGAAAAAGTTTTTTCTATCGAAAGTAGTAACGAAATATTTATGCTGAAAACTGCAAAAAACACTTATAAATCCTCAATTGTAATTATTTCACTAAACTATGCAAAGCCTTTTACAATTGATGGTTTGGACGAATTTTTAATTCCACATGAAAAATCAAATCCTGAAAAAGATAGAATTCAATTAAAAAACGAAAATCATTTAATCAAAAAGGGTTTGTATTGTTGTGGAACCATTTCAGGTTGTCGCAGTCAATTTGCCATTTCTGCTGGTAGTGGAGCTATTGTAGCCACTGATATTCTTACCCTTTGGAATCGTGGAAATCACACCCAAATTCATGATAAAATATGACTAAAATCATATTTTAAATGCCTTAATCAATCTAACTTTATACGTGCTTAACACAAGACTTATTATTTTAAAATAATATTGAAACATTGTGTTAATCAATATTGAAAATTTTCAGTAACAATGATTATTTTAATTATAAAAGTTATGTTGAATATTAAAAAAAACCCAAAATTACAGCTTGAAAATTATAGCAAAATATTTTTTCAAATAGGATTGGCATTGGTATTATTTATCATTTATATTTCAGTAGAATACAAATCTTTTGATACAGATGTATCAAGTAATTTGGGAGCTGTTACTATGACCGAAGAATTAAAAGAAGATATTCCAATAGTGATGAGTCAAGAATTGCCACCACCACCCCAGTCAGCACCAGTATTAATGGAACAAATTAAGGTGGTTGAGGATGATGTAAAAATTGAAGAATCAATTATTGAATCTACTGAAACTGATGAAACAAAGGCTGTTGTTGTTTCAAATAAGGAAATTGTAGAAGTTAGAGAAGTTGAAGAAATAGTGGAGGATATACCATTTGTGTTGATTGAAGATGTGCCTGTTTTTCCAGGTTGCAAGGGAAATAATGCAGCTCTAAAAAAATGTTTTTCTGATAAAGTTACTGAGTTTTTTGGAAAGAATTTTAATCCTAGCTTAACTCAAGAATTAGGATTATCTCCTGGAAAAAAGAAAATTTATGTGGTTTTTAAAATAAATAATAAAGGAAAAATAGCCACAATTAATGCAAGAGCTCCTCACCCTCTCTTAGAAAAAGAAGTTGTAAGAATTATAGGCTCTTTGCCTGATATGAAACCTGGAAGACAAAGAGGAATGCCTGTGACTGTAACCTATAGTTTACCAATTACAATCATGGTTGAAGAATAATTATAAAAAAAAATCCAGTATAAAGCTGGATTTTTTTTATGATTAATAATTTTAGTTGTGGTTATTCTACAGTAACTGATTTTGCTAAATTTCTTGGCTGATCTACATTTTTTCCCAACATTACTGCTATATAATAAGACAGTAATTGGAAAGGAATTGTGGTTAATAAAGGAGTTAAAGCTTCTTCCGTTTCTGGAATTTCAATTACGTGGTCTGCAATTTCTCTTACTGTAACATCTCCTTCAGTAACAACTGCGATAATTTTTCCAGCTCTTGATTTAATTTCTTGGATGTTACTAACCACTTTATCATAATGTCCTTTATTAGTGGCAATCACAAAAATTGGCATATTCTCATCTATCAGTGCAATAGGACCGTGTTTCATTTCCGCTGCAGGATACCCTTCTGCATGAATGTAAGAGATCTCTTTCAATTTTAATGCACCTTCTAAAGCCACTGGAAAATTAAAACCTCTGCCAAGATATAAACAGTTTTTAGAATCTTTATAAATTGCAGCAATTTCTTTTATTTTGTGTTCCGTACTCAATAAACCTTCTATTTGTTCAGGGATAAAGTGCATTTTTTGGATATAGTTTTTAAATCTTTCTTCTGAAAGCGATTTATTTGCTTGTCCCAATTTTAAAGCAATCAATGTTAAGACTGTGATTTGAGTTGTAAAAGCTTTGGTTGATGCAACCCCAATCTCTGGTCCAGCATGGGTATAAGCACCAGCGTGAGTTTCTCTTGCGATTGAGGAACCTACAACGTTGCAAACTCCGTAAACAAATGCACCTTTAGATTTTGCCAATTTTATAGCTGCTAATGTGTCAGCAGTTTCTCCTGACTGTGAAATGGCAATCACAACATCTTTATTGGTGATAATTGGATTTCTGTATCTAAATTCGGATGCATATTCAACCTCAACAGGAATTCTAGCTAAGTCTTCAAAAAGATATTCACCCACTAAACCTGCGTGCCAAGAGGTACCACAGCCCACAATAATGATTCTATTTGCATTTAAAAACTTGTCAAGATTCTCTTGAACACTTGACATTTTGATGATGTTTTGTTCTGCCAACATTCTTCCTCTAAAAGTGTCAGTAATTGCTTTTGGTTGCTCATGGATTTCTTTAAGCATAAAGTGGTCATATCCTCCTTTTTCGATTTGCTCTAAACTCATTTGCAACTTCTGAATCATAGGATCCACGTTTGAATCATCATTAATCTTGTAAACTTTTGTGAATCTTCCCAATTTTATGATGGCCATTTCTTCATCTTCCAAATAAATTGCATTTTTAGTATATTCTAAAAATGGTGACGCATCAGAAGCAACAAAAAATTCAGTATTATCTTCTCCAACTCCAATTGCTATTGGACTTCCTAATCTGGCAACAATAATTTCGTCTGGTTTTGTTTTATCAAAAACGGCAATCGCATAAGCTCCAACAACACTTGTTAAAGCCAATTGCACTGCTTTTCCTAGTTTACAATCTTCGTTTTTCTTTACTTCTTCAATAAGATTCACCAATACTTCAGTATCTGTTTCGCTTTTAAAAGTGTATCCTCTTCGTATGAGTTCTTTTTTTATGGTGTCATAATTTTCAATGATTCCGTTATGAACAATGACTAATTCTCCAGATTGTGATGCGTGAGGATGAGAATTTACATCATTGGGAACTCCGTGAGTTGCCCAACGTGTGTGTCCCATTCCAATCTTTCCAATTTTTCTATCAGGATTTTTGTTTATGAGAGATTCTAAATCAGTAACTTTTCCTTTTGTTTTGGTTATGTGCGTTTTTTCACCATCATAAATCATGACTCCAGTACTATCATAACCTCTGTATTCTAGTCTTTTCAAACCGTTGATAACGATTGGATATGCCTCTCTAAAGCCAATATATGCCGATATTCCACACATAGTTATTTTTTTTTGATTAATTTTTTCTTTCTGAATAGGAAATTTTCAATGTTGCTTTTTTATCACCATTTACTGATGATTGATTAAATAATGTTACTGCTTTCGGATTCCAACTATAATTTCTAAATATTGTATCAGTTGCTGTGCTTGGCGAATCTGAAATGTTATACGTTTTTAATTTTAACTTTGGAAGATAATTTGTATTTCCGTTTAATAAATCAGAGACGTAATCAGTTATTTTAAAGGTATATTTTTCTTTTCTTCCATTAGAATCTCTTACCAAAAATCCGCTAATTCCGCCAAAAGTAGCTTCACTAATTGCATCTTTAATTTGACTAGTTACTTGTGAACCTGAAGAATCATCACTCTTATATAAATACAATCTGTCTGGCGCAAAAGTAGTATCATTAGCTTGATTGATGTAAAAAGTTAATGTTGCGTCATTGATCAACCAGTTTTTTTCACGAAGCTCTTCGATCTTGTCAGCAATGCCATTATTGTTTAAATCAGCACCAAAAATATTAATTGTTGCTTCACTACCTGCTGTTCCTTGAACTTTTATTTCGTTGTTCATTGGATAAATTTTATTCCCCATTTTGAACTTGTTTATTTTAAAACCATTCATTGAAAAACTATCATTGCTAGGAAATACAGAATCAATAACAGCGGTAGCTGTTTGAATTAACGTATTGGTATAATAAACCTCTAAAGTGGGTCTTAAAACAGTATTCGTGTTGTCAAAGTTTAATGATAATAAAGCGCCTTCATCCCCAGAAGCTTCTAAAATAATTCCTCTAAAATAGTCATTAAATGCTTGTTGAGATGCAAATTCTCCTGAACCATATTTGTCTAAAAAAAGTGCTTTGATAACATCTTTTTTTAATGGAATTCTAGCAAATGGAACTGGAATTTGACTTGCAGAGGAAGTGGTAAAACGCAAATTATCAGTCCTAAAAATCGTATTGTCAGATGATCTTCTTTGAATCACCATAAGCGTATCAGCTTTAGAAGGTTTTAGCTGAAAATTGAATTCGGCATTCAATGCGCTTCCTGATTTTTCAAAATTGTCATTTGAAAAATAACTATTGATTTTTGTTGGATCAATTGGATTAAAATTATTAATATAAGTATTTGATCTGTAAATATTTAAATTAAATGCTTTGGAAACATCGCCAAAAACAGAGTCTAATTCATAGCTCTTATCGGTTGCATTTGCCAATCGAACTTGATATGGAATTTTGATAAAAACGGTATCAATAGTGGTGATTAATGATTGATTGGGTTTAATGGTTAAAGTGTCCTTAAATACCTTTAAATTAGATGCAATTGTTAATTGAGAAACAATTGATGCTTCTAACTTTTCGTAATTAGAATTAGAATAAACCCCCAATAAATATTGACTTAATTGTCTTGAAATATTATCGGATTGAACTTTTTCTAAAGGACTATTTTCAATAGTAACATCTACAAAAACAGCATCCGTATCAAACTTTGTGTTGGTAATTACATTCGAACCAATATCTGTAAAATCATTCTCACATGAAATAATCAAACTAATAAATCCAGCAAAAACCGCAACGTAACCAACTTTTTTTATATACTTTATCACTTTAAAACAAATTAACTAGACTGACAATAAATCAGTATAAAATTTTAAATACGCTTCTTTTTGGTTTTCCAACCCATATCCCAAAACAGGGATTTTCTGCAACTCTAAAAATTTTGACAATTCCAAAGGAATCGTTTCACTTCCATAAACTACTGCATCCGAATTTTCAATTGCACACTTTAAAATATTCACGTAGCTCGGCGTTTGTAAATGTGCTACTTTTTTTGGCTCCTTCAAATCAAATATCACTTTATTTACAAAATCCTCATTCAAATTGCCTTCAAACCCGCCATTATATAACGAAGTAACAATTTTACTTTCAGTAAAAAGAGGTTCTTCTTTATAAAATTCTTTTAAATAAATGGGTAACATAGAAGCCATCCAACCATGAACATGAATAATATCTGGAGCCCAATTTAGTTTTTTTACGGTTTCTACAACACCTTTTGCAAAAAAAATGGCTCTTTCGTCATTGTCATTAAAAAGGTGGTCATCTTCGTCCGTAAAAACGGCTTTTCGTTTAAAATATTCTTCATTGTCAATGAAATAAACCTGCATTCTTTCTTTCGGAATCGAAGCAACTTTAATAATCAAAGGCATATCAATATCATTCACCACAAGATTCATTCCTGATAAGCGAATTACTTCATGTAGTTGGTGTCTTCTTTCATTGATTACGCCAAATCTTGGCATAAATATTCTTGTTTGAACTCCTTTAGAATGAGCATTTTTTGCGGCGTTAAATGAGGTCGAAGAAAGTTCGGTTTCAGGCAAATACGGAACAACTTCTGATGATACAAATAATATTCTCTTGTCCTTCATTAAATCAAACTCTTTTGTTGAGATTTGCAAAATTACGAATTTATCTTCAAATATCGTGTTAAAATGCTAAGTTTGCACGCAATTAGCATCATTTTAGCATGAAAATATTTAGTGACAAAAACCTTTTGAAATCGTTTTTAGAAGCGAATAAACAAAAGAATAAAACGATTGGTTTTGTACCAACAATGGGCGCTTTGCATCATGGACACCTTTTTTTAATTGAACAAGCTAAGAAAAAAAACGACATTGTTGTGGTAAGTATTTTCGTAAATCCAACTCAATTTAACAGCAAAGAAGATTTAGAAAATTATCCAAAAACACTAGAAAGTGACGTTGAAATGTTAAAAAATATTCATTGTGATGTGCTTTTTGTTCCATCAGTTGAAGAAATTTATCATGAAAACATCGTCTCTGAAAAATTTGATTTTGATGGTTTAGAACATCAAATGGAGGGGAAATTTAGAGAAGGTCATTTTGATGGCGTTGGCACAATTGTGAAAACTCTTTTTGAAATTGTGGCTCCAAATAATGCTTATTTCGGTGAAAAAGATTTTCAACAATTGCAAATTGTCAAAAAATTGGTCAAAAAATACACATTCGCTATTTCAATAAAAGGATGTGCAATTTTCAGAGAAAAAGACGGTTTGGCAATGAGTTCAAGAAATGCTCGTTTAAATATTGAACAAAGAAAGGCTGCTCCTTTCATCTATAAAGTTTTAAAAAAAGCGAAAAAAATGTTCTTGACTGAAAATCATGACTTTGTGACGAACTGGGTTGAAAATCAGTTCGAAAACCATCCTTTATTGAAATTGGAATATTTTACAATCGCTGAAGAAAAAACATTAGAAACCATAAAAATAAAAGAATTTAATAAAAAATATCGAGCTTTTATTGCAGTTTTCGCAGGAAATATTCGTTTGATTGATAACCTTCAATTAAGAAATTCATAAGCAAAAAAATACTATTTTTGTGGCATGTTAGTACAAGTAGTAAAATCTAAAATCCATCGTGTAAAAGTTACAGGTGCAGATTTAAATTACATAGGAAGCATCACTATTGATGAAGATTTGATGGATGCTGCCAACATTATTGAAGGTGAACGTGTTCAAGTTGTGAATAATAACAACGGAAACCGTTTAGAAACCTATGCTATTCCTGGCCCAAGAGGGAGTGGCGAAATTACGCTAAATGGTGCTGCTTCAAGATTGGTCTCTGTAGGAGATATCCTTATTTTAATTGTATATGCTTTTATGGAATTGGAGGAAGCAAAAACATTCAAACCTGCTTTGGTTTTTCCAAACGAAAAAGACAACACACTTTCCTAATTTTGACGTTTAAAAAAATTTTAAAAATATTAATTCCTCTCATTTTGGGAGGTTTTTTAGTTTGGTATTCATTAACAATCGTCTCACCAAGCGAATTGGTTTTATATTTTAAAAATGCCAATTACTGGTGGATTTCAATGGGTTTGGTTTTCGGAATTTTGAGTCATTTGTCACGCGCTTATCGTTGGAAATTTTTGTTACAACCTTTGGGTTATCAACCAAAATTTCTAAACTCAATTTTAGCAGTTTTAGTTGCTTATTTGATGAATATTTTTTTACCAAGAGCTGGCGAAGTTACTAGAGCAGCAGTGATGGCAAACTATGAAGATATCCCTTTTGAAAAAGGTTTTGGAACCATAGTTGCTGAAAGATTGGCGGATTTATTGATGATGTTGATTGTTGTTAGTATTGCACTTTTTGTTCAATTTGATTTTATTTTAAATCTTGTTGCTAAAGATTTTAATCCATCAAAAATTATTGGAACGATCATTGGAGGAATCCTGCTTTTTATTATTTTTATTAGATTTATCAAAAAAGGAAAATCAAAATTTGCAAGGAAATTGAAGAAATTTTTCTCTGGATTAAAAGATGGTGTAACCAGTATTCTTAGAATGAAAAACAAATGGGCATTTTTATTTCATACCGTTTTTATTTGGGTGATGTATGTGGCAATGTTTTGGGCAATTATCCCAGCTATTGAAGGTTTAGAAGTTCCTTTTGGTGGCATTTTAATTGGATTTATTGCTGGCGGATTTTCAATAGCTGCAACAAATGGTGGCGTTGGTTTGTATCCAATTGCGGTAGCAAGCGCTCTTTCTCTTTTCGGAATTGATAGCGTCACTGGAAATGCTTTTGGATGGATTATGTGGACCTCGCAAACAGCTATGGTGATTGTTTTTGGAGGATTGTCTTTTTTATTACTGCCAATTTATAATAAAAATACCTAAAATCTCGTAAATTTGATCTCCACAAAATTTACAACTTTTTAACTTTCAAATTCTTTAATTTTCATGTCAAAATTAAAAACAACTTTTTTCTGTCAAAATTGTGGAACGCAACATGCAAAATGGGTTGGACAATGTGGCGCTTGCAAAGAATGGAATACTATTGTTGAAGAAGTGATTCAAAAAGAAGAAAAACGAATTTGGAAACAATCAACAACTGCAAAACAATTTATCAATAAACCACTTAAAATTGCTGATATTGTTTTAAATCCTGAAGAAAGAATTGCCACAAATAACAATGAATTGGACTCCGTTTTGGGTGGTGGTTTGGTGAGAGGTTCTGTAACACTTTTGGGTGGTGAGCCCGGCATTGGAAAATCGACTTTGTTATTGCAGGTGGCATTGAATATCTCACAAAAAGTGCTGTATGTTTCTGGAGAAGAAAGTCAATCTCAAATAAAAATGAGAGCTGAAAGATTGGACTCAAAAAACTCAAATTGTCTTATTCTGACAGAAACAAATACCCAACAAATTTTCAAAAACATCGAAGAAACTGAACCTGAAGTTTTAGTGATAGATTCAATTCAAACACTGCACACAAACTCGATTGAAGCTTCTCCAGGAAGCATTTCTCAAATCAGAGAAACTGCTGCTGAACTCATAAAATATGCCAAAGAAACTGCAACTCCTGTATTGTTAATTGGGCATATCAACAAAGAAGGAAGCATTGCAGGTCCTAAAATTTTAGAACACATGGTTGATGTTGTGTTGCAATTTGAAGGTGACAGAAATCATACATACAGAATTTTACGTTCTCAAAAAAATAGGTTTGGCTCAACTTCAGAATTGGGAATTTACGAAATGCTTTCAAGCGGATTAAGAGAAATTTCAAATCCATCAGAAATCTTAATTTCAAAGAAAGATGCTGATTTGAGTGGCACTGCAATTGCCTCGACTTTGGAAGGAATTAGACCTTTGATGATTGAAATTCAGGCGTTGGTTTCAACAGCCGTTTATGGAACTCCACAGCGTTCAACAACAGGTTATAATTTGAAAAGATTGCACATGATTTTGGCGGTTTTAGAAAAAAGAGCTGGATTTAAATTGGGTGCAAAAGACGTTTTTTTAAACATCACTGGAGGCATCAATGTGGATGATCCTGCTATTGATTTGGCTGTGGTTGCTGCAATTTTGTCTTCAAATCAAGATATTGCCATCAACCCAAATGTATGTTTTGCGGCCGAAGTTGGTTTGGCCGGAGAAATTCGTCCTGTTTCAAAAATTGACCAACGAATTTCAGAAGCTGAAAAATTAGGATACAAAACCTTTGTTGCCTCAAAATACAACAAAATCACTTCTAAAAACCATGGAATCAAATTGATTTTGGTAGGCAAAATTGAAGAAGCTTTTGCGACTTTGTTTGCTTGATAAAAATCAAGTTAAATTAATTTTAAAAATTAGTTTTTTAATCTAAATACATTTTTATATTTGTAACCATGTATAATGTTGTATAATTTGGTTATGAAAAACTATTATTCGATTTCAGAATTAGCAGAAATTTTAGGAAAAAGTACTGAAACGCTAAGAAGATGGGATAGGGATGGAAAATTAACTGCTGTTAGAGAACCTATGAGCAATTATAGACTCTACAAAAAAGATCAGCTACAACTTTTTCCAGAATTTCAGGATTTTATTACTAGAAAATCTTCAGAAGGTAATTTCACAAAACCAAATCAAAAATATGCTGTTTTAGAGCTTTTCGCAGGAGCAGGAGGTCTTGCAATTGGTTTAGAAAAAGCAGGATTAGAATGTATTGCATTAAATGAAATTGACAAGTGGGCTTGTCAAACACTGAAAAAAAACAGACCAAATTGGAATGTCCTTGAAGGCGACATAAAAAATTACGATTTTTCAGAATTCAAAAACAAGATTGATGTTGTAACAGGTGGTTTTCCTTGTCAAGCATTTAGTTATGCAGGAAAAAAATTAGGTTTAAATGATGCAAGAGGAACGCTTTTTTATGAATTTGCAAGAGTTGTCAATGAGGTAAAACCTCCAATTTGTATTGGCGAAAATGTAAAAGGATTGTTAAGTCATGAAAAAGGAAAAACTTTGGAAGGAATGATTTCTATACTTGACGAAATTGGCTATAATGTTGTAACTCCCGTACAAGTTTTAAAAGCAATCAATTATAATGTACCTCAAAAACGTGAACGCTTGATTCTAGTGGGCGTAAGAAAAGATATTAATTTAGAATATAATTATCCATTGCCATTTAAAAAAGTTTACACGCTTCAAGATGCTTTGAAAAAAAGCGATTTGTATGGTTCAGATGTGCCTAAATCCGAGGGAACAAAATATCCGAAAAATAAAAAGAAAATTTTAGATTTAGTTCCTCAAAAAGGATATTGGAGAGATTTACCAATAAATTTACAAAAAGAATACATGCAAAAAAGTTTCTATTTGGGTGGTGGAAAAACAGGAATTGCTAGAAGAATTGGCTGGGATGAACCATGTTTAACTTTAACTTGTAGTCCTGCTCAAAAACAAACAGAAAGATGCCATCCTGAAGAAACAAGACCTTTTACAATTAGAGAATATGCAAGAATCCAGACTTTTCCAGATAATTGGATTTTTGAAGGTTCCATTTCTCAACAATACAAGCAAATTGGAAATGCTGTTCCTGTAAATTTAGGCAAAGAAATTGGATATTCAGTTGTTGATTTTTTGAACAAGTATTATAATTTAAATCAAGAAAACTTTGCTGCTATTTCTTTGGATAAAGCTGTGATGGTTTGATCTAAAATTTTAGTACCATCTACTTCTAAAGCAACTTCTCCAACAACATCAATAAGTTGAAAGTAAAAATCTTCTTTTCCCGTTAGTTTATACCAGAAATCTTTGCCGATAATAACTGGAAAATTTTCGGAAATCCGCTTGTAATGAGAACTTAATTCATTTTGCTCTCCATAAATTACACCAACAATCATATCGTTTATACCAATATTTAAATTATTTGTCCTAGCCAAATTAATTGTTGCTTTAAAATGTCCAAAAATTGTCTCAACATCATCATGATTTATTGTATTTGGCCCTGATTTTAGTTGGCAATATTTTTTTCTTCCATCAGTTGCATCAATAAATTCAATATCAATTCCAGGTGTCGTTGAACCAAAACTCTCAAAAAGCTCACTAATTAATTTTTGAATTCTCATTCCAAAAGAAGTGTTGATTGAAGAACCCAAAACTCTTGGCAAAACCAATGCTTCTGCAATACTTCTTGGATCGTCATTTCCTTTGAGAAAATTTGCTAAATATTTAAAAAGAAAAGGATTTACATTATAGTTAACCAATTTTCCTGCTTTTTTACAAGCAGTCGAAATATGTGCTTCTACAATTTCGGTTCTAAAAAAATCTTTCGCCTTTTCTAATAAAAGCAATCTTTGTTCTTCATTCATAAATCAAATGTATGAATTACAATGAAATAAAATATACACGAATAAAAAAACCGAACATTGCTGTTCGGTTTTCGCTAGCTATTGTAATTATTTATTTTTTGTTTGCTTCTCTGATATATTTCTCTAAAGCCATTGTCATTGAAGGAGTTTCTTTCGTTGGCGCTTCAATATTACATACCAAACCAGCTTCTTTTACGGCATCAATAGTTGATTGTCCAAAGGCTGCAATTCGTGTGTTATTTTGTTTAAAATTAGGAAAATTATGAAACAACGATTCAATTCCTGAAGGACTAAAAAACACCAAAATATCATAAAAAACATTTTCTAAATCTGTTAAATCACTTGTCATTGTTCTATACAAATCTGCTCTCACCCAATTCACGCCAGAATTATTCAAATCTTCAGGAATACTTGGGTGTAATTTGTCCGACGAAGGCAATAAAAACTTCTCATTTTTATGTTTTTTGATTAACTTAATTAATTCTGGAAAATTTCTACTCCCAACATAAATCTTACGTTTTCGATACACAACATATTTTTGTAAATAATAAGCAACAGCCTCTGATTGACAAAAATATTTCATGTCATCAGGCATTTTAAAACGCATTTCTTCAGAAATTCTAAACAAATGATCAACCGCATTTCTACTAGTTAAAATAATTGCAGTAAAATTTTTTAAATCAATTTTTTGAGCTCTTACTTCTTTTACGGATATTCCTTCTACATGAATAAAGGGTCTGAAATCTACTTTTACTTTATGCTTGTCTGTAAGATCGAAATAAGGGGATGTTTCGTTTTTTGGATCAGGTTGCGATACTAAAATCGATTTCACTTTCATATAAGTCTGGTTTATCTTTAAAACATCAATTTAATCACGATTAATAGCGGTGCTATTTCGAACGCGCAAATGTACAAAATAAAATAAAACAAGTGATTTAATATCAGGTTTTTGTTATTCAAAATATAAAAGATAAAACACACCGTAAATAAAAATAAAGCAGAAAAATTCAGCAAACTTTGATTCAAATTTGCATATTGTTTTAATAAAATTAAACAATATGAGTAAACAGAAATAGCAAAAAAATAATTAGCTTTAGATGATAAAAAACGAGCAGTTTTTCTTTTAAATAAAAACAAAAAAGACAACATATTTTCAAAGATATTTTTTAATACAAAATAAAAAAATAATAAAGAACAAACTTTTAAAAACTCCTGAATATCTGTAGGTTGCGTTCCGAAGTAAATTATTTTAATATAAAAAAATAACAACGAAAACACAATCACTGAAAACATGAAAAAAAACATTTGAAAACCACTTAAAAGAGAAGAATTTTCATCATTTTGACTTTCAATAAAACGAACTTTAAAAACTGAAAAGATAATTTCTTTAAATTTCACAGCATTCATAACGTTTATTAAAAATAAAACAACCAATAAAAGCAACAACACCAGAGTCATCCAATCATTTGAAAATGGTAATCTTTCTATTGCTTGCAACTGTATTTGATTTAAGTATTTTTAAGACAAAATTAGTAATTAAATAATGTATATTTGTTCGCTTTTTACCTGAAAATTAATTTATGTCAGATGCTATTGTAATCATCCCAACTTATAACGAGAAGGAAAATATTGAAGCGATTATCAAAGCTGTTTTTAATCAAAAAAAAGTTTTTGATATTTTGGTTGTTGATGATAATTCTCCTGATGGAACTTCAGAAATTGTTTTACAATTGATACATGAATTTCCTGACAAACTTTTTTTAGAAAAAAGATTGAAAAAAAATGGTCTTGGAACTGCTTATATTCATGGATTCAAATGGGCTTTAGCTAGAAATTATGAGTTTATTATTGAAATGGATGCTGATTTTTCTCACGATCCAAAAGACCTGATTAGGTTGCATTGTGCTTGTTCTCAAGAAGGTGCTGATGTTGCTGTGGGATCAAGATATTCTATTGGTGTGAACGTTGTAAATTGGCCAATGAGGCGTGTTTTATTGTCTTATTTAGCCTCAAAATATGTGCGCTTTATTACGGGAATTCCTGTGAATGACACCACAGCAGGATTTGTTTGTTGGAGAAGAAAAGTGCTAGAAACCATTCAATTGGATAAAATAAAATTTATTGGATACGCTTTTCAAATTGAAATGAAATTCAAAGCTTGGAAACATCATTTTAACATCAAAGAAGTTTCGGTTATTTTTACTGATAGAACTTTAGGAACTTCAAAAATGAGTGGAAATATTGTTTATGAGGCACTTTTTGGTGTATTGAAAATGAGAATTTACGGATTACCAAAATAAAAAAATGAAAGTTATTCTAATAAAAAACGCAAAAATCGTCAACGAAAATAAGACATTTAATGGGGATGTTTTGATAGAAGAAGAAATTATAAAAAAAATTTCATCAAACATCATTGCTCCTGAGAATTGTCAAATAATTGATGCAAAAGGAAAATATTTAATTCCTGGTTTTATTGATGATCAAGTACATTTTAGAGAACCTGGATTAACGCACAAAGCCACCATCAAAACCGAAAGTAGGGCTGCAGTTGCTGGCGGAATTACTACTTTTATTGAAATGCCTAACACGATTCCTCAAGCAACTTCGCAAGAATTATTAGAGGAAAAATTCGTACTTGCAGCCAAAGATTCGTACGCAAATTATTCATTTATGTTTGGCGGAACGAATGATAACTTAGAGGAATTATTGAAAACTAATCCAAAAAAAGTAGCCGGAATCAAATTGTTTTTAGGGTCTTCGACCGGAAATATGTTGATTGATGATGAAGCTGTTTTGGAAAAAATATTTTCATCAACCAACATGATTGTTTCTGTGCATTGTGAAGATGAGGCTACTATCAGAAAAAATACTGCAGAATTCACCGAAAAATATGGGGATGACATTCCAATGAAATTTCATGCAGCCATTAGAAGTGAAGAAGCTTGTTATATTTCTTCTTCAAAGGCAATCGAATTGGCAAAAAAAACAGGGGCAAGATTGCATGTTTTTCATCTTTCAACAGCAAAAGAAACCGAACTTTTCCGCAACGATATTCCTCTAGAAAAAAAGCAAATTACGGCTGAAGTTTGTATTCATCATTTATGGTTTAATGACGCTGACTACGAAACAAAAGGTTCACATATTAAATGGAATCCTTCAGTAAAAACCGAAAAAGACAGATTGGGTTTGTGGAAAGCGCTTTTGGATGACAGAATTGATGTTTTGGCAACTGACCACGCACCTCATACTTTGGACGAAAAAAGCAAAAACTATAAAAATGCGCCAAGTGGAGGTCCTTTAGTGCAACATGCTGTGATTGCCATTTTAGAAAAAGTAAAAGAAGGACTCATTTCTATTGAAAAAGCGGTTGAAAAAATGAGTCACAACCCTGCAAAATTGTTTCAAATTGAAAAACGAGGATTTATCAGAGAAGGTTTTTTTGCCGATTTGGTTTTGATTGATACCAACAAACCCCATACAGTTTCAAAAGAGAATATTTTATACAAATGTGGTTGGTCGCCTTTTGAAGGAACTACTTTTTCAAGCTCCATTTCACATACATTTGTCAATGGAAATTTGGTGTATGAAAACGGAAAATTCAATGAAAATATTCGTGGAAAACGTCTCAATTTTAATCGATAAAATGAAAAAAATTTTTTATTTTTTTAGTATCATTTTTTTTCTTTCTTGTACCAGTAATACTATTTTAGAAAAACCAAAAGACCTGATACCAAAAGATTCTATGACTCTTTTAATTGAAGAAATGATGATTGCATCTTCTTCAAAATTCATCAAAAATAAGTTTCAAGAAACGGAAATCAATTATATGACCTTGTTATACGAGCGCTTTAAAATTGATAGCAGCCGTTTTCAAACAAGTAATCTTTATTATATGTCTAAAGTAGACATTTATCAGAAAATTTTAGAACAAGCAACAAAAAATTTAGAAGCAAAAAAAGAAATATATGCTTCTAAAAAAACAAAGTTAGATTCTTTGAGAAAAGATTCAATCAAAAAAATAAAAACGACTCCAAAAATACTTGATAGCATTAAAAAATTAGAATTAGAAAATATTCAATAATTCCTTATTTTTAGGGTATTTTGATACCATTTCTTGAACAATATTTTCGATGTTTTCGAATTCAAAATTCAATATTTTTTTGATTTTATCTGAGGAATAATATGAAATATGATGTGCAGATCTTGCTGAATATTTACTTATTAAAGGATCTTTTTGGGTGATTTTTGAAATAAGCCATGCAATTCTCCAAAAAACTTCTGTTTGCCAATAAATAATTTTTCTTGCGGGTCTTTTTAATCCAAAAGCATCTGCAATTGAAAAGAACACTTCTTTGAAACTTTTATTTTCTGAAACTAAAATAAATCGTTCGTTTTTCAACTCGGACTTCATCAATAAAATCATCGCTTTTACAACATCTTTTACAGATACAAAGCCTGTGATTCCGTCTGTATAAAATTGAAAACTATTATAAATTTGACTGAATAATTTTCCTGAACCTGAATCCCAAAAACCGCTTCCTAAAATCACTCCTGGATTTACAACAATCACTGGAATTCCCTCTTGACTTGCACGCCAAACTTCCATTTCAGCACCAAATTTTGTGATTGAATACCCACTGTTATCCAACTCTTTATTCCATTCATTTTCCTCGGTAATCATATCGTTCGTCAACGATTCTCCTACTGCTGCAATCGAACTTACATAGCAAAATTTTTCAACTTTTGCATCAATGGCAAGGTTCACAACAATGGCAGTTCCATGAATATTTATTTTGCGCATTTCTCTATAATCTTTTGGATTAAAAGAAATAAAAGCAGCACAATGATACACCTGTTTTACACCAAAAAAAGCAGGAATCATAGAGGGAACATCTGTAATATCCGCCAGAAACCACTCAATTTTTTCAAAAAAAGTTGCATCATTCGTATATGATAAAAACACTTTTTTCACTTTTTCTAATGAAGAAGTTGATCTATAAATCGCTCTTATGGGTTCGTTTTGAAAACTCAAATGAACCAACAAATGCGATCCAACCAAACCTGTTCCTCCTGTAACTAAAATCATGAAACGAATTTAGCATATTTTAGCTGATAAAAGTATATTTGCAACATGATAAATTGAATACAATGAAGAATTTTATTGAGGAATTGCAATGGAGAGGAATGATGCATGATAGCATGCCAGGAACTGAAGAACATTTGTTAGAAGAAATGAGGAGTGCTTATGTGGGTTTTGACCCAACTGCAGACTCTTTGCACATTGGAAATTTGGTTCCAATCATGTTACTAGCTCATTATCAACGCTGTGGACACAGACCTATTGCTTTGGTTGGTGGTGCAACAGGTATGATTGGAGATCCTTCTGGAAAATCTTCGGAACGAAACTTGTTGGATGAAAAAACATTGAGACACAATCAAGATTGCGTAAAAGCACAATTATCTCATTTCTTAGATTTTACTAGTGATGCAAAAAATGCGGCAATTTTGGTAAATAATTACGATTGGATGAAAGAATTTTCGTTCTTAGATTTTATTCGCGATGTTGGCAAACATATTACCGTAAATTATATGATGTCCAAAGATTCTGTAAAAAATAGAATTAGCTCAGAATCAAAAGAAGGCATGTCATTTACCGAATTTACTTATCAACTTGTGCAAGGTTATGATTTCTTGCATTTGTATCAAAAAAACCAAACCACTTTGCAAATGGGAGGTTCTGATCAATGGGGAAATATCACCACAGGAACTGAATTAATTCGTAGAATTGGTGGTGGAAAAGGATATGCAATTACTTGTCCATTAATCACAAAATCTGATGGTTCAAAATTCGGAAAATCGGAAGGAGGCAATGTTTGGTTGGATGCAAAAAGAACTTCTGCTTATAAGTTTTACCAATATTGGTTGAATACTTCTGATGAAGATGCTGAAAAATACATCAAAATTTTTACGTTTTTAGACCAAGAAACCATTCAAAATTTGGTAATCGAACACGCAAAAGCACCTCATAATCGAATTTTACAAAAACGTTTAGGAGAAGAAGTTACCCTTTTAGTACATGGAAAAGAAGCGTATGAAAATGCCCTTGCAGCTTCCGAAATTTTATTTGGAAACTCAACTGCTAACGTATTAAAATCATTGGACGAGCAAACCTTTTTAGATGTTTTTGACGGAATTCCACAAGCTGTAATTTCATCAGAATTGTTAAAAGACGGCATTACAATGGTTGATGCTTTGGCAGGAAAAACAAATTTTTTAAGTTCGAATGGAGAGGCAAAAAGAGCTTTGAAAGAAAATGGAATTGCTGTCAATAAAGAAAAAGTAACTGAAGATTTTGTTATAACAAAATCCGATTTGATTGCTGAAAAATATGTGTTATTGCAAAGAGGTAAAAAAAGTTATTTTTTGATACGTTTTGATTGATGGAAACCCAATTAACAACTACTGATTTTACTGACTTTTATACCATTGGTTATCTCTTTTTGTTACTTTCGGCAATTATTTTTGTGCGTTATTTAGTTGTTTCTGGATTGTATTATTTGATTTTTTTTGAGTTTTTAAAGAAAACATTTAGAGAACGCTTTCTTAGAAAAAAACCACTAAAAAGAACTCAATTGTTCAAGGAAATTTATTGGTCTTTTTTGAGTGGACTCATTTTTGCGGCAACAGGATTGTTAATTTATTTTTTTTATGTCAAAGGATTTTCAGCCATTTATCTCAATATTTCTGAGTATTCAATTGCATATATTCCAATAAGTATTTTAATTTTTTTACTTATTCAAGACACTTATTATTATTGGTTACACAGATGGATGCACCTGCCAAAAGTGTATAAATATTTGCATTTAATACATCATAAAAGCATACATACTTCTGTGTTGACTTCGTTTGCGTTTCATCCTTTAGAAACCATTTTTCAAGCAGCTTTTTTGCCAATAATTATTGTGCTTTTGCCATTACATGTTTATGCTTTGATTGGCGCAATTTTGATTATGACATTTTCTGCAACAATAAATCATGCAGGCGTAGAAATTTATCCTTCAGGAAAATTGGGATTGTGGTTTCGAAAATGGTTTATTGGCGCCACACATCATGATTTTCACCATCGAAAATTCAATTACAATTTCGGTTTGTATTTTACTTTTTGGGACAAATTGATGAAAACTGAATTCGAAAAATAATATATTTTCTGGTTACAAAACCATCAAATTACAACCTCTAATATCTGAATTATCAAAACGCCCGATAATTTCAAATGTCCCATTTTCATGAATTTTACCCAAATCTTGTGTGGCAATAAAAGAACAAGAATTATAATTTGCCAAATCAATCACATTAATTCCTCCAGCTTTATTTGGAGGTAAAATCGTTAACGCATCATCAGTATCTCTTACTAAAATTTTCATCCAAGGTGGGGTTTTAAAAACGCCATTTCCTTTTGAATATGCTTGACTTAACAGCTCAGTCATTCCATATTCTGAATGAATTTCTGAAACGCCAAAACCAGCTTTTAAAATCGTATGAAGTTCTTCTCTAATCAATTCTTTTCTTCTGCCTTTCATGCCTCCCGTTTCCATCACGATGATATTTTTTAACGAAAATTGGTGTTTTTCAATCAAATCTAATAAGGCAAAAGAAACGCCAATCAATAAAATTTTTTGTCCTTTTTTATCAAATTCGGTGAGTTTCTCAGCCAATTCATCCAGATTGTGAAGATAAAATCCGCTTTCGGGGTTATTCGATTTTCTAATCAAATCGTCCACCATAAAAACCAGAGACGATCCATTTTTTTCTAGATAATTTGGCAATAATGCCAACACAACAAAGTCTTTGATTTCTCCATAAAATTGGGCAAATCCCTTTGAATAACTTTCTTTGTAAAGCTGAATATCAGTAATAAAATGCTGACTTATAGTACTTCCTGTGGTCCCAGAACTTGTGAAAATTTCTTGTACTTCGTCTTTAGAAGAAAGTACTTTTCTGCTCTTAAAAAACTGAATTGGTAAAAACGGAATTTTTTCGATTTTTGAAACATCACTAGGATGAATGCACAACAAATCGCAAAAAGATCGATAGGTTTTATTGTTTTCAAACTGATGTTTAAAAACTTTTAAAGCTGTTTTTGTGAAAATTGATTCACTTTGAATTTCAAAAATTGCTGTTTTCATATTCATTGCAAAAATAATTAATAATCAATTATTTTAATGTTTAAATATGGTTTGTTTTTTTCTTTAAAAATAAGCTTTGATTTTTTAAAAATAGATTTTAATTAATTTTTTATATCATTAACTAGTATTTTGATATTTTAAACTATCATATATTACATTTTAACGAATTTTTAAAAAATATCATAAATCTAAATGTTAACTTTGTGATAATTTTTTAAAATAAAAATGTTTTAAATTTTACAATGGAATTAATCAAAACAACGTATTTAACTTTTAGTGGAAAAAAGGAAGTGATTGAAATTCCTAGTCGAAAATCCTCTCAATGGATTATTTTTGAAAATGACATTCCTAAATATTATGTTGATATTTATGATTTATCAATCGAATCTAATTCAATGATGAATAGTTTGGTTTTGTGTGGAAAAAGATCAATTCATGTGGTTTTAGCACATCTCAATAAAAAAAATAATACTAATTTATCGGTTTCATCGATTTCAAAAATCGGAATTTATAAGAAACTTACTGAGGAAAAGATTGAAATTGAATTAAAGCCATTACCTGAAAAATGGCTTGATTATTCAATGTAAATTTTAGTCATTAAAACGCTTTTTTCTTCCCTAAAATCTCTATTTAATTATGTTATTTTAAACTTAAAAGAAATTTTATGATTTTTTTTAAAACGACTTTGATTCCAACAATATGAGATTGGTTTTAAATAATTTCCTATTGTTATAAAATCGTAAAAATAAAATTTATCAATCCAAAATTTTTGTAATTTTAGGTAATAAATTGACGCAATTAATTTTATGAAAAAAATTACTTTATTACTCGTTTTAACATGGTTACTTTTTTCTTGTAGCAACAATGACCCCATTTTTGAACTTAAAATTTTACCTGTGAAAGAGGCCAAAACTCCCGATTTTTTTGAATTTGGAAGTATAGATACAATTTCAGTAAAATATGAATTGCCTAATAATTGTTATCAATTTTGGAGCATTTATTATGAATACGATACTAACAAAAGAATTGTCGCTATCAATGCAATTCATGATTTAGAGAGCATTTGCACACAAGCAACTATCGAACAAGAAATCAAAATTCCTATTCAAGTTTTACAAGAAGAAAATTATATTTTCAAATTTTATAAAGGCAAAGATGCGAATGGCGAAAACATTTTTGAAGAAATAGAAGTACCTGTAAATTAAATGATTACTCTTTATAAATCTTTACAATCAATTCACCTTTTTGATCCATTGAAGCCCTATACATTCCTGCTGTATTAAATTCAAAAGACATTTTTCCATTTTTGTCCAAAGCTACAACACCTCCAGTGCCTCCCAATTTGGTGAGTTTATTTTGAATTACATCTTTGGTAGCTTCTTTCAACGATTTTTTCTGATATTCCATTTGTGCAGAAATATCATACGCAACTTGACTTCGGATAAAATATTCACCCCAACCAGTTGAAGAAACTCCACAAGTATTGTTATTTGCGTAGGTTCCTGAACCAATAATTGGTGCATCTCCAATTCTTCCCCAACGTTTGTTAGTCATTCCTCCAGTGGAAGTTCCTGCAGCTATATTTCCAAATTTATCCAGAGCGACACAACCTACAGTTCCAAATTTACTGTCGTTAATATTTGGATCATAAAACGATGCTTTTTTTGCATCATGGTCTAATTCCGTTTTTTCTTGATTGAGAATTTTTTGCAATGATTGAAAACGATTTTCTGTATAAAAATAACTTGGATCCACCATTTCCAATCCTTTTTCTTTAGCAAAAGCAGACGCTCCTTCTCCTGAAAGCATGACATGTTCAGAATCTGTCATGATTTTGATTGCCAATTCAATCGGACTTTTTACATCTTTTACGCCAGCAACAGCTCCTGCATTTAAGGTTTTTCCATCCATAAAAGAAGCATCCAATTCATTGGTTCCAGCATTCGTAAAAACAGCCCCTTTTCCTGCATTAAATAATGGCGATTCTTCCATCACTTGTATCGTTTTTAGCACAGCTTCCGTAGATGTTCCTCCGGTTTTTAAAATAATATAGCCTACTTTTATAGCTTCTTCCAACTTAGCTTTATAAGCAGCTTCTTTTTCATCAGTCATATTTTTTTTCAGAATTGTGCCTGCTCCACCATGAATGATAATTGCAAAATCGTTGATTTTTTCTTCTTTTGAAGTAGATTCACAACTCATTAAAAAAAGACTACAAAAAGCTAAAATAATTGAATTTTTCATTTTTATGTTTGATTTTAAACAATAGTTATTGTTTTTGTTTAATTTATTTATCTCTAAAAGATTTCGTACTTTCGGACTTAAAAGTAATCAACTTAAACTGAAACACAAAATGACTGATTTTGACATGACAGAAATGCTACTAGAACTTGGTTTAAAAGCAATCAATGATGGAACTTCAACAGGTAAAAAATCTTTCTCTGGGAATGAAACTATTGATAGTTATTCGCCAGTTGATGGTTTATTGATTGGAAAAATAACCATTACTACCAAAGAAAATTATGAAAAAGTAATGATGACAGCTTCTAATGCTTTTACATTTTGGAGAAATAAACCTGCACCATTTAGAGGAGAAATTGTACGTCAATTTGGACAAAAATTACGTTTAAAAAAAGAAGCTTTAGGCAAATTAGTTTCTTACGAAATGGGAAAATCGTATCAAGAAGATTTGGGAGAAGTACAAGAAATGATTGATATCTGTGATTTTGCAGTGGGTTTATCACGTCAATTGCATGGACTTACTATGCATTCTGAACGTCCAGGACATAGAATGTATGAACAATATCATCCTTTGGGAATTGTTGGAATCATTTCTGCTTTCAATTTTCCTGTGGCTGTTTGGGCTTGGAACACAGCATTGGCGTGGATTTGTGGAGATGTTTGCGTTTGGAAACCGAGTGAAAAAACCCCCTTGTGTGGCATTGCTTGTCAACGAATTATTGCAGAAGTGCTGGCTGAAAATAATTTACCAGAAGGAATTTCTTGCTTGATAAATGGCGATTATAAAGTAGGTGAATTCATGGCAAAAGACACTCGAATCCCATTGATTTCTGCAACAGGAAGTACTAGAATGGGAAAAATTGTTGCTAAAGAAGTTGCAGGACGTTTGGGAAAATCTTTGTTAGAATTAGGAGGAAACAACGCCATCATTGTAACGCCAGATGCTGATATCAAAATGACAGTTATTGGAGCAGTTTTTGGTGCAGTTGGCACTGCAGGACAACGTTGTACATCAACTAGAAGATTGATAATTCATGAATCCATTTTTGAGAAAGTAACAGAAGCGTTGACAAAAGCGTATCAACAATTGCGTATTGGAAATCCGTTGGATGAAAAAATTCATATAGGTCCTTTGATTGATGTTCAAGCTGTAAAAATGTATGAAAATGCGCTTCAAAAAGTTGTAGATGAAGGAGGAAAATTGGTTGTTGGAGGTGGTGTATTATCAGGAAAAGGATATGAAAGTGGTTGTTATGTAAAACCTGCCATTGCAATCGCTAATAATTCTTTTGCGATTGTGCAGCACGAAACATTTGCACCAATTTTGTATTTGATAAAATATTCAGGAGATATCATGAATGCAATTGATATTCAAAATGGCGTTGCACAAGGTTTATCATCTGCAATTATGACAAATAATTTGCGTGAAGCTGAAGCCTTTTTATCCGTAAATGGTTCAGATTGTGGCATTGCAAATGTAAATATTGGCACTTCTGGCGCTGAAATTGGAGGCGCTTTTGGAGGGGAAAAAGAAACTGGTGGAGGTCGTGAATCTGGCTCAGATGCCTGGAAAGTGTACATGCGAAGACAAACAAATACCATCAATTATACTACTGAATTGCCTTTAGCACAGGGAATTAAATTTGATTTATAATTTCTTTTCTTTTTGTAAAAATTTAAATCATCCATACTTTTATGGATGATTTAAACGTTTTACACCTTTCACAGTCTAATGTTTATGAAAACAAAACAACTTCAACATTTATTTTTACGAACAGGGTTTGGAATTACTCCTCAACTTACCAATGATTTGTCAAAAAAAAATAAAAAAAAAGTTGTTGAATTCTTATTTACTACAAACAGTTTTCTTCCATTGGAAATGGACCTTTCTGATCTTTCAATTTACACTCAAGAATACATGAAAGATAGAGCTAATTTAATGGAATTTCAGCGAAAAAGCAACGAAAAAATTAGAGATTTCAACAAACTTTGGATGGAACGGTTGGCAAATTCTGAGGTGCTTTTAACAGAAAAAATGACCTTGTTTTGGGCAAATCATTTTGTATGTAAAAATCAAAATATCTTTTTTGTACAGCGATATAACAACACACTTAGAAAAAATGCCCTTGGCAATTTTGGTGATTTTGTAAAAGAAATTTCTAAAGAGCCTGCCATGTTGAACTACCTAAACTCTAGACAAAATAGAAAAAAACAACCTAATGAAAATTTCGCAAGAGAACTTATGGAACTTTTTACTTTGGGTGTTGGAAATTATTCTGAAAAAGATGTCAAAGAAAGCGCAAGAGCTTTTACAGGGTATAATTATAAATTTAGCGGTGAATTTATAATAACAAAATATCATCATGATGATGATTTAAAAACTTTTTTTGACAAAACTGGTAATTTTTCAGGTGATGATATTATTGATATTATTTTAAAACAACCACAATGTGCGCGTTTTGTTTGCGAAAAAATATATCGCTATTTCGTAAATGACATAGTGAATGAAAAGCATTTGGATGAATTAACCAGTGTTTTTTACAAAGATTATAACATCGAAAAACTGATGAAATTTTTGTTTTTAAAAGATTGGTTTTATGATGCTGAGAATATTGGAACTAAAATTAAATCGCCCATTGAACTTTTGGTAGGAATGCAAAAAATGGTTCCATTTTCGTTTCAGAACACAAAAGATGTTTTAAAAATTCAACGTTTGTTAGGTCAAGTGCTTTTAGATCCTCCCAATGTTGCAGGTTGGAAAGGTGGCAAAAATTGGATTGACAGCAATACCATCATTTTACGATTGAAATTACCTTCTATTTTACTCTCGAATGCCGAAATTTCAATCAAAGAAAAAGGAGAGTTTGAGGATTCATTTGAAAAATATCACGCATCCAACAAAAATCAAAAAGACTTTGCGAAAGTAACTGTTGATTGGGATTTTTTTGAAAAAAGTTTTAAAAACATTTCTTTTGATGAAATGAAATCTCTCTTTTTAATCACAGCTCCCAATGAAGGAACTGAAACCTATTTGAGTCATCTTATAAAAAGTTCTAAAAAAGAATTTTGCATACAATTAATGTCACTCCCAGAATATCAAATTTGTTAATATGGAAAGAAGATATTTTTTAAAACAATCTGCCTTAGCTAGTAGCTTATTTTTTATTCCAGGATTTTTGAAAGCTTTTGAAAATTCCCATCCAAATAATTTTGGTTATAAGCGCTTGGTAATGATTCAATTAGCTGGAGGAAATGATGGATTAAATACTGTTGTTCCATTTACAAATGACGATTATTATAGAAATAGACCAAAAATAGCCTTGCAAAAAAACGATTTGATTCCTGTTTCTGATTCTTTAGGATTTCATTCGAGTTTATTGCCATTGAAAAATTTATATGATCAAGGAAACTTAACTGTCATCAACAATGTTGGCTATCCAAATCCTGATCGTTCGCATTTTAGAGCTACAGATATTTGGCAAACTGCCAGTAATTCCAATCAATATTGGCAAACTGGTTGGGTTGGGAGGTATTTAGATGCTTATGGTTCAAATGCTTATAATGCTATTGAAATTGATGATAGTTTATCTTTGTTGATGAAAGGCGAAAATAATAACGGAATTGCCACTCAAAATCCGACGAATTTATTCAAATTATCACAAGATCCATATTTTAAAAATGTCTTAAATCACTATAATGATGAGCATTTGAGTGAGCATAATTTAGGGTATTTATACAAAACAATGATTGATGCGAAATCATCCTCAAAATACATTTTTGAGAAAAATAAAATTGCCTCAAACAACGCAGAATACCCAAATAATCAATTCGCAAATCAATTAAAAACGACTGCAAAATTGATCAATTCTGGCTTGGAAACTCGCGTATTTTTCTCTTCTTTGGGCGGATTTGATACGCACGCAAATCAAATGAATTCGCAAAAAAGATTGTTGGAAATTTATGCTTCAAGTATAGAAGCTTTTGTGAATGACTTGAAAAAGCAAGGAACTTTCAATGATACCTTGATTGTTACTTTCTCAGAATTTGGAAGACGTGTTAAAGAAAATGCTGGAAATGGCACTGATCATGGAGCTGCAAGCAACGTTTTTATCATTGGAAATCAACTAAAAAAACAAGGCTTTTACAATGAATTGGCAAGTTTATCTGATTTAGATTCTAATGGAGATTTGAAATATACTGTTGATTTTAGGACTATTTATGCCAGCATTTTACAAAATTGGTTAGCTGTAAATGATGAACAAATTTTACAGCAAAAATTTTCGCCATTATCATTTATATAACTCAACTATACTTCACTTTACGTAAAATTCGCATAGTGTCTTTATAAATTTCATAAATTTCTTCACTATGATTTTTTAAATACATTTTAGCTTCATTGAGTTTGTCAATTGCTTCATGAAACAAATTGAGATAGCAAATTAAATAAGTTGCAGGAAGGTTTTTTAAATCAATTTCTTCGCTTTTTGTAAGCGTCAATCCTTTTTTTAGTTTTTCTAAAATCGTGTTGTTCGTATTGTAAATGTGATGCAATACTTTTTTGTCAAATTGTGGTGGTTCAAATAACAATTTAGAATCTATTGTGTAATTAGTGTTGTTGCTAAAATCAATAATTGTTTGTTCTAAATGATAGTATTTATAGGAGTTTTGAAATCCTAAATGTACGTATTCTATAATTTTGAATTGATGTTCGTCTACCTCAATGGAAACCTCATCAAGTTTTGAAAAAAACAATCGAACTTGTTCATTGATCAACTCGATATCTACTCTTGAATAAAAAGTTTCTTGCTTTACTACTTTTTTTTGCCCAGACCAGCACAAGACAAAATATTCTTTAAAAACCTTATATTGAGGATTATAGTCTTTTCTTTTTTTCATAAAATCAAAAACTCCATCCAAAGTAAGTTGAATATTGTTTTGAGAATTGTTTTCAATAGCAGTTACTATTTTTGAGTTGACATCTTTAATTTTAATATCAAAAACCTTGGGCATGCTGATGCTTCCATCTCTAAAAAAAACAGATCCTCCATAATATTTCCAAATGTTTTTTTTGAGCGATGTCAATCCTTCATTAGGTCTAATGGTAACCAAACCTACTACTTTATCTTCATTCAAATGCGGAAAAGGAATGTTTTCATACTGAACAATTGGCGGATTGTTCAAATAAGCATTGATAAGATTTTGGATTTTGCTATCATCAAAAAAATCGACACCAACAATTGAATTATCTTCATCTTCAACACCAATAACAATGTAGGAATTATTTTTAGGATTGCTGTTAGAGAGTGCGCAAATATGTTTTAAAAATTTCGCCTTTCCTTCTTTTTCACCAATTTCAATTTTTCGTTTTTTATCATAAAAACTATTTTCATCATTGTGGGCTATAAGATTTTTGATAAGTAAACGTTTATTAATCATTTAATTTTTGTTAACAACTCCTGCACTTGCTTGCGCTGTTGGATACACCACTAAATCTTCAATATTTACATGATAAGGTCTTGATACCACAAAGTAAATAATATCAGCAACATCAGCTGCTTGCAGAGGTTTAAAGCCCTTATACACTGATTTTGCTCTTTCTTTATCACCTTTAAAACGCACTTCTGAAAACTCGGTTTCAACCATTCCTGGGTGGATTGCAGAAACGCGAATGTTATACTCATTCAAATCCAATCTCATAGACTTATTCAACGCATCAACAGCAACTTTTGAAGCGCAATAAACGTTTCCATTTTTATAAACTTCTTTGGCAGCTATTGAACCAATATTCACAATAAAACCCTCGTTTTGAGCAATCATCTGTGGAATAATTGATTTTGAAACGTATAACAATCCTTTCACATTGATATCCAACATTGCATCCCAATCATCAATATTTCCATCTTGAATTGTTGATAAACCGTGGGCATTTCCAGCATTATTAATTAAAATATCAATTTTTTTAAAATTTTCTGGAAGTGATTTTATTGCGAATGCAACTTCTTCTTTTTTAGAAACATCAAATTGTAAAGTGGTTACTTCTGTGATTTTTGAAAGTTCTTCTTTGAGTGATTCTAAGCGGTCTTCTCTTCTACCGCAAAGAATTAAACGAATTTTATGTTTTGCAAACTCTTGCGCTGTTGCTTTTCCAATGCCAGATGTGGCTCCTGTTATCAATGCTGTTTTCATTATAATTGTTCTTTTTTTACACTCCTAAAAGTAGGAAAATTTATGTTTTTGAAGCACTTTAAATATGTGAATTTATCATCGATTATCAACAAAGAAAAAACCGCTCTTTGAAGAGCGGTTCCTCTTTCAGTTGGTTATTGAGAGATAACCAACCAAAAAATCAACTAACCAAACTTTATTTTAAGTGTCTTCTTTCCTTTATTTCTCTTTGAATCTTTGTTCGAAATCTATCAGAGTTTCTTACGGTTTCTTTTGCACCTTTAACAGTTTTTTCACTTTTTAAATACTGAGTAAAACCTCTTCCGCTGAAATCGTATGTTGTTTTTGAGTTTATATGAAATAGACGAATCGTTTTATCATTAATAACGCTCAATTCAAATTCCTCAATATCTCCAAGATCATAATTCAATGTTAAAATTTTAATATTTTGATTTCCTGAGACATCAAATACCTTGTAATCACCTACATAATTCCAAATTATATTGTCAATATTTGTGCCAAAAAAATCATGAGAACTATAAAATGTTGTTATATTTTCAGGCGTAAATTGTAAATAATTTTCATCATCAAAAGTATTTGGTATTCCACCATTGGTTGCTATTTTTTCCCAAGCAACATATTCTTGTAAAAAATATTCAATGTTTTCGTAAAACAACTTGTCATAATCAAAAGTATTTGTGTTGTAACCAATCAAGAAATAGGTAACGTTTTGTCTTCGATTATACAATTCTATTTCGTTATTTGAAATTACATACACTTCAAAATCGTGGTAACCATCAATTGTATGAAAAGTTTCTAAAACTCCATTAAATGTATTGTATCTTCCAACTTTGATTCCCAAACCATTTCCTGTTCTTCCAATATCAACAATATTGTTATTTGCATATAAATTTCCATTTAAAAACGATAATGTAAATGCACGTGAAACAAAAGGAATAGTTCCATTTCCTGAGGTGCTGTGAATGTCAACATACCACAAATCATAATTAGAAACAACTTCCTCTAATGTTGGTTGATAATCATCAAAAGAATCTTGATAAAATGTTGAACAGGAGCTAAAAAATGCACCTGTAGTAATAAGGACGAAAAGAAATTTTAGTGTTTTCATAATCCCAAAATTTTAGTTATTTCAGGAAACTTTCAAAATACGTGCCAAAAAAAAGCGAACCAAATTGATTCGCTTTTAATAAATATTAAAAAAAATTTAATTTTTCAATGCTTCTGCACCTCCAACAATCTCTAAAATTTCATTTGTAATGGCAGCTTGTCTCGCTTTATTATACGTTAATAACAACTCATCACGCAAGTCTTTTGCGTTGTCAGTTGCTTTGTGCATAGCCGTCATTCTTGCTCCGTGTTCAGAAGCGAAACTATCTCTTAATGCTTTGTATAATTGAGTTTTTAGTGCTTTTGGAATCAACGCTTCAACGATTTCCTTTTTTGAGGGTTCAAAAATATAATCAGAATTGGTCGTTGATGTTGCTGAAACTTCTACTGGTTTAATTGGCAAATATTGTTCAACTTGAGGAATCTGAGTAGCTGCATTTTTAAATTGATTGTACACCAATTCAACTTTATCATAGCTACCATCAACATACATTTCCATCAATTTTTCGGCAATGATTGCAACGTTGTTGAACGTTAAATCATCAAAAATATCATTTCTTTTTTCAATAATGTTGTATGATTTTCCTAAAACATCTCCCCCTTTTTTTCCGATTGTTAACAAATCAACAGAAACATTTTTATATTTTTCTTTGATTGTTTTAACGGTTTCTTTAGTGATTGATGAATTAAAACCTCCACACAATCCTCTGTTTGAAGTAACTACTACTAACAGCACTTTAGAAACTTCTCTTTGATTAGCAAAAGCACCTCCTGAATCTCCATCTAAGGTTGCGCTTAGATTTTGCAATAATTCTGTTAATTTCGATGAATATGGTCTCATCGCAACAATTGCATCCTGCGCTTTTTTTAACTTCGCAGCAGAAACCATCTTCATGGCAGAAGTAATCTGCATGGTAGATTTGATTGAGGTAATTCTGTTACGTATTTCTTTTAAATTTGCCATTTCTAAATTGTTAGTTATTGGTTTTCAGTTGATTTAAATCTAAACTTAAATAACTCTTCAAACTATTATAAAAAATGCTAATTTTTATTCGGTATATGGAATTCTTCTAGTTGTTTTTCTCATTAGTACATTTATCAAATCTTCTGATGAGGAACCAAGTCCACCTTTAACATTTATTATTTTTCATATTGTAATTTTTTATTTTTTAATTCCGTAAATACCTTTTAATTTTATTTTATTGTTTTAAAAATTCATTACAATATCCTTACATTTAACTATCAAGCAAAATGTGTTGAAATTTCTTTTGCTGCAGCTTCTAAAGTCGCAATTGCTTCATTGGTTAAATTACCAGATTTTAAAACGTCTAACACATCTCTGTGTTTTGCATTCAAATAATCGATATAATCTCTTTCAAACTGTTTTACTTTATTCACAGGCACATCTTTCAACAAGTTTTTTGAACCTGCATAGATAATTGCAATTTGATCTTCTACTGCATACGGATCGTTTTGAGCTTGTTTTAAAATTTCAACATTACGTTGACCTTTTGAAATCACACTCATTGTTGCAGCATCTAAATCAGAACCAAACTTTGCAAACGCTTCTAATTCACGGTATTGAGCTTGATCTAGTTTTAAAGTTCCAGCAACTTTTTTCATGGATTTAATTTGAGCATTTCCTCCAACACGCGATACAGAAATACCTACGTTAATTGCAGGACGAACTCCTGAGTTGAATAAATCTCCATCTAAGAAAATCTGTCCATCTGTAATCGAAATTACATTTGTTGGGATGTATGCAGAAACGTCACCTGCTTGAGTTTCAATAATTGGCAATGCAGTTAATGAACCTCCACCTTTTACGATTTCTTTCAAAGAATCTGGTAAATCATTCATTTCGCTTGCAATTTTATCATCATTGATAATTTTTGCAGCACGCTCTAATAATCTTGAGTGTAAGTAAAATACATCTCCTGGATATGCTTCACGTCCTGGTGGTCTTCTCAACAATAATGAAATTTCACGGTAAGCAACAGCTTGTTTTGATAAATCATCATAAATAATCAAAGCTGGTCTTCCCGAATCTCTAAAATATTCCCCAATTGAAGCTCCTGCAAAAGGCGCATATACTTGCATTGCTGCAGGATCAGAGGCGTTTGCAGCAACAATGGTAGTGTATTGTAAAGCTCCTTTTTCTTCTAACATATTTGCTATTGCAGCAACAGTTGACGCTTTTTGACCAATAGCAATATAAATACAATATACCGGTTTCCCAGCATCAAAAAATTCTTTTTGATTTAAAATAGTATCAATAGCTACCGTTGATTTTCCAGTTTGACGGTCGCCAATTATCAACTCACGTTGACCTCTTCCAACAGGAATCATTGCATCAATTGATTTAATACCCGTTTGCAATGGCTCAGTTACAGGTTCTCTAAAAATAACTCCTGGAGCTCTGCGCTCTAAAGGCATTTCATAGGTTTTTCCTTCAATAGGTCCTTTTCCATCAATAGGATTCCCTAAAGTATCTACAACTCTTCCAACAATACCTTCTCCTACTTTTAAAGCTGCAATTCTTTCAGTTCTTTTAACGATAGAACCCTCTTTAATTGCTGTTGAAGCCCCTAATAAAACCACCCCTGCATTGTCTTCTTCGAGGTTCAAAACGATTCCTTCCAATCCGTTTTCGAACTCAACAAGTTCTCCATATTGAACGTTTGAAAGCCCGTAAACACGTGCAATTCCATCACCTACCTGTAAAACTGACCCAACTTCATTTAAAGAGGCTTGCACTTTAAAATTAGTTAGTTGTTCTTTTAAAATTGCTGATACTTCAGCTGGTTTAATACTTGCCATATTATTCTAGTTTTTAGCTTTCGACTTCTAGCTTTCGGCTATTTACTTTTAACTTAATTTAATTTTCGCTATTACTAATGACTAGAAGCCAAGAGCCAATAGCTGACTATATTTTTGGAATGAAATGACTATTGTCAAATTCTTTTTTCAATTTATTTAAATGATTGGAAATACTTGCATCATATTGCAAATCTCCAACACGTAATATAAATCCACCTAAAATTGCTGGATTTACAATGTTCTCAATAGTAGCTTTATGTCCTGTAAGTTTCAAAATCTTAACCAACACTTGGTCTTCTAATTCTTTAGTGATTGAAACTGCTGTAATTACTGTAGCAATTTCAATACTTTTTAAATAATCGTAAATAATGGTGTATTGTTTAGCAACAGGGTATAAAATATCCAAACGTTTGTTTTCAAGTAACAATTGGAAAACGCCCAAAGTAAGGTCATTTACTTTATTTTCAAACAAAGAATTCAACACATTTTGTTTCACTTTTGCTTTGATAATTGGACTTCTTAACATGACATCTAAATCGTGATTTTCAGAAATCGTTGAAGAAACCAATAACATATCTTCATTGACTTTAGATTCAATGTTTGAATCTTTAGCCAAATCTAAAATTGCTTTTGCGTAACGCAATGCTGCTCTTGAATCTCTCATAATCGAATTAATTTAAAGTAACGTCTTTTAACAATTCTTCAACCAATTCTAATTGATCTTTTTTAGAAGACAATTCTTTTTTGAGCACAGATTCTGCAATTCCTATAGACAATTCAGCGACATTCTTTTTGATTTCAGCCAAGGCTGCTTGTTTTTCGTGTTGAATTGAAGCTTGCGCTTTTTCAATTAAACCAGCAGTAACTTCTTTGGCATCTTCTTTCGCTTCAGCAATCATTTTATCTCTAATAACTCTTGCTTCTTTCATCATGGCATCTCTTTCGGCTCTTGCTTCTTTAATGAGTTTTTCATTATCAGCTTGCAAATTTTGCATTTCTTTTCGTGCATTTTCTGCAGCTGCTAGGGCATTTTCAATTCCAGATTCTCTTTCTTCCAAAGAATTCAAAATTGGTTTCCATGCAAATTTTACCATCAAAGCGATTAATGCCACTAACAAAATAGTTGTTACTACAAATAATCCTGGTGAAAAATCGTTTAATAAAGTTTCCATTTTTATGAATGAATTATTTTATTTTTTTGTGTTTAATTTTTAAAAATAGGTTCTGTAACCAACCGTTACAGAACGCTATTTTTTGTTTTGTTTTGGATTATTTTCCTAAGAATAATGCACCAAATGCTAAACCTTCTAATAATGCAGCGATAATAATCATTGCGGTTTGGATTTTTCCTGTTGCTTCTGGTTGACGAGCAATACCTTCCATTGCTTTACCACCAATTTGACCTAAACCAATACCCGCTCCGATTACGATTAATCCTGCTCCAATTAAATTGTACATAATAAATGTATTTATATGAAATTAAACAAACTTGTATTAATGATGCTCAGCATGATCTTCTACAGCCATACCAATAAATAATGCTGAAAGCATTGTAAAGATATACGCTTGTAAAAAAGCAACTAAAACTTCAATTAATGTTATAAAAAATGATAATACCAATGACAAACCTGTTGCACCAACAACCCCTAAAGATTGTTTTAATGTAAACATGATTGCGATTAAACTCATTACCACAATGTGACCTGCTGAAATATTTGCGAACAAACGCACTAATAATGAAAATGGTTTGATAAGCAATGCACCTGCCAATTCTATGATTGCTAACACTGGACGGATTAACTTAGGCACTCCTGGCATCCAAATCATGTGCATCCAGTAGCTTTTAGTGCCGCTAACAGAATAAATAATCAATGTAAAAATTGCTAAACAAGCAGTCACTGCTAATTGTCCTGTAACGTTAAAACCTAAAGGTGTTAAACCAGATAAATTTAAAACCCAGATAAAAAAGAAAACGGTTAATAAATACCCTGTAAATCTTCTGTAATGTTTTTCACCAATGTTTGGTCTGGCAATTTCATCGCGAACATAAATTACTAATGGCTCTAAAACTCTTGCAAAACCTGTTGGGATTTTTTGTGTTTTGTATTGTCTCGCCAAACGTGAAAACCAAAACAACAATAAGAAACCAATCAATAAAACACCAACTACACTTTTCGTAATCGAAAAATCCAATACTTTGTGAGCATTTGTTGCATGATGCGTTTCGTTAAAAGTTACCTCTGAAACAGCTTTGTCTAATTCATATATTTTTGAGTGAATTTTCACGAATTTTAAACCATTTTTTTCAACGATTACATGACCATCATCATTGTGGTGAAATTCCGAAGACATGAATGTTATTAAACCTTCACTTGTCCATAAAATAATTGGCAAAGGAAAACCAATATGTTTTCTTTCACCTGCATCATTTGTATAAGAAAACAAAGAAAAATCGTGCGAATCTTTGATGTGATGCAATATATAAGCTTCTACTTCTTCTTTGGAATTGACACGTCCACCATCATTTTGATCGTCGTGATTTTTTTCGGAAACAGCTGCAAAATTTACAAGTGTAAAAAGAGCTATAGCAATTGAAATGAAAAATTTGATGGTTTTTTGTGCAATCTTCATTGTAAAAATACGCTTTCTAAATTTGGCGCAAAGGTATGCAATAATTCAAAAAAACAAATCTTTTTTTCTGAATAATTGATCATTGTTTTTTATTTAAAATTTTTGTGATGAAAATGGCTTCTGTTAATAAAAATATAATTGCAGGAATGAACAATGAAACTCTTGAAAAAAATGGTAAATTTTCTTCGTTAAACACTGATTTATAAAAGATTGCCGAAAATAAAATAATTTTCAGAAAAATAGTTATTAAATAGATAAATCCTAATTGTTGAAAAATTTTATCAACAGATGAAAAGTAATTGAAATTTATGCAAATCAACAACGAAAATCCAAAGTGAAAGAGATATACTTTTTGCAATGAAAATGAAGTATTCAATGCATATTTTTGAAGAATGAATTGGTGTAGATTAAAACCTAAAAAATACAACGCAAAAAACAACAAGAAATAAATAAAAAACAACTTACTCATTAATTTTATTTGCTTGTTTAATTAAAGAATACATTGCCAAAAAAATAGCCAGTAAAGTAATGATTTCTGTTAAAAAACGAAGTTGCAACTTAGTGTCCAGCCATTTACCCAATAAAAAACCAAGATAAATCGTCAAGCCCATTTGAAGACCAGCCCCTGAAAGTTGAATGGCTTTATTTAAAGGTTTTTTTGGGCTGTTTTGATTTTTCATTTTGTTTCTTTGTGGCATTTCCTGGCTCAATCATCAAACAAGATGCGTTGAAATTGGCTCCAGGCTCGATAGATAATTTTCCAACAGTAACTTCACCTGAAATGGTTGCAATTGTTTTTACGGTCAATGTTTTTTCGACTTTTAATTGTCCGGAAAAAAAACCTTCAATATCAGCACTTAAAGCGTCAACATTTCCTTTTATGATTGCATCAGCACCCAAAATGACTTTTCCTTTTGTTTTTAAAGAGCCTTCTAAAACGCCATCTATTCTAAAATCACCTTCGGCTTTGATATCTCCAATTATAGTAGTATTTTTTGAAATAACATTTCTTTCCATACGATTATTCACAAATTTTTCGTTGGTTATTTTAGTCTATTGCCTTTTTATCTAGTTGATTTACAATTTCTTTTGCTTTTTTTCCTTCTTCGGAAGTGCCATAATTTACCGCAACAAATTCCAATGCTTTTTTATAGCTTTCTTTGTCTTTCGATTTTCCAATGGCAAAAGCTTTCAAAAGTTCGAATTTTGGTAAAAATTCTGAATTTGAAATGCTTGGTAAAATAGCATCAATTTTAGGAATCAACTCCTCATATTTGCTATCTTTATACAAATAATACAATTCTTTGTATTGCTTTTCTATCTCACTTTCAACAACTTCATCTTTAATTTCTGCCTCAGGATTTAAAAGAATTTGAGCAAATTTCGTGTCTGGAAATTTGGTCAAAATTAAATTTTTGTGAAATGCTGCTTTTTCAGCATTTCCTAATTTGGTTTCAATTTGATATAAATGCCAATTTATTGGTAAAATTAGTTCCTCATTTGGTTGTAAAGAAGCAACGCTTTCCAATCGTTCTTTTGCTAATTTGGGATTATTAAATTGCTCTTTATAAATCAACCCTAATTCATAAAGTGCTTGATTTCTATCAAAATATAAGCTATCGATTGTTTCTTTTTTTGTTGGAATTTTACTGATATATGACTCTAAATCATAGCGTTCATTTTTTTGATTTACTTCAGTAATTTCGTTTTCTTTGAACGCATTTTTTGCTTTTTCTGCCCATCTCCAATTGTCTTCTAACTTTCTATTTCCCCAAATTTTCTTAAATTCAGTAGCTCCAAAACTGGTTGATTGTGTATTGTAAAAATACCATTTTCCTTTGTCTGCTGAAGCCAAAGAAGTAGTGTTGTTTCCAAAAGCTAATTGATTTAAACGCAATTGTGCAGCATCTTCATCCGTTTTTTTAAGTTTTGTGATATAGTTTTCAAAATAGGTTTTTTGTTCTTCTTTTGACAAGCCAACTAGTTTTAAAATACTATCATTTTCTTGGACTAAATTTTCAAATTTAATCAAAGAAACTAAACTTTTTTGCTTCCTTTTGATGCGTCTTATTCTTAAATCTAAACTGTCTTTTGAAATTTGCAAAACGCTGTCATAATAAGCACTCGCATATTGATATTCTGAATTTTTAAAGTACAAATTTCCTAATTTTTCGTAGGTGAAAGTTCGTTGTTTTTCTCCTCCATTTGGTGCGCGTAAAGAATTGTTATAATCCGAAATGGCTAATAGAATACTGTCTTGATTTTCATTCAAAACAGCAGTTTGATAATACAATGCATCTAAATATGGTCTGTTATCTCTATTTTTAATCAGTTTTTTCAATCTTTCTAAAGAAACAGCCATCATAGAATCGTTTATTGAGTTTTTTGCCAATTCAATTTCTGCATGAATTTTATATTTTTCAGGGGCGTTGCTAAAATCGATGAGCTTTTTAAATTGTGTTGCAGCTGAATCTTTTTTGTTTTCTTCCTCAAATAATTGTCCTAGAATAAATAGATTTCTTGCAGCTTGATCTTTGTCTTTTAAGGTTCTAGTAGCCAATAATAATTGCTGTTTTGCCTTTTCTAAACTATCAGTTTTTATGTAAGCCATTGCTAGGGCTGTGTAACCTCGTTCTTTTGTTTCATCTGGCAAATTGGCTTCCAAAGTATCTCTGACAATCAACAATAATTTCATTGTTTCAATGGCATTTTCTTCATTGTCAATTCGAATATGTGTTTTTGCTCGCCAAATTTTTGTGTCAGCAATCAAATTTGCATCAGGATAATTAGCAATTACATAATTAAATGCTTCAATTGCAGGAATAAAACGTTGTTGGTAATATCTTGATTTTCCTAATAAAAAATAAGCATCATCAATTTGTTTATTTCGCTCTAAACCATCAATATTCATTCCGTGTTTTTGAATGGCTTTTACAGCTTTTTCCTCTGCTTTGTCAAAAGTTGTCAATGTTTTTTTTGTATCATTTTCATTGGAATCAAAACCTGCTCCTAAACCAAAACTGGTAATATCTGCTCTTTTTTCTTCAAATTCAATAGGTTCAATTGGCAACCTCTGAAACCAATCGTCTTTATAGTTTGCATTGATTTCATCAACGCCACTTTTTAAGGCTTCTTGTCCGTTAAATAACACATTGTATTTTGTAGTTAATGCTTGATAATTTCTACTAACAAACGTGTTTTTTTTAGTGCCACAAGAAATTGCAACAGTGATAAAGAATCCTAAAACAATTATTTTTTTGGTGTTTTTCACACAGATGAATCTACGTTAACTATTTATTTTTTGAAATCAAAAACTCTTATTTACAACTAATTTTCAGTGAAAATAGTATAAATAAGAGCGTAAAAATAGTAATAAATTGAGAAATCTTTACCTAAACTGCAAAATAGCTTTCCAACTCTTGCAAAGTTTCAGCAGAAGTTTGAATGTCTTTGACGATTTTTCCTTTTTCTAAAACCACAATTCGTTCACAAACTTCAGTAACGTGCGTCAAATCATGAGACGAAATTAAGACTGTAATTTCTCTATTTTCAGTCAATTCTTTGATGATTTTTTTCAATCGAATTTGCGTTGTGGGATCTAAATTTGCAAAAGGTTCATCCAAAATAATCAACTTTGGATTTCCCATCATTGCAGCAATGATGCCTACTTTTTTTTGATTTCCTTTGCTTAAATCACGTAAATATTTTTTTTTCCCAACAATTTCTCCATTGAAAAATTCTTCAAATTTTGCCACAAACGCATCCACATCTGCTTTGTTCATTCCCCGTAAATCGCCAATAAATTCGAAATATTCTTCAGGTGTTAAATAGCCGATTAAAAAAGATTCATCAATAAAAGAGCCTGTAAATGTTTTCCATTCTTCAGTGGTGTTTACCTGAAAATCGTGACTGATAATTGACCCTGTTGTTGGTCTTACCAAATCTAACAAAATATTGAAAAAAGTAGTTTTTCCTGCGCCGTTATTGCCCACTAAACCAAAACTTTGTCCTGTTGGAATATCTAAAGAATTGATATTTAACACTTCTGTTGTTCCGTATTTTTTTGATAATTGAGTAATTTGTATCATCGTTTTTTAGTTTTCTTGATTAAAAGCATGAATCATTTTGTATTTTGAATCTTGGTATTTTTTGGTAATAATTGTCATTAAATTTTTGTGTAAAGCAATGCCTGCAAAACCTAAAATTAGTAAGGTAATTACTGCAGATTCAAAGTTGATCAACCAACTTATCAACCAAAAAAGTCCCATTGGAAAAAGCATTAATGGAATTCCAATCAACCATTGCACAGCTCCTGTTCCTTGATAATTGAAAGCGGCTTTTTCATCTAAATTTATTTTTTTTCGGTTGAAAGATCCTCCAAATAAAATCACATGTGTATTAACACCAATATTATAAATCATGGCTGCAAAATGAACTGCTAAAATTTTCCATCCAAAATACACATAAGGAATTCCGAGTATAAAAAGTACTACAATACTAATGGTCATTAACATAAATTTCGAGGTTAAATAGCGTTCATATTTGATATTTTGACTCATCAACATTTTATAATAACTGCTGTCCCAAGCAGGAATAAATTGTCCAAAATTCATCAAGAAAATTCCTGTAGAAAAAATGCCCACCAAAACAAATATCACTTCCATATCAGCATAAATTGGTTGCGTATAAAAAACCTCATATAATAAACCCATTAACAACATCCAAAGTGATGATTTTGTGCGTTTATTTCTCATCATTAATCGCAAATCATTTTTTACAAAAGGCGCAATATCACCAAATCTATCTGTAAAAGACAAATCAGCTGATTTTGCAAATTTTACTTCTTGAGAAATTAATGCATCTAAATACACTTCATTTCGCAATTGTCTGTAGTTAAAATTGTATAAAAAAATCAACAAAACAAGAAATATAAGTGCATAAACTGGATTATTATAAACCGCATCAAAACCTTCACCAATAAATCCTGCAAGATTGAAAATATCAAATTTATGGATGACGTAACCAATAATCAAAATAGCAATTAAACCTGCGAAAACTCGGCTGTTTTTGTTGATTAAAAAATTGAAAAAATTAGCACTTTGCGTGAGTAAAATCATGCTGAACAACCAAGCCAAAACACCTGTTGAATCGTAGCCATTTAAAATCAAAACAACTGCAAATGGAATGTAAAAAAACAAACTAAACAGGTTGAAAATTGAAATGGCAGATTTCATCAAAATAAAATGAACAATCTTATTTTTATTTACAGGCAATGTTAGCAAAGGTTTGATATTCATGACAGGCAATTTTTGCATGATATATCTGAAAATTAAATCGCCAATAATCACATACATTAAAAAACTATTCACAACAACTAATGGATCTTGGTTTGGAAATTGGTCTTTTAAAATATAATAACCTCCAATGCCAATAATCAGAAAAGATGCCATAAAATAAAGTGCAAAAAATCCCAACAATATGTTGAGAAAAATACTTTTTTGCCAATAGGAAGAACGAAAATATTGTTTCCATTCCAACTTTAAAAAGTGTGCAGTCATTGTAAAAAGTTTAGTTGTTGGTTAATAAGTAGTTTTGTTAATGAAATTGTTACAGATTTTTCACCAATTTATATTCAGGATAGGTTTCTTGGAGAAGTTCTTCAGCTTTTTGGGGAATTACATAACCAGTTACATAAAACAAAATAAAAATCAGGGTTGCTGAAAAAGAAATCAATACCAACCAATAATTTTCTAAATCACTAAAAGAAGCTTTTGTGAGGTTTACAAAATTAAAGAGATTGATGAAAGTTAGTCCTGTAAACCCATTTCTTGTTTGTTCAATCATGGCTTCTAATAAAAATACTTTCTCTAGTTTTTCTTCTTTCTTTTTTTGGTTTTTCCTTAACTTGGAGAGGTTAATCAAATCAAAAATTGCCAAAATAAACAACGTTCCAAGCAACACATATTCTGAATGTCGAATTTTTAAAACACTAAAAATACTCAGAAAAATAAGTGTTGTTGTGATCACTTTTGGGATCGTAAACCACTCTTTTACAAAACGCCACATAATTTTTTGATAGCGTTTATTCATCTGTTTTTGTTTGGCTTCAATCACATCCATAAAACCGAAAATTCCGAATTTTTTGAAAGATTGATCTCTCGCTTGTTCAAAAGTCAACTGTGGATTTTCGAGCCAAATTTCTTCAATATCATTGGCTAAATGATCTACCAATTCTGTTTGCACATCATAATGATATACAAAATGTTTGCGCGTGAATTGGTATAAATCTTCTATTTGATTATTTGTTATTTTCATTCTAGCAATAATTTTCTCTCTATCATTTTTAGCTTTTTTAAGGTTTTTAGGTGAATTAAAATTCCTGCAGTAGCAAAAATACTATTTACACAAGTAATTAAAAACCAGATAAATAACTGAGTTTCTTTGGAAACAGGAATGATTCCATCAGGTTTTATAAATTGTAAAAATAAGTTTAACATCAAAAAAGAGAAAAAGATATAAAAGCTACTATAAATTAAATATCCAGATTTTTTCTTTTGTAAAAATTCTTTGAAATACAAAACCAAACCAATAATTAAAGGAGTAAGTAAAATTATCATTGTAGTGGTTTGAAAGACAAGAAGGCTAGAAAATTTACACAACAAAAAATAACAAAAAAAAGACAAACAAATCACAAATAAATCAATGGGATTTGTTACCATTTGCAGAGTTCTTTTAAAATATTGTTTTCTAACTATTTTATTAATTGCGAAAAGTTTACTTCGGTTCAAAGCCTCTAAATTTCCTGTAAGATTCATGTTGAAAAAGCTAGATTCAAGAGCACTTTTATAAGATTCACCTTTTTCCATTCGATTTTCAATGTCCGAAACTAAATGATCAAGAATTTCAATTCTGATGTCCCAGTAATTTAATCCGTTTTTTTCTAAACGATTTTCTATGGATTGTATTTGCTCTTTGGTAATTTCCATGTTTACAAATTTTTCATTTGATATATTTTTTCAACGTATTTTTTCTTTTGATAAAAAACGTATTCTCCACACCAATAGAATAAAGCAAGTAGAAAAAAAGCAATTAATAAGGTGTGAATAAAAACCGGATTTAAAAAGGATTCTTTGTCAAATCTTACAAAAAAATTGAAAATCATTACACAAACATAAAATGTATTGAAAAAATTCATGGTAATATCAAGTGCTAAAAAACTAACTTTTTTAGAGTTTCTGATATTTACTAAAAACAGCAATCTAAATCCAAGAAAAATTAAAATAAAGCTTAAGGTTTCAAAAAAAGTTTTCTTATCAACAACCCATTGCATCAATTGCCACAAACCAAAAAAAAGAGCTAATGAAAGAATGATTTTTGGAATGCTAAAAAAACTTTGTAATTCTAAAAAGGATTGTTTGTAAAACTGCTTCGTAACTGATTTTGTTTTTTCATCTAACAAATCTTTAAATCCATTTTCACCAAAATTTTTATGAATATTTTCAAGTTCTTGATGAAAATCTAACTTTGGATTTTCTTGCAATTTTATTTCTAAAATACTTGCAAAATGATCAACCAACTCCTTTTTTACATCTTCAAATTTTATATTACAAATTGTTAAATAATTATCAATTTGTGTAAGTTGTTCTTTGGTGATTTCCATCGCTATGAAATTTTATATTTACCAACAACCGCTTGATGCTTTTTATAAAAATGATGACAGATATATGTCACCATAACTCCTCCACTCATGAACGACATAAAAATTGAACTAAGTTGTCCTTTATGGTCTAAAAAACCTCCTAATAACAGAGGAATTATTAAAAAAACAACAGCTATATATTGTGTTTTTAAAATAAAACGATAGGTACTTTTTTGTTTAGAAAGCTGTGTTTTAATAATGATGTAAATCATGTAAATCAAAGCTAAAAAAGTAACTGAAAGTAATAGGTTATTTATCAAATTTGCTTCTTGTTCCTGAAAAGGAATAGAACTGTTTTTTAAAAAAAACATGGGCAATAAATAAGCTGCTAAATACAAAAAATAATATGACCTAAATTCTTTAACAGCTTTATCAACCACAATTTTTGATTCAGAATACAACATTCCAAAATAAAAACTAGAGCGTTGTGTAAAATGACGTTCCCATTTGATAGTTGTCATTTTTAGTGCATTTTCAAACGAATGATTTTTGCTCATCAATTGTTCAATATCCAAAATCATGTGATCTAAAATTTCGACTTTTAAATCTAAATATTCAACTTTTCTGTTTTGTAAATAACTCTCTACAATTTCTATTTGCTCTTTTGTCAATTCCATAGTTGTCAATTTTATTCCAAACTAAATTTAGGATTTACTAACTGTTGCATTGTTCTCAAAAATTCTTGCATTTCCGAAACTTTATTAGCGGTTTCTTTGCTGCCATTTTCAGTAAGTTTATAGTATTTTCTGAGTCTGTTTCCAACATTTGCAACCTCAACATCTAGCAAACCATCCGCTTCTAATTTATGCAATGCAGGATACAAAGCACCTTCTGTAATATTCAATTCGCCTTTGGTCAATTCTTTTACTTTTTGTGTAATTTCATAACCATACATTTTTTCATTACTTGCCAATAATTGCAAAATAATAGTTTGTAAAGAGCCTTTGAATAATTTTTGATTTCCCATTTTTGAATACATTTTCGAAGGCAAATATATACATAATTTTCCTATACATAAAATTCTTATGTATATAATTTTTCACAAGATTAAGTTTTGTAAAAATTATTTTACAACTTTCAAAACATCTGCAATTATGCGTTCCAACTCAGCTTTTGGCAAAGCGCCACTTGCCATTTGTGGGGCTTCATCCATTGGACAAAAAAGCATGGTAGGAATGCTTCTGATTGCAAATGCTGCTGATAATTCTTGCTCAACTTCAGTGTCGATTTTATAAATGTCTATTTTGCCTTTATATTCATCCGAAAGTTGCTCTAAAATTGGTGCAATCATTTTGCAAGGCCCACACCAATCTGCATAAAAATCAATAATTGCGGGTTTGTCACCTTCAAATTTCCATTCTTCGTATTTCTCAAAATTAAATACTTTTTCTAAAAATGTTTCTTTGGTTAAATGTGTTGTCATGATGAAATTTTCACTAAATGTAATGGTTTTATAAAATTATATCAATAAAAATGAGAATTTTATATTTGTTAAAAACTTTTAAATCATTGGTTTTATGTAACTTATCCCGTCTAAAAACAATTAATTTTAATACAATCTTCAAACAAACTTATCATGAACAAAAAATTTATTTTCATCCATTTCATTGCAAGCATTATTTTAGTAGCTTGTATCAAAAAAATAGCATCGTGAATTATCCAGAAACTACTAAAAAAACAGTGGTTGATACGCTTTTTGGAACAGAAATTATCGACAATTATCGTTGGTTAGAGGATGATAAAAGTGCAGAAACTGAAAATTGGGTAAAGGCTCAAAATGAAGTTACTTTCGATTATTTAAAGAATATTCCATACAGAGAGGCACTTAAAAATCGCTTGTCAGAATTATGGAATTATGAAAAAGTGGGAACACCATTTAAAGAAGGAGTTTACACGTATTTTTATAAAAATAATGGATTGCAAAATCAGTCTGTGGTTTACAGGCAAAAAGACAATGGAGAACCTGAAGTTTTTTTAGATCCAAATACTTTTTCTGAAGATGGTTCTACTTCTTTAGGAGGTTTGAGTTTTTCTGAAGATGGAAAAACGGCTGCATATTCCATTTCTGAGAGTGGATCTGATTGGAGAAAAGTTATAATTATCGATGTTGAATCAAAAAACGTAAAAGAAGACACCTTGGTTGATGTGAAATTTTCGGGAGTTTCTTTTTATAAGAATGAAGGATTTTACTACTCAAGTTATGACAAACCAAAAGGCAGTGAATTGTCTGCAAAAACAGATCAACACAAATTATATTATCACAAATTAGGAACTTCTCAAAAAGATGATGTTGTAATTTTTGGTGAAAAACCATCAGAAAAACACAGATATGTTGGAGGATCTGTTACCGAAGATAATGCGTATTTAGTGATTACTGCTGCTGTTTCAACTTCAGGTAATAAATTGTTTATCAAAGATTTATCAAATCCTAAAAGTGAATTAATTACGATTTTAAACAACACAAATAGTGACACTCATGTGCTTGATAATCATAGAACAAATTTATATTTACAAACCAATCTGAATGCACCAAATCAAAAAGTTGTGACAGTTGATGTCTCAAATCCAACCCCAGAAAACTGGAAAGATTTTATTCCACAAACTGAAAATGTATTGAATTGTACTTCTGGTGCTGGGTTTTTATTCGCAGACTATATGGTAGATGCTGTTACCAAAATGTTACAATATGATTTTAATGGAAAAATGATTCGAGAAGTGAAATTGCCAGGTTTGGGTTCTGCAGGAGGTTTTAGTGGCAAAAAAGATGCAAAAGAGCTTTATTTTTCATTTACAAATTACAATACACCAAGTTCATCTTTCAAATTTAATCCAACAAATGGCGAATATAAATCTTATTGGAAACCTTCAATTAATTTTAATTCAGACGATTACGAGAGCAAACAAGTTTTTTATACTTCAAAAGACGAAACAAAAATTCCGATGATGATTACTCACAAAAAAGGAATTGAACTTAATGGAAAAAACCCAACTATGTTATATGGTTATGGTGGATTTAACATAAGTCTTACACCAAGTTTTAGTATTTCAAATGTAGTTTGGGTGGAACAAGGTGGCGTTTATGCGGTTCCAAATTTACGTGGTGGAGGTGAATATGGCAAAAAATGGCATGATACAGGAACACAAATGAAAAAGCAAAATGTATTTGATGATTTTATTGCAGCTGCAGAATATTTGATTAAAAACAACTACACTTCCTCTGATTATTTAGCGATTAGTGGTGGTTCAAATGGTGGATTATTAGTAGGTGCAACAATGACACAAAGACCTGATTTAATGAAAGTTGCATTGCCAGCTGTGGGTGTTTTAGACATGTTGCGTTATCACACTTTTACTGCAGGTGCAGGTTGGGCTTATGATTATGGAACTGCTGAAGACAGCAAAGAAATGTTGGATTATTTGAAAGGATATTCGCCAGTTCACAATGTAAAAAAAGGTGTAAAATATCCTGCAACGCTTATCACAACTGGTGATCATGATGACAGAGTAGTGCCTGCACATAGTTTTAAATTTACTGCTGAATTGCAAGAAAAACAAACAGGAAATAACCCGACTTTGATTAGAATTGAAACCAATGCAGGACATGGAGCAGGAAAACCTGTTTCGAAAATTATTGAGGAAAATGCAGATGTTTTTGGATTTACGCTCTTTAATATGGGTTTTGATGAATTGCCAAATCCACCAAAAATGAAGATAAAAGGGAAATTTTTAATAAAATTTTTTAATAGTAAAACTCATAAAAACTGATAATTTTTGTGAGTTTTTCTGTTTTATTTTGGATTGGAATTCTACAAAAACACACATATATTTATATACATTTGTATCAAAAATAAATCCATTTTTAACATTGAAATCAGATATTCAAACGAAAAAAAAATTCCTTTTTATTTCACGTTGGGGCGAAACTTTAGATATTGTAAACACCATAAAACAAGAAGGACATGAAATAAAATTTTTTATTGAAGACAAATCTTCAAAAGAAATAGGTTTTGGTTTTGTTGACAAAGTTACTCGTTGGGAAAAACATATTGATTGGGCAGATATTATTGTTTTTGATTACACTGGATATGGAAAAATTGCAGCAGATTTAAGAAAATCAGGAAAAATTGTTTTTGGCGGATCTGAATATACAGATTTGTTAGAAAGCGACAGAAATTTTGGACAAGCAGAACTTCAAAAACATAAAATAAAAGTGATTCCTTCAAAGGAATTTACCTCATTTAAAGATGCTGTTAATTATATTGAACTAAATCCAAATTCGTATGTATTAAAACCTTGTGGAGAAACGCAAGAATTGAAACAATTATTGTTTGTTGGTAGTGATGATGAGGGTTTAGACGTGATTCGTGTGTTGAAAGCTTATGAAAAATCATGGGGAAATGATTTCGGAAATTTTCAATTGCAGCGAAAAGTAAAAGGGGTAGAAATTTCGGTTGCAGCTTTTTTTAACGGAAAAGAGTTTCTATATCCCATCAATATTACGTTCGAACATAAAAAATTATTCCCAAAAGAATTGGGCGTTTCTACTGGCGAAATGGGAACAAGCATGTTTTGGACAAAAGATTCTCCAATTTTCAATGCTACATTGTTGAAGTTTCAAAATACACTTGCCAAACATCAATTTATTGGTCATATAGATATCAATTGCATTGTAAATGGCAATGGGATTTATCCGTTAGAATTTACATCAAGATTTGGATATCCTCAAATTTTTATACAAAGAGCTGGAATTAACGAACCAATTGGTGATTTTTTATACAAAATTGCATCAGGTAAAAATTTTAAAATAAACACCAAAAAAGGTTTTCAAGTTGGGGCTTTTATAGTTGTGCCTCCTTTTCCTTATGATGATAAAAAAACCTTTGATTTATTTTCAAAAGATGCAGTTGTTGTTTTCAAAAAGAACGGAAAAGATGGCGTTCATCCTATGCATTTAAAAAAAATAAATGATGAATGGTTGATTACTGGAAATACAGGAATTGCTGTGTTGGTTTCAGGATTTGGAAATACCATGAAAGATGCACAAAAAATGATGTACAATAGAATCAATAATGTGATTATCAATAATGGCTATTACAGAACAGATATTGGAGATCGCTGGGCAGAAGATTCTGATAAATTATGGTCTTGGGAATTGTTGTAAAATAATAAAAAAATGATTTTTAAAAAAACTACGGATGTTAACGCTTTTTTCAATATACTTCCAGATGATTGGAAAGAAGGCATTTTGCCTTTTTGGGATTCATTTAAATCAACAACTGATTGTTATATCATTTCTGAAAATGATACAATAATTGCAGGAGGTTTGGTTTTTTCCACATGTCCTCCAGATATGAAATATGCTAAAAATGAAGCTAATTTTTGGTTGAAAAATGGCTATTTATACCTTGGATTTATTTTTGTTTTGGAAGAAAAAAGAGGTAAATATTTAGGAAGTTTTTGGTTAGAAAATCTTAAAAAAACACTGCCGAAAGAACAATTTTGGCTCACTATTGAAGTTTTACATTTGGGTTCTTTTTACTCTAGAAATGGGTTTAAACGTGTGAAATCAATTTTCAATGAAGGAATTGAAGAAGTTCTTTACATTTTTGAAAATCATTGACAGGCTTCATTAAAGTTTTTTCTAATTTTTTCCTAAGATTAAAAATACAAATATGAACTTTCTATGAATTGTTAATGTGCAAATTTGTAAACTGTTTTAAAAATTTTAAGCAACAAAGCAAAAGTCACAAACATGAATGGGAAAAAAGAGATGAAAAAAATGAAAACATTCAAAGCGTCTAATAAGGTTTCTATATAAGACATCTTTAACATGTAATTTCCTGAAGTGTATAAACCTATTGAAGAAATTAATATTATGGCTACTTGTTTAATTTCAATTGTTTTCATGATTAGGGATTTAAATATTCAACTTAATTACACTGTAAAATTAAAAGATTTGCAGGTAATCGTAAAAGAAAACAGAATCCACTTAGCAGTTGATTTTTTATCAAGACAAGTGTATTGCATTTGGTAACATCTGGTTAGATTTTATTTTTTTATGAATATAAAAAAGTATTTTATTTGGTAATATTTTATGTTTTTATGGAAATTTATAACATCTATTAAGAAGAAAAGAAGGGTTTAATAGATTAATATGAAAGGCAACAATAGAATACTTATCAATTTTTAATAAAATTATAGTACTCTATGGTTACTTGGTTTTTTTACCATAAAAAAAGGTTTTATGAGTTTTCATAAAACCTTTATTTTTGTCTTGTGGTCCCACCTGGGCTCGAACCAGGGACCACCTGATTATGAGTCAGGTGCTCTAACCAACTGAGCTATAGGACCAAGAATTGGTGTGCAAATGTACTATTTATTTTAAATTATTTACAAATAAATTCTGAAGAATAATTAAACTGTTCTATTCATTAACCACAAACCAAAATTTTTCAATTTCTTTTTGTCTAACTCAGAAATGGTCATTTCTTGCAATGTTTCAAACGCTTTTTCTGTGTAGGATTCAATTTCATTTTTAATCAATAACGGAATGTCATACAATTCAAAAATTCTTGTTACCTCAGTAATTTTTATTGAATTGTCTTCTAATTTTTGATTGTAAAAAAAGTTCAGCTTTTGTTGGTCTCTTTTGTCTGCCAATTTCGATGCTTTCAAATATAAATACGTTTTTTTATTTTCAATAATATCGCCAGCAATCTGTTTTCCAAAGGTTTCTGGATCTCCAAAAGTGTCTAAATAATCATCTTGCAATTGAAAAGCCAATCCTAAATTCAATCCAAAATTATAAATTAAATCAGCGTTTTTTGAATGAGTTTCAGAAACGATTGCACCCATTTTTAAAGCAGCAGCCACCAAAACCGAAGTTTTTAAACGAATCATTTCAATATATTCTTCAATGGTTACGTCATTTCTGGTTTCAAAATCAACGTCTAATTGTTGTCCATCACAAACTTCTAAAGCTGTTTTGCTAAACAACTTTGCCAACTCTTGGAAAATTACTGGTTCATAATTCTCAAAAAATTGATACGCCAAAATCAACATGGCATCTCCTGAAAGAATTCCTGTGTTTACATTCCATTTTTCATGCACCGTCTTTTCGCCTCTTCGCAGAGGAGCTTCATCCATAATATCATCATGAACTAAGGTAAAATTATGAAAAACCTCCACAGCCAAAGCTGCAGGCAACGCTTTCTTAAAATCTTGTGAAAAAATATCTGCAGACATCAACGTTAAAATTGGACGCATTCGCTTGCCTCCTAATTTTAAAATATAATCTATGGGTTCGTATAAATTTTTTGGTTCTTGAACCCATTTTTTTGAATCCAAATACGCTAAAAATGCTTTTTGATAATTTAAAATATCCAAAATTTAAATTTTTCTGTAAAAATAAGGTAAAGAAATCCTTCTTAAAATTCTGAATGTTAAAAAATCATTAAAACTTTGGAAACTTTTTTTGTTTCTAAAGTTTCCTGTTGTAATTTTGCGCCGAAATTATGAAAGAAACAATCATTGATAAATCGTGTGAACTATTCTTAACCCTTGGTTTTAAGAGTGTTACTATGGATGAGATTGCCAATGCAATTGGGGTTTCTAAAAAAACCATTTACAAATATTTTAGCAACAAAACAGATTTGGTCACTGCGGTTACGAATACCATGTTTGAAAAAATTTCTTGCGGAATTGATCATGTCTGTGGTGATAACATGAATCCTATTGATGAAATTTTCGCTATCAAAAAATTGGTTTTAGATCATTTGAAAGACGAAAAATCTTCTCCTCAACATCAACTACAAAAATATTATCCAAGATTATTTCACTCTTTAAAACAGAAACAATTCCAACTAATGCAAAAATGTGTTGTGGAAAATCTTGAAAAAGGAATTGAGATGAAGCTTTATAGAAAAGATATCAATATTGATTTTATGTCAAGAATCTATTTTATTGGAGTTACAGGCATCAAAGACAATGACATGTTTCCTATAAAAAATTATGTCATGAAAACATTAATGACTCAATATTTAGAGTATCATTTGAGAGCAATTTGTACTCCTAAAGGCATCCTTCAACTTGAAAAACAATTAAACGAATATTAAAATGAAAAGAATTTTACTTGCATTAACCATCACTTTTCTATCAACCGTAAAAGCGCAAGAAAAAACCATGTCGTTTTCACTTGAGGAAGCTATCAAATTTGCAATAGAAAATAGCTATAATACCAAAGCTGCTAGAAATGAAATCCGTTCTGCCAAAGAAAAAGTTTGGGAAACAACCACTATTGGCTTGCCTCAAATCAATGCTAAAGTTGATTACCAAAACTTTTTAAAACAACCTGTTTCTTTGCTACCAGCAGCCGCTTTTGACAATACAACTTCTACTGTAGAAACTGTTGAAGAATATTTTAATTTACAAGCGAACACAAGACCCACTCCCGCTGAAGGCTTTATTCCTGTGGTTTTTGGCACCAAACAAAATATGAACGCATCAGTTACTTTAACCCAGTTATTGTTTGATGGTTCTTATTTGGTTGGATTGCAAGCAGCGAAAACTTTCTTAAAAATCTCAAATCAAGCAGAAGAAAAAACGGAACTCATTACAAGAGAAGCTGTTATAAATGCTTATGGAACTGTTTTAGTAACCGAAAACAGTGTAGCAATTCTGAAAAAGAATATTGAAATTTTGGAGAAGAATTATCAAGATGCTAAAAAAATATTTGAAAATGGACTCAATGAAGAAGAAGATGTTGAGCAACTTGAAATCACTTTGGGAAATTTGAAAAATCAATTAAATAGCGTGCAAAGAATGCAAGAAATTGCTTATCAAATGTTAAATCTTTCTCTTGGAAATCCTATCAATACAAAATTAATTTTGACAGATACTTTGGATGGATTAGCAACTTCAAATATCAATTTAAGTTTGATTTCAGAAACATTCAATGTTGATAATCACATTGATTTTAAAATCGCAGAAAATGATCGCGAAACCAAAAGGTTGATGGTTAAACTTGAAAAAAGCAAGTATTTACCAAGTTTAGGCGCTTTTGTAAACTATGGTGCACAAGCTTTTTCTGATTCTTTTTCATTTTTTAAAAACAGCCAAACTTGGTTTCAATCATCAATTTTCGGAGTAGGATTGAATGTTCCTATATTTAGTAGTTTTGGTAAAAATGCCACTACTGCTCAAGCCAAAATTGCACTAGAAACTGCTGATTTGAGACTAGAAGAAACAAAACAAAGACTCAGTTTGCAAGCAGAAAAAGCCAGAAGTGATTATCAATTTAGCATCGAAAATTATCAAACAGCCAAAAGAAATGTTGGTTTGGCAGAAAGAATTGAAAACAAACAACGCATCAAATTTTTTGAAGGAATATCCTCAAGTTTTGATTTGTTACAAGCACAAAACCAATTATACGCACAACAACAAAATTACATTCAGTCAATGCTTGATGTAATTGCTAAAAAAGCAACTTTAGAAAACGCACTAAACATTCCAATAAAATAATTAACTAAATATGAAAACTGTATACACATTATTAATATTAACATTTTTCTTTATCTCTTGTGGAGAAAAAAAACAACCCACTTTAGAGCAAGTGATTGCCACCAAAGATTTGAAACAAATTCGTGCTAAAAAAACAGAATTGGACAAACAAAGTCAAGAAATTTCTGAAAAGATAAAATTATTAATTTCAGAAATTGACGAATTAGACACTTTGAAAAAAATTCCTTTGGTGACAGCCATTGAACTCAAAGAAGAGATTTTTATGCATTATTTAGAATTGCAAGGTGATGTAAAAACCAAACAAAATGTGTTGATTTTTCCTGAAATGCCTGGAACATTAGAAAAAGTGTATGTTTCAAGAGGACAAAATGTGGTAAAAGGTCAAGTTTTGGCAAGCATTGACGATGGTGGAATGTCGCAACAAGTAGCACAATTAGAGGCAACAACAGCATTGGCAAAAACAACTTTTGAACGTCAAAAAAGTTTGTGGGATCAAAAAATTGGTTCAGAAATTCAGTTTTTACAAACGAAAACAAACTATGAAGCTCAAAAAAATAGTTTGGCACAATTTAAAAAACAACTAGGAAAATCAACCATAAGAGCACCATTTACAGGAGTTATTGATGAAGTAATTAAAGATCAAGGAACTGTGGTTGCACCTGGACCTGGCTCAGAAATTTTTAGAATTGTGAATTTGAACAACATGTTCATTGAAACTGCTGTTCCTGAAAAGTATATCAGTAATGTAACAAAAGGAAAAAGTGTGGAAGTTTTTTTACCAATGTTGGATAAAACGTTGAACACAAAAGTTAAAGAAACTGGAAATTTTATCAATCCCGCAAATAGAACTTTTACCATTGAAATTGAAGTTCCAAATTCAGATAAAAGCATCAAGCCAAACTTAACTGCAAAACTTAAAATAAACGATTATACTAGTAAAAATGCGTTGTTAATTTCACAAAGTATTATCTCTGAAAATGCTGAAGGTCAGCAATATGTATATATAATTTCAAACTTAAAAGACAACAAAGGTTTTGCAAAACAAACCATTGTAAAAACTGGTAAAACTCAAGGAGATGTCATTGAAATTTTGGAAGGTGTAACGGCAGGAGATATTTTGATTGAAGCTGGTGCAAGAAGCGTAAAAGATGGACAAGAAGTGAAGATTAGTGAATAGTCTTTTGTTCTTAATTTAAAATCAAAAAAAACTATCAAAAATAATAAGTCTAATGACTACAAATAATAAAAAAACCGACAAAGAATACAAACCTTCTTCATGGGCAATTGCCAATAGCACCACAATGTATGTTGCTATTTTCCTGATTTTGGCTTTGGGAATCGCAGCCTATTTTAGCATGCCAAGAGAGGATTTTCCTGAAATCAAAGAAACCAAAATTTACATTAGCACTTTATATCCAGGAAATACTGCTGAAGATATTGAAAAACTAATTACTGATCCACTTGAAGACCAATTGAAAGGCTTGAGTGGCGTTGTTGAAATCACCTCAACTTCACAAGAAGATTATTCTATGATTGTAGTTGAATTTGATGACAACATGAATGTTGAAGTTGCAAAACAACGTGTAAAAGACAAGATTGACGCCGAAAAAGCAACCGAAGATTGGCCAACTTTCAATGGCGCAAAAGTAGACCCAAATGCTTTTGATTTGAGTATTTCTGAAGAAGTTCCGTTTTTAAATATCAATATATCAGGAGATTATCCTTTAGAAAAACTAAAAGAATTTGCAGAGTATTTGCAAGATGACATCGAAGATTTAATCGAAGTAAAACAAGCTGATATTCGTGGAGTTCAAAAAAAGGAGGTCGAAGTTGCAGTAGATATTTATAAAATGATGGCAACCCAAGTAAGTTTTAATGATGTTATCACAGCTATTAATAATGGAAATGTTACCTCATCTGCAGGGAATTTAATTGCAAGTGGACAAAGAAGAACCATCAGAATTTTAGGTGAAATTGAAAAACCTTCGGATTTAGAAAACTTTGTTGTTAAAACTGAAAAAGGAAACTCAATTTATTTAAAAGACATTGCAACAATTCGTTTTAAAGAAAAAGATAAAACGACTTTTGCAAGAAAAGATGGAAAACCTGTTGTTATGCTAGACGTTAAAAAACGCGCTGGAAAAAACATGGTGGGTGCTGCTGAACAAGTAAAAATCATTGTTGATGAAGCTGTTAAAAATTACTTTCCAAAAAATTTAGATGTAAGTATTACCAATGATTTATCTGACAAAACCATCAGTCAAGTGGATGATTTGGTGAACAATATTATTTTTGGAATTATCCTCGTAGTTGGCGTTTTGATGTTCTTTTTAGGATTCAAGAATGCTTTATTTGTTGGATTTGCGATTCCAATGTCCATGTTTATGTCTATCATGATTTTGAATGCAATGGGATATACGCTCAACACCATGATTCTTTTTGGGTTGATTATGGGATTGGGAATGCTTGTTGACAATGGAATTGTAGTCGTCGAAAACGTATATCGTTTAATGGACGAAGAAGGCATGTCAAGAGTTGAAGCGGCTAAAAAAGGAATTGGTGAAATTGCCTATCCGATTATCATTTCTACAGTAACCACAGTTGCAGCATTTGTTCCACTGGGTTTATGGCCTGGGTTATTTGGTCAATTTATGATTTATTTTCCAATTACACTTTCTGTTGTTTTGGGTTCATCATTAGTAGTTGCTATTTTCTTCAATTCAGTGTTGGTTTCAAAATTCATGACCACTGAAGACAAGGATATGCCACTAAAAAGAATCATCACCATTACATCAATTGTTGGTGCTTTTGGATTGGTGATTTTGATTTTTGGAGGTGCTTATAGAGGTTTAGGTTCTGTAATGATTTTCACAGCAATCATGTTATGGGTATATCGTTTATTTTTAAGAAAATGGGCAAATTATTTTCAAGATAACACCCTAGTTTGGTTAGAAAACGCTTATGAAACAACCTTGAAAAAATCTTTAAAAAGATGGTTTCCAGTGGCAATTACTATTGGAACATTTGTTTTATTATTCATTGCTTTTGGTGGTTTTGGAGCATCTGTAGCATCACAAAGAACAAAAATTGAGTTTTTTCCCGACAACAAACCTAACCAAGTTGTTGTTTATATTGAATATCCTCAAGGAACAGATATTGATGAAACCAACAAAATTACCAAGCAAATTGAACAGCGTGTTTATAATGTTTTAAACGAAGCTACTTATTTAGACAATGGCTACAATTTTATGGTAGAAAGTTCGGTTTCGCAAGTTGGTGAAGGTGCAGGAAATCCTCAAACTGATGGAGGTTCTACCGCTGAAATGCCTCACAGAGGAAAAATCACAGCTTCTATGCGTCAATACAAATATAGAAGGGGATTGGATAGTGAAGAACTACGTCAAAAAGTGCAAAAAGCATTAACTGGAATTTATCCTGGTGTGCAAATTTCCGTAGAAAAAGATGCCAATGGCCCTCCTGCTGGAGCACCTATAAATATTGAATTGGAAGGAAATAATTATGACGAATTAATTGTAACTGCCGAAAAAATGCGTGCTTTTATCAATACTCGAAATGTACCAGGAGTTGATGAAATAAAGATTGATGTAAACAAAGACAAACCATCAATGAAAGTGCTTGTTGATAGAAAAAAAGCAGGAGAATTGGGCGTTTCTTCAAGTCAAGTTGGGCAACAATTACGTAACGCTATTTTTGGGGCAAAAGCAGGAATTTATAAAGAGGATGGTGATGATTATGACATCAATGTTCGTTTTAATGAAGACATCAGATATAACAAAAGCGCCATTTTTGAGCAGAAAATTACCTTTAGAGACATGGCTTCTGGTCAAGTGAAAACCATTCCAGTTTCTTCAATTGCAACACAAACAAATAGTTCTGGTTTTAGTGCCATCAAACATAGAGACACCAAACGTGTGGTAACAGTGTATTCGCAATTGGCGCCTGGTTATGTGGATGCGGCCGCAGTAGTAAATCAGATTAAGGAAGAAATGAAAAGTTTTTCTGAATTATCAAGTGCTATAAAAATTGATTATACCGGACAGTTAGAAGAACAAAACAAGCAACAAGCTTTTTTGGTGGGTGCCTTTTTTAAAGGTTTGGCATTAATTTTCTTTATATTGATTTTCCAATTTAACTCGGTTTCAAAACCGTCAATTATTATGGTTGCTATTTTCTTGAGTTTCATTGGTGTTTTTGGAGGAATTGTCATCACAGGAAGTTCGTTTGTGATTATGATGACCATGATGGGAATTATTGCACTTGCAGGAATTGTCGTGAATAACGGAGTCGTCTTGCTGGATTATATGCAATTATTGATTGATCGTAAAAAAGAAGAATTTGGCTTAGAAAATCAAAAATATTTGCCTAAAGAACTGCTTTTAGAGGCAGTAATTAAAGCTGGAAAAGCACGTTTGCGTCCTGTTTTATTAACCGCAATTACCACAATTTTAGGATTGATTCCGCTTGCAATTGGCTTAAATATTGATTTTTTCTCTTTGTTTAGTGAATTTGATGCCAAAATATATATGGGAGGTGATAATGTAATTTTTTGGGGACCATTGGCTTGGACGGTAATATATGGACTATTTGTGGCAACATTTTTAACACTAATTGTGGTGCCAATTTTATTCTATTTAATCACACGTTTTAAAATGTGGTTGCAACAAAAATTTCAACAAGAAGAAATCAAAATTGTAGAATAAAAAACTATTTTTAAATATTCAAAAAAGGTTGCTTATTAATTGTAGGCAACCTTTTTTCATTTTTGTACTTTTGAAATATGAATCCGAAAAAAAGTTATACAGTTCAGGAAATCCAACAAAAAATAGCACAATATTGTGTGTATCAAGATCGCTGTCATAAAGAGGTAGAAGAAAAAATAAAATCTTTTAACTTGATTCCTGAAGCACGAGAAATGATTTTAATAAGCTTGATGAAAGACAATTTTCTGAACGAAGAACGCTTCGCCAAAAGTTTCGCACGAGGAAAATTCCGAATTAAACATTGGGGAAAAAATCGCATTGTGAACGAATTGAAAATGAGAGATATTTCGTCTTACAACATTAAAACTGCATTAAAAGAAATTGATGAAGATGACTATCTAAAAACCATTTATAGCATCACTGAAAACAGAAATACTATCATTTCGGAATCTAATCCTTATAAGCGCAAAAAAAAATTAATTGATTTTCTCCTTAGAAAAGGCTTTGAAACGGATTTAATTTTAAAAGTTCTTGATGACGTTTTGTCTTAAATTAGTTGAACTTACGCTGAAAAATGGAATCGTTTTTTCGAGTGATTTTTACTACTTTATTCATATCGTTATTAGGAATTGGAACTGACAAGACGTAGTGTTTTATTTTCCAAGATGCACCAACTTTTTCTAAAACTCCTGATCCTCTAAAAGTGCCTCTATTAGTTTGTAAATGTTCGTCAAACCAAGCAAAATTTCCAATATCATTTACATAAATATTTCGCTCTAAAGCTTTAAAATTCCAAGCTTTGCCTTTGTCAAAATGTGGTTTGCTATATGCTTCAAACTGCTTTTTTGTCCAATTTTCAGTTGCATCAGTTCCTAAAAAAACAGAGGTGCTATCCATTTTATCAAAATAATTTGCATAATTCGGCTCGGCAGCAGCTAAATGCCAATCCTCTAAAAAGCTATTCAGAGTCAATTTTAATTGTTGTTTTTCTGAGTTGGAAATTTCTGAAAGTGGCTTTTCACATGAAATTAAAAAGAAAAAAAATGGTAAAATTGAACTTATTTTTCTCATTAATTCTCTCTCTTCAAATTATTTAATTCTTTCTCTCTCAGAATTTTTTCTTGATTCCTTTTCAAAATACTAATTCTTGAAATCGTATCAATCTTAGTAGAATCAAGTCCAATCAGTCGCAAATCAATATCAATCTCATCTTCAAATTTTTTCTTTGAGAATATTGTATTTATCTTGGCATTGACCGCCGAAAAAGCATCTAAAATTTTATCTACCTGAGTATTTACCTCGTTTGCTGTAATTGCTGGAATCGTATTCATGTCAGCCAAACGCAAAGATTCGTTATACAGTATATTCACTCTAGTTTCAAAAGATGGATTCTGAAATAATATTGATTTTTTACTTTCTTTTAATAATTTTATAAGGTCTCTGAGCTCTAATGAATTGCTCAAAACTTCTTTTGGTGAAGCTTTTATAAATCGATCTAAAAAGTTTTTTAAAACATTTAATTCGTTCCAATCGGCAATTTGCATCTGAAAATCATTTGAAACAACCTCTGAAACTGAATGTTCAACAACAGCTCTTAAAGCAGAAATTTCTGACTGATTTACTTCGGTTTTTTCTACTTCCTTGTTGCAAGAAACCATTGAAAAAAATATAATAATGATAATATATTTCACAGATAGCAAAATTAATGATGTAAAAATACATATTTTAACGTTGCAACGGCATTTGAAAAATCATAAAATCAAACGCAATTAAATATTAAATATTTTTACGTCACTTTATTTGAGAATAACAAAATTAAGTACCTTTGTTTTGATAAATTATTGATTTTATTTCAATGGATAAACGAATATTGGTTTTAGGAGCAAGTGGTCAAATAGGCACAGAGCTCACTCAAAAATTACGAGAACTCTACGGCAATTCAAATGTGGTTGCTTCTGATATAAAATTGGGTACTTTTGAAATGATAGATGCTGGTCCTTTCGAAATTGTTGATGCAACAGACAAAGAAACTATTTTGTCAATTATCAAAAAATACCAAATAAATCAAGTGTATTTATTAGCTGCAATGTTATCTGCAACTGCTGAAAAATTTCCACAAAAAGCTTGGAATTTAAACATGAATTCCTTGCTGGCAGTCTTAGAATTGGCAAAAGAAAAACACATTCAGCAAATTTATTGGCCAAGTTCAATTGCTGTTTTTGGACCAACCACACCCAAAAATAATACACCCCAAAAAACCATCATGGAACCTTCTACAGTTTACGGAATCAGCAAATTGGCTGGCGAATTTTGGTGCAATTATTACCACGAAAAATTTGGTGTTGATGTGCGAAGTTTGCGTTATCCAGGCATTATTTCTTGGAAAACAAAACCTGGAGGAGGCACCACAGATTATGCTGTTGACATCTATTTTAAAGCTGTTGAAGAAAAAAAATTCACGTGTTTTTTAAGTGAAAACACTCGTTTACCAATGATGTATATGGAAGATGCTGTGAACGCAACCATTCAATTGATGGAAGCAAATCCTGAAAATATCAAAATAAGAACAAGCTATAATTTATCAGCCATCGATGTTACTCCAAAAGAGATTGCAAACGAAATTAAAAAGCGAATTCCCGATTTCACCCTTGATTATGTTCCTGATTCAAGACAACAAATTGCTGATAGTTGGCCATCATCTATTGACGATTCTGAAGCTAGAAAAGATTGGAATTGGAAGCATGAATTTGATTTGCAAAGAATGACTTTTAAGATGTTAGAAAGCTTAAAAAACACTCTTTAAATCTTTCTTTTGTTAGTAATTTATTTTATTTCGTCTATCAAAATACCTGTTTTCAAAATCATGTAACATGAGTTACTTATAGCTGTTTTTGTAAGGCTTATCTTTGAGTAAAATTAGAAATAATGAAAAAAATAATCGTAAAAAGTTTAGAAAATTCGTATTCATATCAAGACTATCGACTTTTAATGCAGCAATTATTGTCTGAAGGAAAATCTACTGGACCTATTCAATCTGAAGAATTGACAAATTATAGTTTGCTGAACGAAACCAGAATGAAACGTTTGGATAAAACCATAAAAATTGCTGACGAAATTACTGGCGAAATTCAAAAAATAGAAGAAACTCAAACTTGGTTAGTCATCACTGAAAGTTGGTGTGGAGATGCAGCTCAAAATTTACCTGTCATTAACAAAATGGCTGAATTAAATGAAAAAATCAAATTAAAATTGGTTTTACGTGATGAAAATTTAGAATTGATGGATTTATTTTTGACAAATAATAGTCGTTCAATTCCAAAATTAATCATCTTTGATTCTGAATTAAATATCATCAATACTTGGGGTCCAAGACCTTCTATTGCTACAAAAATGGCAATTGAATACAAAGAAAAAAACGGCAGTTTAGATGCTGATTTTAAGCAAAATTTACAAATTTGGTATAATAAAAATAAAGGCGAAAATCTGCAAAATGATTTGATTCAATTGTTGCAAACCGCTGCTGTAAATTAAAATTTTCTTTCAAAAAATATCCTAAAAACCGCAAATTTGAAATCATTTTTGAGGTTTTTCTTTGTGTATATTTGCATTTCAAGAACAAAAATATGTTTGTAGATTATGACTCAATTTCGGAAGAAGCTAAAGTTTGGATTTATCCTTCAAGCCGAAAATTTTATGATACTGAAATTGAAGAAATTGAACATAAAATCAAAATTTTTTTGGAAAATTGGAAATCTGAGTACGAAAATTTCAAAGTTTCTTACCAATTTTTATACAAAAGATTCATCATTTTTTTTGCTGATGAAAAACTTTCACCAGTTTCAAATCTAGATATTGATGTGATGGTTTCTTTTATTTTAGAACTTCAATCTGACTACGAAGTAACACTTTTAGACAAAATGAACGTGTGTTTTAAACAAGGTGAATTTGTGCAATATAAAGAACTGAAAGATTTAAAAACCTTACTGAAAAACAAAGCTGTTACTGAAAAAACAATCGTTTTTGACAACTTAATTACGAACAAATTCGACTTCGAAAATTATTGGGAAATTCCGATGGAAGAAAGTTGGTACAATCGATTTTTGTAAATTTTATGCTACAAGTTCACAAGCTGTCTTTTGGTTATTCTGAAAAGAATTTGGTGTTAAACAACTTCAATTTCTCACTAAAAAAAGGCGAACATTTGTGTGTAATGGGCGAAAGTGGTTGTGGAAAATCTACCTTATTAAAACTCATTTACGGTTTGCTTGATGTCAATAAAGGCAGCATTTTTTGGGATGAAAAACAAGTTTTAGGACCTGCTTTTCACTTGGTTCCTGGAATGGATTTTTTTAAATATGTGGCCCAAGATTTTGATTTGATGCCTTATACTTCTGTTGCTGAAAATATTAGCAAATTTCTCTCACGCTTTCATCCTGAAGAAAGTGAAAAACGCACCAATGAATTGCTTGAAGTGATTGAAATGACTGATTTCAAAAATAACAAAGTCAAAAATTTGAGTGGAGGTCAAAAACAACGAGTTGCGATTGCTAGAGCACTTGCAAAAGAACCAGAATTATTGTTGTTGGATGAACCTTTTGGGCAAATTGATAATTTCAAAAAAAATAGTTTACGAAGAAAACTATTTCATTATTTGAAAGAAAAAAACATTGCCTGCATTGTAGCGACTCATGATAAAAATGACGCACTTTCTTTTGCGGATTCTTTATTAGTAATTCAAAATCAAGAGATTATAGCATTTAATAATCCAAAAGAAATCTTTAAAAATCCTTCAAATAAATATATTGCTGCGTTATTTGATGATGTAAATGAACTTACTTTCCATCAAAAAAAATCACTTTTTTTTCCACATCAAATAAAAAAAGTGGCCATTTCTGAATTTAAAGCAACTGTTTTACACAGCTATTTCAAAGGTAGTTTTTGGTTGATTGAAGCTGAATTTGAAGATCAAAAACTGTTTTTCAATCACGCATTTGAACTTGAAAAAGGACTTGAAATTAAACTATCTTTTGAATTTTGATGGTATTTCCAAGAAACACAAATTGTTCATTTTCTTGTTTTCCTAACAACAATTTTCCAATAGGAGATGACGTTGAAATTGCATAAAAAACTTCATTTTCAACAATTATTTTTCCAGCAGAAATACTCAAAAAATAAATGTCTTTTTCTGTAAAAACCAAACTTCCTAAATGCACTTTTTTTGATTTTTTTGAGATGTCTATTTTATCTAAAACCGAGATCATTTGGTTAATTCCTATCAATTGCAGTCCTGTTTTTTCCATTTCCAATTGCAGCATTGCGCGTCCAGTTTCGTGTTTATCACCAGCTGAACTTTTGGTTTCTGATTGCAAATCATTTTCATAAGAAAGTAAGGTTTGTTGAACCGTATTTAATCGATTTTCAACAAATTTTCTGCACGTTTCTAATAATTCGTTTTTGATGTTCCTCATTTTATAAAACTACAAATGCACCAAATTTCCCATGATGAGAAATGGAAATTGAAAGTGCTAATTTCTTTTTATTTTTATACAAAAATGGAACGCCAAATTCATTTTTTTGAATAGCAGTTGCGAAAGGAACACTTGACAATAATTGGTTTGAAACTTGAGAAGATTGTGATGATTTTTCATCCATCAAAAATAATTTTGAGGTCAAAATTTCAGTATTTTTTTTATAAACAACTGTGTGAATGTAGTTTTCAGTAATTGTTGTTGTAGAAAAATAGGTTTGTTCCTCCATTTTTATGATTCCTAAAGTTTTTGAAATCATAGAACAAACAAACTTTTTTGGTGCAAAAAATCGTTGTTGAAACACTTGTGTATAACATTTATAAGCAGCTTCTTTCATGCTCCAAAAAAGCCAAACTTGCAAAAAAGGATTCTCTGATGAAAGAATTTCAGCGATTTCAATATCTGTAAATTGCTTTTCTAAAAAACCTTTGCGCTGCCAATTACTTTGACTTTTTGCCAGCTGCAAATCAATCAAATCATTACCAATCATTTTTGGGCTAATTTATGTTCAATAATGTCAATTGCCGCTTTTACAGAAAGCATTTTTTCCATAGAATCGTTGTCAATTTCGATGTCAAATTCGTCTTCGATGTCTAAAATAACATCTACCAAATTTGCAGAATTGATTTTCAAATCTTTGATAAAATCAGTGTCTTCAGTTAAGTTTGCAAACGCTATTTCATCCTGAATATAAGGTTTTACAATCGTTTTTAATTTTGAAATTAAGTCGTCATTTTTCATAATTCGTCAATATATTTTTTAAAGATAACACATGCATTTACATCACCAAAACCAAAACTTGCTTTTGCAACAATATTGATGTTTTTGGAAATCATTTTTGTCGGAATTTTATCTGTTGAAATCATCGCTGAAATTCCAGGATGAATATCTTCGCAATTGATATTTGGAAACAGAAATTGGTGTTTTATTTGCAAAACAGTTGCCACACATTCAATGGCGCCAGAAGCTGCCAAACAGTGGCCAATCATTGATTTTAAAGAATTGATATACGGAAAATTTTTGCCATTTCTTTGCAGTGCTTTTGTCCAATTTTCAATTTCTAAATCGTCTTTTGAAGTTGCTGTTAAATGTCCATTTATAGCATCAATTTCTTCAGAAGAAATTCCTGAATCTTTCAAAGCATCCACAATGCATTTTTGAACAGCACTTGCATTTGGCGCAGTTAATGACCCTCCATTTCTTTGACCTCCAGCATTGATATTTCCTCCTAAAACTTCTGCATAAATTGTTGCTTTTCTTTCAAGAGCACTTTCCAAAGACTCTAAAATCAAAGCTCCTGCTCCACTTCCAGGAACAAATCCAGAAGCAGTTTCGCTCATAGGTCTTGACCCTTTTTCAGGAGTTTCATTGTGTTTATAAGTCATGACTCTCATAGCGTCAAATCCACCCCAAGTGTATAAACTGCTGTCACTTGAACTGCCCACCAACATTCGTTTTGCTTTGCCATTTTGAATACGTTCAAAACCCATTAACAAGGCTTCAGCGCCTGTGGTACATGCAGAAGAATTTGTAGTTACTTGATTTCCAAGACCTAAAATTCCACCTAAATACGCAGAAATGCCACTTGACATGGTTTGAACTACTGAAGTACTGCCCAATTTTTTTACTTGATTTTCGTCAATTTTATAAATTGCTTCTCGTAATTTTTCAATTCCTGAATTACCTGTTCCAAAAATAATTCCGGAATCTGAATCTAATTCTGAATTTTCATCCACCAAAAATCCTGCATCTTTCCAAGCGTCAATTCCGGCCATACAACCATACAAAATAGAACTACTTTGAAAACCTCTCAATTGCAAAGGCGTTAAATATTCCGCAATTTTTTCGTCAGAGATAGTTGGAATTCCACCAATGCAACATGAAAATCCTTTGTCTTTTAATTCCTGATGAAATTGAATTCCTGATTTTCCAGTTTGAATTGCTTTTGTAAAATTTTCTAAACCAACTCCATTTGGGGCAACAACTCCTAAACCTGTAATAACGACTCTATTTTTCATTTTCTAGACACGGATTTAACGAATTTTCACTGATTTATTTCCTTTGTTAAAAATGGGCTTATCATTCCTGCAATGGTTCCTCTGCAAACCAATTCGTTTTTCATATTGAACATTTTCACATTGCATTTTAATTTATTGAATCTAAAATAGATTTTTTCTGAAACAATGCTTACTTTTTCTGATGGATAAACAGGTAAAAAGAAATCTATTTCATTGGATGTCAAGGCAATTTGAGGTTTTTTATCTGATGAAATTTCATTTTTCAACAAATAAATTCCCAAACAAACAACGCCAATCTGTGCCATGGTTTCTGTTAAAATAACGCCTGGCGTAATTGGTTTATTGATAAAATGACCTTTATAAAAATACTCATTTTCTTTGAATGTATAATTTCCTATAACACCATTTTCTGATATTTGCGTGATTTCATCCACAAACAAAAAAGGTTTTGTGTAAGGTAAAAATGATATAATTTTTTGTGAATCCATACTATCTTAAACTTTCTCCACCATCAACCTTGATAATGGTTCCATTAATCCATTTTGATTCCTCTTTACACATCAAATACACCACATTCGCAACATCTTCAGGTGTTGTTAATCGTCCAAAAGGATTTCTTTTTAAAGTATGTGCTTTTATTTCATCACTATTGGAAATCATTTGTAAAGACTGAGTATTTGTAACTCCTGCTTGAATACAATTGGCTCTAATTCCGTATTTCGCAAATTCCAATGCGATGTTTCTGGTAATGGCTTCCAAAGTGACTTTTGCAGCAGAAACAGCCCCATAATCTTCCCAAGGTTTTGAATTTCCTTCACTTGTAAAACTGATGATTCTTGCATCATCAGCAAACATTTTTTGTTGAAAAATTGCCTGAAACCAATCATACAAGCTAATTGCCATAGCATTGATGGTTAGTTGAAAATCATCATTTTGTAAAATTGGTTTTTCCACAGAAATCATGGGTTTTAAATTGCCTTTTGCAATCGAATGTACCAGTGTTTTAATTCGTCCTATTGCGCCTAATTTTTGGTTGATTTCAAAAATAATCTGACTTCTTTTTTCAGGATGTAAAGCATCAAAATTAAATGATAAAAACTCAGTTTTATGAGTTTGGATTTCCTTAAAATGAGCTTCAATTTCAGGCATTTGTGAACGTGAATTTCTGTGAATCACACAAATATTCATGCCTTGTTCAGCCAGTTTTTTGGCAGTTGCCAAACCCAAACCACTTGAGCCTCCTAAAATAATTGCCCATTCATTTTTGCCTTGAAAATCTTTCATTTTTTATGCTTCATTAAAGACCTACAAGGTTTTGAAAACCATGCAGGTCTAAATTTTGTCACCATTGTAATAAAATTCGTTGTGCCGAAAATCCAGGACCAAAACTCAACATCAATCCTGTGTCTCCTTTTTTAGGATTTTGATCCATAAATCGTTCTAAAACATAGAGCACAGTGGCGCTTGACATATTTCCGTATAAACGCAAAACTTCTTTTGTGTCATCAATATTTTTACCCAAAACACCAAATAAATCTTCCACAGTTTGCACGATCTTTTTTCCTCCTGGATGAAAAATCAAAAAATCAATATCTTGAATTTTCAACTGATTTTTTTCTAAAAACGGATGAATTATTGCAGGAAAATGATCTGAAATTTTTTGAGGAACTTCTTTGTCTAAAATCATTTGTAAGCCTGAATTTACCAAATTAAAACCCATCATATGAATTGCATCATAAAAATGATACATAGCTTCGTCCACAATTTCTGGACCTTCATCTTCTGGATAAGAAGACAAAATAACGCTTGCTGCACCATCTCCAAAAATAGCAGCACTTACAATATTTGCCATCGAAAAATCATCCAATTGAAAAGTGGCTGTTGGTGCTTCAACCGAAATCACAACGGCTCTTTTATTGGGATTAGCTTTCAAAAAATTCTTTGCATAAATTATTCCTGAAACGCCAGCTGCACATCCCATTTCTGTGATTGGCAAACGCACAATATCTTGTTTTAATTGCAATGAATTTATCAAATACGCATCCAAAGAAGGAATCATAATTCCTGTGCAACTTACCGTAATAATATAATCAATATCTGTAGGTTGAAGGTTGGCTTTTTGCAAAGATTTTATAAAAACTTGCTCACCCAATTTGATGACTTCACGTTTGTAAATGTTGTTTTTATCTTCAAAAGAAGTGGCTGTGAAAACCTCTTCAGGACTCATAATTGAAAACCGTTTGTCAACACCAGCACCTTCAAAAAGTTTGATGACTTTTCGTTGAAATCGTGGTTCTTGATCTTGCATCCAAAGTTCTACAAAAGGAATAATGTCTTTTGTTTCTTTAGAATATTGAGGCAATTGTTTTGCGACGGAGGTGATTTTTACTTTCATTTATTTTTTTAAAATCCACAAATATCTGAAAGCCCACTTCCAAGATATTTGAGGCGATTTGTTTATTTGTATGCTTATTTTTTCTAAATCTTTTCGTTTAAATCCTCTTAAAACAGATGTCAAACCATCTTCAATAATCATGTTATTTTTTATGAAAATTGACAACGTCATAAATAAATAATACGCCAATTTGTGCCTGTGTAAATCGTTGACAACAATTCCAATTTTCGTGTTTTGAAGGGTGTTTTTTAAAAATGAAATTAACGAATCCTCTTTAAAATGATGCAAAAACAAGGTTGCTAACACAATATCAAATTGCTGATTTTTAAAATTTTCCGAAAAAATATCTTCTGTTCGAAAACTAATTTCAGGAAAATCAATAGACAATTCTTGTGCATATTTTATGGCTTCAGGATTTGCATCAACACCAATTAATTGCAAATGAAATTGGGCTTTTCTTCCGAATTTTGCAACATCTCTCAAAATATCTCCATGACCACAACCAATATCAATAATGGTGATTTTTTTATCTTTTGGATGATTTTTCAACAAGCTTTTCAATCCGTTCAACGTTACTTTATTTCCTCCTAACCAACGATTTATATTTTCTAATTTATCCAAAGTATCTCTCAACAAATCACCTCCAATAGAAAAATCGTCCATCAATTCTTCTTTGTCTGTTCTAAATTTTGTGTTGATAAAAAAGTCCATTAGTTTTTTATAGGTTTTCCATGCGTTTGCTTAATAATTATGGGAACTAAAAAAGGAAATTTACTCAAAATTAGCAATAAAAAGTTAGCTATTTTATCTTGTCTAAACAACATCGCAATAAAATGACCTGTTTTTAATCGCCATTTAAACTGATAATTCCATCGTGAAAGATACTCGTTTTCTAGTGTATTTCTTCTTGTTATTTTACCTTCTAAATAATTTAGAATGAGTTTAGATGCGATTTGTGCAGATTGGATTGCCATACTCATGCCATTTCCGCACAATGGATGTATCATTCCTGCTGCATCACCGCACATAATGATATGATTTTCGACCAAAGTTTTTGATTCAAATGAAATTTGGCTGATGGTCAATGGCTCCTGAAAAATTGATTCAGAGTTTTGGAATATTTCTTTCAAAAATTGATTTTTAAACACCACATTTTCTTGAAAATCCTCAATATTTTTATGTTCTTTAAAAGATGAAAAATTGGTGATATAACACAAATTAATCTCATTATTTTCCACTTTTGAAACGCCACAATAACCTCCTTTGAAATTGTGAAGCGCCACTAAATCATCTGAAAAATTGCCTTTCACATGAATTTTCACCCCCAAATAAGGTGATTTTTTTTGGATAAAATCACGTTGCATAGCTACATCCAAAAAAGAACGTTTGCCAAAAGCACCAATCACAATTTTTGAGGTAACTATTAGATTTTCTTTGGTTTCAACTTCAAATAGATCATTTTTAAACTGAATATTTGTGACTAAATCTTGCCTCAAAATTACGCCGTTTTGAATGGCTTTTTGAAGCAATTCAAAATCTAATTTAAATCGAGAAATTCCAAAACCACCTAAAGGTAATATTGCAGAAATCAATTGGTTATTGGTGGTTGACAACTGAAATTTATCGATTTTAACAGCTCCAAAATCAAAAGGATTGAATTCTAAAAAAGCCAAATAAGGCAACACTTCATTAGAAATATATTCGCCACAAACTTTGTGTTTTGGATACTCATTTTTTTCAATCAGCAATACTTTTTTATTGAATTTTGACAAATGAATGGCATTGCACAAACCAGCCAAACCACCACCAACAATAATGACATCGAAATGTGTGTTTTGAGTTTTCATTTTTTCGTTAAATCAGCCAATTCTTTACCTACCAAACTTCCAATGGCAACACCCATTCCTCCCAAACGAACTCCGCAAAAAACATGATTTGACAATTGTTTTACAATGGCATTTTTCTGATTTCCAAGACCCATAATTCCACTCCATCTGTGTTCAATTTCAAAAGGAATGTTGGGTAAAATAATTTCTTGAAGCATTTTTTCTAATTCATTTTGAATGATGAAAGTTTGTCCAAATTCCGAGGTTTGTTCGGTGGTAAAATCGAGATTTCTACCTCCACCAAATAAGATTCTATCATGAATATTTCTAAAGTAAAAATAGCCTTTATCCAAATGAAAAGTTCCTTTGATATGCAAATTTTTAATCGGTTTCGTAATCAACACTTGTGCTCTTGCAGGTTGCACATTTTCATTGATTAATTGACTGGCAAAACCATTAGTTGCAATCAATAAATTTTGAGTATAAAAATCTAATATGTTGGTTTTTATATGTATTTCAGTCTCTTTTTCTATAAATGATTCAACAACAATATTATTGATAATTTTGATGCCTTTTTGCTGCACTTTTTGCAACAATTTTGCAGCCATTTTTCCAGTATCAATTTGACCTTCGAAATTGTTTACCATATACTTTGGAACCACTTTTTGGAAAGCAAATTTATTGTCAGAAATTGTAAAAATAGCAGAATTAAAAATAGGATGCAACAATTGATTAATTACTTCTTTTTGCTGCAAACATTCTTCAAAAATTTCCTCTTCTTTGAACAATTCGAAACCTTTATTTGGCTGAAAATCGATGTTTTTATCACCCAAATTTGAACGTAATAATTGCAATCCCTCCCAACGTTTTTTTACCAATTCAAAAACCTCTTCTTGAGTGTGAGATTGTAAATCATCTAAAATTTCTGACAAACTCCCAAAACAAGCAAATCCTGCATTTTTGGTGCTTGCTCCTTGAGGCAACATACCTTTTTCTAAAATAATAATTTTTGCTTTTGGATGAATTGTTTTCAATTGCAAGGCACAATTTAAGCCTACAATTCCACTACCAACAATCGTAAAATCGATGTTGGAAAACCATTCTTTTAACTCCCAATAACTTAGATTCATAAGTTTTTTTCAGTCTGTAATTTAGCCCTTTTTTTGTTTTAAAAATCAAATTTCAATTGTACCCAAATGGGCGTTGCTTTTTCTGTGTTTAAATTTCCGAAAGAAATTCCTAACAATCGTACCGAATTTTTTAATTTTTCTTGAAATAGTAACTCTTTTACAATAGGAAAAAACTCGAACTTTTCTTGCATAAAATACTCCATAGTTTTGCTTCTTGTTTGTTGAGAAAAATCGGAATATTTTATTTTTAAGGTGATGGTTTTTCCTTTGGTATCAGATTTTTTCATTCTTCTTTCGAGCTCATCTGCAATTTTTTCGAGTTTTTCTATCATAAAAATTTCTGAAGAAATATTCTCAAAAAAGGTGGTTTCTGCGCCAACAGATTTTCGAATTCTGTCTGGTTTTACTTCACTATGATGAATTCCTCGCACAATATTGTAATAATGCGCTCCTGATTTTCCGAACAAATTTGCCAAATCTTCCAATGATTTTTGTTTTAAATCATTCCCTGTAAAAACTCCTAAATTATACATTTTTGAAGTAGTAACTTTGCCAACTCCATAAAATTTATTGACGGGCAAATTTTCTAAAAACGTAATTACTTCTTCAGGATTTACGGTTTTTTGTCCATTTGGTTTGTTGATATCAGAAGCGACTTTCGCAATAAATTTATTGATAGAAATTCCTGCAGAAGCTGTCAAATTTAATTCATTAAAAATCCGATTTCTGATTTCTTGCGCAATCAAACTTGCTGACGGATTTCCAACTTTATTTTCGGTTACATCCAAATACGCTTCGTCTAAAGAAAGTGGCTCCACCAAATCAGTATAATCATAAAAAATTTCTCTAATTTGATGAGAAATTTCTTTATATCTCGAAAAATTCGGCTTTACAAAAATTAAATCAGGACATTTTTGTCTCGCTAAAACGCCACTCATGGCAGATTTTACTCCAAATTTTCGCGCTTCATAACTTGCTGCTGCAACAACACCTCTTGATTCTCCTCCACCAACAGCAATGGGTCTTCCTCTTAATTCAGGATTGTCCAACTGCTCTACAGAAGCAAAAAAAGCATCCATATCAACATGAATTATTTTACGAAAAGGAGGCTGTAATTCCATATTTCTTAAGTACAGAAATCGTTAGAATTTGAGTTAGAATTTTAAAAATTTTATAGAATTTTCGATTACTTCTTGAAACTCTTTTGAAACTGATTTTTTTGTCCAAGGATGAAAAATATTAAACACATGATCAGCATTTTCAATGATTTTAAAAACAGCTTTTGGATTCCATTTGTGGAGGTTTTTTGCATCTTCAATCGAAACAGCATTGTCTTGATTTCCATGAATAATTAAATGCGGAATTTGAATATTTTTAGTTGCATTTTGAATGTTTAAGCGATTTTTATTTTTTTCAAAGTCTTCATAAAATTGGAAAAAATGAGGCATTTCTTGAAGCGTTCGTTCATTTTTTACGAAATAAACACCATTTTCTTTCCATTTTTGAAAATCATCTCCTTTTCGAAATCGGGTTTCATAATCACACACAGCTGCTAAAGTAATCACTTTTTTAATCCTTGAATCTTCATTAGATTTTAAAAGAACAATTCCACCAGCTCTACTGTGACCAATCAGAGAAATTTCATCAGTTTTTATCTCATTTTTAAAGTTTTGATTCGAAAAAATCCAATCTATAATTGTTCCTAAATCATCCATTTCTTTGGTATAATTGTTATTTCCAAAGGCTTCTAAATCAGAAAAATCAATAGGGTTTTGAGGAGTTCCTCCATTGTGAGAAAAATTAAATTTTACAAAGAAAAAGTCTGCTTCAGCAAAAGCTTTCGCCATCAAATTCCAAGCTCCCCAATCTTTGAAACCTTTGTAGCCATGACAAAAAATAACGATTGGTTTTGGTTGATGTATTTCATAAAAAAAAACATCTGCCAAAATTGGTTTTTGCGAATTTCCGTTTACGATTTGATTAGTTATTATTTTCATGCTATAAAAATAAAAAAAGCACATCAAAAATGATGTGCTTTCCCAGTTTAAATTGAAAAACTATTTTTTAAATAACTCCTTGCGCCAACATTGCATCTGCAACTTTTACGAAACCTGCAATGTTTGCACCTCTTACATAATCAATTGAACCATCTTCGTTTTGACCATATTTTACACAAGAATTATGAATATTTTCCATAATTTCTTTCAAACGCTCATCTACTTCATTACGGGACCAACTTAAACGCAATGAGTTTTGACTCATTTCCAGTCCAGAAGTTGCAACGCCACCTGCATTTGATGCTTTTCCTGGCGCAAATAAAATACTTGCATTTTGAAAAGCGTGCATAGCTTCAGGAGTCGAAGGCATATTTGCACCTTCAGTAACACACATACAACCGTTTTTAATCAATTGTTTTGCTTCATCACCATTCAATTCGTTTTGAGTAGCGCATGGCAAAGCAATATCACACACTACTGACCAAGGTCTTTGATTTGCAACAAATTTTTCTGATGGATATTTTTCTAAAAACTCACTGATTCTTCCACGTTTTACGTTTTTAATGTGCATAACATGTTGCAATTGCTTAGTAGAAAATCCGTTTTCAACGTGAATATACCCTGTTGAATCAGAAAGTGTTAAAACTTTAGCACCCAATTCAATTGCTTTTTCAGCTGCATATTGAGCCACATTTCCGGAACCAGAAATCACTACTTTTTTTCCTTCTAAAGTAATTCCTTTTCTTTGCAACATATTTTGAGCAAAATACACCGTTCCATAACCTGTAGCTTCTGGTCTGATTAATGAACCACCCCAAGATTGCCCTTTACCTGTTAAAACTCCTGTAAATTCGTTATTTAGTTTTTTATACATTCCAAACATATACCCAATTTCTCTTGCGCCAACACCAATATCTCCAGCAGGAACATCAGTATTTGCGCCAATATGTCTGAATAATTCTGACATAAAAGCATGGCAAAAACGCATGATTTCATTATCAGATTTTCCTTTTGGATCAAAGTCAGAACCCCCTTTTCCACCTCCCATTGGCAAAGTTGTCAGTGAGTTTTTAAATACTTGTTCAAAAGCTAAAAACTTTAAAATACTGGCATTTACAGTAGGGTGAAAACGCAAACCTCCTTTATAAGGTCCAATTGCAGAATTCATTTGAATTCTGTAGCCTCTATTCACTTGAATTTCACCACTATCATCAACCCAAGAAACTCTAAAATAAATAAATCTTTCAGGCTCAACCATCCTTAATAAAATGTTTTTGCCATGATAAATATCGTGTTGAATAATGTAAGGAATTACCGTTTCTGCAACTTCTCTTACAGCTTGTAAAAATTCTGGTTCATGACCATTGCGTTTTTCAACCAACTTCATGAAGCCATCTATTTTTGATTTCATACTTTCTTCCATATTTTTTTATGATATTAATAAAAATTTAGTAAAGCAAAGATACATAATTTTCAATATCACAAATTTAAAATCTTAAAATTAATCATTTCTTAAACCTATATTTCAATCGATTTCGCCCATGTAAACTTATTCTCGAATAAATCATCAAAAAAACTCTTTAAAATAATGTAAATTTGCAAACTAATTTTCAAACAAAATGTTAGATAAAGTAAAAGAATTGATTATTGAAGTAGCTGATTTTAAAGCAACAACAAAGGAAGAAATTGAAACTTTTAGAATTAAATTTTTAGGAACCAAAGGCTTACTGAAAGAGTTATTCGCTGCGTTTAAAAATGTAGATGCTGATTTGCGCAAAGATTTTGGTCAAGCATTGAATACTTTGAAAAAATCGGCTGAGGAGAAAGTAACTGAATTGAATGAAATTCTTGAAAATTCGGTTGAAGAAAAAAATATTTACAGAGATTTAACAAGGCCTTCTGAACCGATTGAATTGGGTTCGCGACATCCAATAGCTATCGTAAAAAATCAAATTATTGACGTTTTTAATAGAATTGGTTTTACAGTTTCTGAAGGACCAGAAATTGAAGATGATTGGCATAATTTCACCGCATTAAATTTGCCAGAATATCATCCTGCAAGAGACATGCAAGACACTTTTTTTATTGAGCAAAACCCAGATATTTTATTGCGAACACACACTTCATCTGTTCAAGTGCGATATATGGAAAAAAATCAACCGCCAATCAGAACCATTTCACCAGGAAGAGTGTTTAGAAATGAGGATATTTCTGCAAGAGCTCACTGTATTTTTCATCAAGTGGAGGGGTTGTATATTGACACTGATGTTTCGTTTGCAGACTTAAAACAAACGCTTTTATATTTTACAAAAGAGATGTTTGGAAAATCAAAAATTCGTCTGAGACCTTCTTATTTTCCGTTTACAGAACCCAGTGCAGAAGTGGATATTTATTGGGGTTTAGAAACTGAAATTGACTACAGAATTACCAAAGGAACTGGTTGGTTAGAAATTATGGGTTGTGGAATGGTTGATCCTAATGTGTTGAAAAACTGCAATATAGACCCAACAAAATACTCAGGATATGCTTTTGGAATGGGCATAGAACGCATTGCCATGTTGTTGTATCAAATTCCTGATATCAGAATGTTTTATGAAAATGACAAGCGATTTTTAGAGCAATTTAAATCAATTATCTAAAGCACTTTTGAAAAAAGACATTCACATTCCTGAAGTTACAGATGTAGCAATTGCAATTGTTTTTGAATACAATGATATTTACAAAACCGATGATTGGAATGCATATATCATCAATAAAAAATCGGTTGATTTAGAATTGGTTGTGATTGTTTCACAAGGTTTTTCTGAAACAAAAACCACTTCTTTATTTCGAAAAAAATTGGATGTTTTGCCAGCAAATTCATTTGCAAAAATTGAACTGATTCAACCAGAATTATTTCAATTGAACAATCGTTTTCAAGTGAGTTTTTTTGAAGGAAATACCTTATTTGAAAAAACCTTTCTATTTAAAGAAAATACTATTAAAGAAGGCGCATTAAGAATAATTCCTGAAATGGGAAAACGTGGGATTTTAGCATACGATTAAACGCAAAAAGCGCAAACTTTTTTCCGCATAGTTCGGTAAGATTAACTTTGTGTTCTTTGCGAAACCTTTGTTTCTCTGCGGTTTTATTTAACCAAAAAATCCAATAATCAAATATAAAATTGTTGTAATAATTCCTCCAATAATTGCATAAGGCATTTGGGTTTTCACATGGTCAATATGATCACTTGCTGAAGCCATTGAGGAAATAATAGACGTATCTGAAATTGGTGAAGAATGATCTCCAAAAATTCCCCCTCCTAAAGTTGCTGCAACAACAATAGTGACATCTGCACCATGAATAGTTGCCATCGGAATTGAAATTGCCAACATAATCGCAAAAGTTCCCCAAGAAGTTCCTGTAGAAAAAGCAATAAACGAACTAATTAGAAAAACAACTGCAGGCAATAATTCAACTGACAGCCAACTTTTTGTAACATTCGCAACATAAACTCCAGTTTCCAATTCTTTACAAGCATCCCCAATGGCAAACGCTAATAACATCAATAAAGCTAAAGGCATTAATTCGCTAATTCCTTTGAGAGTTAGGGTTATTGCTTCTTTTGGATTTAAAATTCCTTGAATCATATACATTCCTATTGCCACTAAAATAGATGCAATTACTGCATATAAAACCGAAGAAGAACCTGAACCTTCACCAATAGCTTGTGATGCATGATTCAAAAATGAAGAAGATTCTTTTACGGCATTCCAACCAGTATATATCAAATTAATAGGCATCATAAAAACCATGACCAAAAGTGGCACAATCATATTATATGCTTTTGCTTTGATTCCTTCTTTTGGCGGAAAAGAAGTAACCTCATCAGAAACCATTGGAGTTGCATTAGGATTCATCAATTCGCCTGTTTCTAAAGTTCTTTTTTCGGCCTTTTTCATTGGACCAAAATCCTTTTTTGATAAAATAACAATGAAAACAATCAAAATTGCCAATAACGGATAAAAATTATATTTGATAGATGCCATCATCACAGAAAATGGTTTGTCAATTCCTTGTGTGAGCAATAAACCCATGATAAATGCTCCCCAAGCATTAAAAGGAATCAAAATCGAGGAAGGTGCAGAACTTGAATCGGCAATATAAGCGAGTTTTTCTCTAGGAATTCTTAATTTATCAAAAATTGGACGATATAAAGTGCCAACAGTCAGCGAACTAATACTTGTTTCTACAAACAATAAAATCCCTGTAAACATGGCTAAAACCTGAACCATCACTCGTGCAAAACCTGATTTTTTTTCTTCAAATTTCACCAATCTTCTGTTGATAATGTTAACAAAACCTTGTACGCCTTTTGAATATTGTATGAAAATTAACAGCGCTCCAACCAATGCACTAAACATAATTGTTCTAGTATTTCCTTCAGATTTAAAAACATTCACTAAACTTTCAATCATCGCAATTGTTCCATCAAGTGGATTCCAACCTTTGATAATTAGCCATGAAAACCAAATTCCAAATAACAAAGCAATATATACTTGCTTGGTTCTTAAAGCCAAAATAATTGCTACAACAGGAGGTATTACTGACAGAAATCCATAATCCATAGAAACGATTTTAATTTTCGGAAAGGTAATAATTTATCCATATTATTTCAGGTTATTTTGTAAATTGCTAATTGTATTTGCATTTTTATGTCACAAAAATATATTTTAGCATTAGATCAAGGAACCACCAGTTCGCGTTCGGTTTTGGTGGACGAAAAAGGGAAGATTGTTGCGATTGCTCAAGAGGAATTTGAACAAATTTATCCTGCATCTGGTTGGGTTGAGCATGACCCTTTTGTGATTTTAGAAACGCAACTTTCAACCTTACAAAAAGTAATTGAAATTGCAAATATTACTTCAGATAAAATTGTAGGAATTGGCATCACCAATCAACGAGAAACTACTGTTATTTGGGATAAAAATACTGGAAAACCGATCTATAACGCCATTGTTTGGCAAGACAAAAGAACTGCTGAAATTTGTGAAGATTTAAAGAAAAAAGGCTTAGAAAATCATGTAAAACAGACTACAGGTTTAGTGATTGATGCCTATTTTTCTGCTACCAAAATTCATTGGATTTTAGAAAATATTCCTAATGCAAAAGAAGAAGCTGCAAAAGGAAATTTGCTTTTTGGAACCGTTGATTCTTGGGTTTTATGGAATTTGACTGATAAAAAAGTGCATGCCACCGATTATAGCAATGCTTCAAGAACAATGTTGTTTGATATCAATAAATTGTGTTGGGATGAAACGCTTTTAAAAGCATTGAATATTGATCAAAAAATGCTTCCAGAAGTAAAACCCTCTTCGTTTCATTTTGGTGATTTTATGTTGAATGAAACAAAAATTCCAATAGCTGGAATTGCTGGAGATCAACAAGCAGCCTTGTTTGGACAAGCGTGTTTCAAAAAAGGAAATGCTAAAAACACCTATGGAACTGGCTGTTTTTTATTGATGAATACTGGAAAAAAACCACAATTTTCAAAAAATGGTTTGTTAACAACCATTGCTTGGGGAATCAACGATAAAGTTTATTATGCTTTAGAAGGAAGTGTTTTTGTGGCTGGAGCAGCCATTCAATGGTTGAGAGATGGTTTAGAAATCATAAAATCAGCCGAAGAAAGTGAGTTTTTCGCGCAACATGTAGGAGACGAAAATCCTGTGATTGTGGTGCCTGCATTTGCAGGTTTGGGCGCGCCTTATTGGGATATGTATGCCAGAGGTGCTATTTTTGGGTTGACTAGGGATACAGGCAAAAATCACCTCATCAAAGCCACTTTACAATCTTTGGCTTATCAAACGAAAGATGTGTTAATTGCCATGCAAGAAGATGCTGGAATTCCGCTAAAATCATTGAAAGTTGATGGTGGAGCAAGTGCAAATAATTTACTGATGCAGTTTCAAGCTGATATTTTAAATACGATTGTTGAACGTCCAAAAATTATTGAAACAACAATTATGGGTGCTGCCTATTTGGCTGGAATTTGTGTGGGTTTGTGGCATCAAAATGAGTTGACAATTCATCGTGAAATTGATGTTGAATTTATACCAAAATTCACTTCTGAAAAAAGAGAACATTTGTACAAAAATTGGTTGAAAGCCATTGAACGAACTAAAAACTGGGAAGAATAATTAATAATTATCCTAAAAATTGTATGATAAACTTTTCCTATTTCAATAGAAAAAACATTCAAATAGCTTTACAAACAGTGGAGTTTGACATTTTGATTATTGGTGGTGGCATCACAGGTGCAGGAATTGCTTTAGATGCAGCTTCTCGCGGAATGAAAGTGGCTTTGATTGAAAAAAACGATTTTGCTTCTGGAACGTCAAGCAAATCAACAAAATTGATTCATGGTGGATTGCGTTATTTGAAACAATTCGATTTTTGGTTGGTGAAAGAAGTTGGCACAGAACGCGCTATTGTTCACAAATTAGCTCCTCATTTAGTGGTTCCTGAAAAGATGATTTTGCCTTTAATTGAAGGCGGATCGTATGGCTCATGGCTCACTTCTTTCGGTTTAAAAGTATATGATATCTTAGCTTCTGTTGAAGGTGATGACAAACGAAAAATGCTCACAAAGGAGGAGGCTTTAGAAAAAGAACCTTTGCTGCCAAAAAGCATTTTAAATGGTGCAGGATTTTATGCAGAATATAGAACTGATGACGCACGTTTAACCATCGAAATTTTAAAAACTTCGCTAAATTATCATGCGAAAGCTCTTAATTATCTAGAAGCAACCGACTTTTTATACAAAGAAAAAAGAGTCGTTGGCGCTAAAGTTATTGATACAATTTCTAATGAAACTTTTGAAATCTCAGCAAAATATGTTGTAAACGCTGCTGGCCCTTGGGTGGATGAATTGCGTCAAATCAATCATTCAAAAATTGGTAAACGTTTGCATTTGACAAAAGGCGTTCATTTGGTGGTTGCTCACGAAAAACTGCCTGTAAAACAAGCGGTGTATTTCGACATTCCAGATGGAAGAATGATGTTTGCCATTCCAAGAGGAAAAGTAACGTATTTTGGAACAACAGATACTAATTATCAAGAAAATAAAAATACTGTAAATACGGATTTAGTAGATGCAACTTACTTAATTTCAGCAGTGAACAATATGTTTCCTGAAATAAATATTACGTTAGATGATATCCAATCTTCTTGGGCAGGTTTGCGTCCTTTGATTCATGAGGAAGGAAAATCAGCCTCGGAATTGTCAAGAAAAGATGAAATTTTTGTTAGTGAAACTGAATTAATTTCTATTGCTGGAGGAAAATTAACAGGCTATAGAAAAATGGCTGAACGCATTGTTGATTTGGTAGCAAAAAAATATGAAAGACGTTTTGATAAAAAATTTGATGTAATAAAAACTGAAAAAATTGTGCTTTCAGGCGGAACTTTTAAAAACTCAAATGAGGTAAAAAGTTATACTGATGCCATTTACAATCGTATTAATGAAGTTGATTTTACCCAAAAAGATGCCGAATATTTAGTGCATAATTATGGAAAACAAACAGACATCATCTTGAAAAAGTTTGACGAATTTATAGATGAAAATCAAACTGAAAAATTACTAAAAGCCGAAGTTTGGTTCACTATTCATTATGAAATGGCTTGTACTCCAACCGATTTTTTTATGAGAAGAACAGGACGTTTATTTTTTGACAAACCCAATGTGAATTTGTATAAAAACCTTGTTTTACAATTGTTTAAAGAGCATTTTAATTGGGATGAAAAGACTAAAAATTTACATCAAAATGACTTGGAACATCAACTAAAAATGGCAACTTCGTTTTCTTAAACAGATTCTCTCAACAAACTTTTATAGGTTTTTCTTAATTGAATTGGATGAACTCCTAATTTATATTTAAAAAAAACATACCCGTTAATCAAGTTGACTTTTAGCCATGAATTTTGATCGTATTTTCGAGCACTGACAATCGCTTTTGATTGAATAATTGTGTATGGAATTTTTGCTTTTCTCACTTTATCAATCATTTCAAAATCTTCCATAATGCAAAATTCTTCATTAAAACCTTGTAATTTTTCAAAAGTTTCTTTGGTAAAAAATTGGCATTGATCTCCACCTCCAGCAAAAAATCCATCTTTTTTAGTGAATGAACTATTTAAATTTAATAATCGAGTTTCTTTATCAAACTTATAGGCAAAAAATCCGGCTTTGAATCCTTTTTTAATGGCATTGATTACTTGTTCATAAAAATCTTTTGGCAAACAAACATCAGCATGTAAAAAGAGCAAAACATCTCCTTTTGCTTGTTTTGCGCCAAAATTCATTTGTACAGCTCTGCCTTTTTGTGGACTGTTTATAAAACGTATATTTGAAAAATTTTCACATACTTTTGGGGTTTCATCAAACGTTTCTGGAGAATTGGAAACAATTATTTCAATCGGAAATTTGTTAACTTGTTCGCATAAAAACGACAACCTTTTTGCAAGGTTTTCTTGCTCATTATAAACAGGAATTATAACCGCTATTTTCATGCTTAAACTTACGAAATTTTTTATGAGACACTTTTTTATTTTCATACTTTTTTTATCCACTTTTTGGATGAATTCTCAATCAAAGGAAAATTATAATAAAATTTCTCAAGATTTATTAACTCAAATAATGCATGGAAAATCGTTTCAAAAAGAACTTGACTTGCTTTCAAAAAGCACTCTAGATGAATTGACAGAACAGTTAAAAACAGACGAACAAAAAATTGCTTTTTGGATAAATATTTATAATTCATTTATACAAATTTCTCTCACCAAAAACCCTGATTTATATAAAAATAGATCTGCTTTTTTCGGTGAAAAAATAGTAAAAGTTGCCGGAGAAATCTTGTCTTTTGACGATATAGAACACGGAATTATTAGAAAATCTCGAATGAAAATTAGTTTGGGGTATTTAAAAAAATTGTCTGTCGCTAATTGGGAACAAAAATTACGAGTAAATGACATTGATTGGCGCATTCATTTTGCCTTGAATTGTGGTGCAAAAAGCTGTCCTCCAGTAGCTATCTATACTCCCGAAAACTTAGATAATGAACTTGATTTTATGGCAAAAGCGTATTTAAAAGAACAAACTTCTTATGAATCTGAAACGAAAACTGCTACTTCTGTTGTTTTAATATCTTGGTTTCGTGGCGATTTTGGAGGAATAAATGGTGCTAAAAAAATACTCTTTAACTATAAAATTACCCCTGAAATTCCAAAAAAAATAGAATTTAAAGAATACGATTGGACGATTTTTTTAGGAAATTTTAGAAAAATTCCAAAATAAATTATTCTGCATTTAAAACAAAAAGTCAAATATTAAAAAATCTAGTTGCTTTTCAAAAAAGAAATTTCCTCTTCAAGTTTTGCAGTGTATTTTAACATTACATCTAAAACATCTTTTGGCATTGAAATTATTTGGATTCCTATAAAATTGTCATTGAATGTGCAATATTCATTTTTTGGAGAAGTCTGATTATCTCTCTTGATTTCTTCTATTGAAGTTTCTAAAATATCAGCTAGTTTGATATATTCTTCATCAGTAATTGGTGATTTTCCATTTTCTTTTTTAGAATAGGTAGTTTGTTCCATAGCCATTTTTTGTGCAATTTGTCTTTGTGTAATTCCTTTTCTCTTTCTTATTTCTTTTAAACTCATGGTTTTTCAATTTATTTAAATATTTATATGCGAATATATGATTTTAAAATTATCCTAAGAAAATTAGTTACATAATTTTAAGATTAAACTGTAAATCAATAAGTTTACGGATATTAAAAAAAATTATGGATGATTTAGTTTTACTATTTCTTATTGGGATTCCTATCCTTTCAATCTTATTTGGTTATTTACTGTGGAAAAGCGCAATGGATAATTACGGTTACAATATTTATGGTGTTGGAGTTTTGATAAGACTTGCAATTGCTATATTGAGTTGTTTTTATGACCCTACGCTAGGTTTATGGCTTTTTATAATTTTCTCGATTTGGAATCTTTTAATTACTTGGAAAAACACATCATTTATAATCGCTTTTTTTTCAATACTATTTCAACCAATTGCACTTTACTTTGCATTTGTAGCTTTAAATAGATTAGCAAAAGCAATTAATAATTAAAAAAAATAACAATGGGAATATTTACAAAAGAAGAAAAAAATTTACTCGCTTTTAAAGGAATTGAAGCTGGAATGAAATTGTTTGATGATTATAGAGAAACATCAAAACAACAACGTCAGAGAGAAATGGAGGATAACAAAATTAGTCTTGAGGAATACAAAAGAGTTGTTGCAGAATTAGAGGAGTATCAAGAACTTGTTCACAATTTAATTTCAGACACTGAGTTAAATTCAAAATATCGTAAAACAGAAGAAATTTTTGTTTCAATTATTAAATTAATAATGCTAGATTTAGAATTCGATAATAAAGAAATTTTTGAAAATTTAAATGATTTCATTGATAATGAAGACTTTATTAAAGGTCATGAAAAAGCACTTGAAAGAAGAAAAGAAAGATTGAACAAAGAATATGAAGAAGAATTAAAAAAATATGAAATTCAACTTAAAGATTACCAAATTCAATTAAATCATCACAACTCAAAAGGTTTCTTTAATAAATTATTTAGTTCCTTAGCTGAACCTCCAAAAAAACCTCAAAAAAGAGAATAATTTAAGAAATATTTATGCTGAGTTGCATTTAAAACCTCAGATAAACTATTAGTATATAATAAAGAATTGATAGATTCTGTAGCAGAATCATTTGAGATTAATAGATTTGATAAAAAAGAAATTGAATCAAAATTCAATTCGTAATTATTTTAAAACTAAGTATTCGGAATTTTACATAATTTTATTCTGCATTTTCATGCGCTTCAATATCAGCAGTTAAATCCAAGTCTCTTAAAGTTGGATTTAAAATAGCTGTTGCACCAACTGTCAACAAAGTCATGGTGCCTCCAAAAACAACAGCTGCAACTGGCCCAATAATTTTCGCAGCCAAACCACTTTCAAAAGCGCCCAATTCGTTAGAAGAACCAACAAACATTGAGTTTACAGAGGCAACTCTTCCACGCATTTCGTCGGGAATTTTTAGCTGCAAAATCGTTTGACGAATCACCATCGAAATTCCATCAGCTGCACCACTGATAAATAGTGCTAAAATGCTCACCCAAAAAATAGATGACAATCCAAAAGCGATAATACTCAATCCAAAAATAAAAATAGAAACCAATAATTTTTTTCCGGTTTTTCTATTGATAGGAATATACGTTGTGATAAACATGGTCACAATACTTCCCATGGATATTGAGGCATTTAAGATTCCAAAACCTTCACTTCCAACTTTCAAAACATCTTGTGCAAAAACGGATAAAATTGCCACAGTTCCTCCAAATAAAACTGCAATCATATCCAACGTTAACGCGCCTAAAATCGCCTTATTTTGAAATACAAAAGTGACTCCAGCTTTTAAACTTTCTTTAATTGGCTCGCCAATTTTAGTATTTAAAATGGGTTTCTTTTTGATTTGAAAAGTAATTATTAAAGACAATACAACTAAAATAAAAACCAATAATAATGTGTTTGCAACCCCAATTCCGCTGATTAGAAAACCACCAACCAAAGCACCAGTAACTCCAGCAGTTTTCCAAGTGCTTGTGCTCCAAGTGGCTGCATTGTGATAGATTTTTTTGGGAACAATCAACGCAATTAATGAAAAAATGGTTGGGCCAAAAAACGAGCGTAAAAATCCGCCGAAAAAAACCAAGGCATAAATTGAATACAATATTGTATCTGTTGACCAACCTTCAAGAATTGCCTCTGTTGATAAAAAATACAATCCTAAACTGATGAGCGAAAATGCAGCAATACACATTGCTAATAAATTTCGTTTTTCTTTTTGATCAACAATATGTCCTGCAAAAAGTGCCATCGTAAATGCTGGAATAATCTCCATCAAACCAATAATTCCCAATGATAATGGATCTTTTGTGATGCTATACACTTGCCATTCAACAACAATAAATTGCATTGACCAACCAAAAACGAGTAAAAAACGCATCAATAAAAAAATATTAAATTCTTTTATTTGCAGAGCTGCATAAGGATTTGTTTTTGCCATCAGTTAGCTGAGTTTCATATCCATTAAAATCGCAAAAGTTTGATTGATGTCTTTTTCTTTCACAACAATCGTCATTTCGTTTGTTGTAGAAATTATCTCTTGTAAAGGAATATCTGCCCAAGCCAATTGTTTTAAAATAAAGTAATAAATTCCAGATTGTTCCTGATTGTCTTTGGGTAATTTAATGGTTATTGAAGCCAAATCTAACATGCTTTTCAATAAAGCTTCTTTCTCGAAAATTTCTTCTACAAAAGGTCTTAAATTTTTGCTTGTCACGATATTCGTTTCAAAAATTCCTTGAGAAACTGTCAGAAAATAATCAGCACTTTCTGAAGATTTATTTAAAATTCTTGAAATTTCTTTCAATAATGACGTGGTATTTTTAAATGTAAAATCGCATAAATCTGAGCGAACAATGACATCACCCAAATCTAAAGCCAATTTTTTAATATTTTTTCTGATACGCAATTCACTTGCAGGAGAAAGTCTGTTGATTGCCATCATTACTGCTCCAACTTTTACGTCTTTTTTGAGTGCCGCAGAAACCTCAGGTAAAATAATTCTAGCTAATGACGAGACATTGATGAGTTTTTCATTCAAAGCTTCTTCTATAAAAGGTGTTTTTCTGATAGTGCCTTCAACGATTTCTTGTATTGTTTTCATTGTAAAAGTTGAAAATTAAATTTAAATGTCCAAAATTAAACAATTAATCCAACTTATCTGCTAGCTTTTTGAATTCTTTTTTGGGACTTTTATTTTCATACAAAATTGCATATACAGCATCAATAATAGGCGTTTTAGTGCCATTAACCTCTTTAATTTTGAATGCACTTTTGGCGGCATAAAATCCTTCAGCAATCATGTTCATTTCTAATTGAGCCGATTTTACAGTGTATCCTTTTCCAATCATGTTTCCAAAATGACGATTTCTACTAAACATAGAATATCCTGTCACTAGTAAGTCACCTAAATATGCGGAGTCGTTAATATTTCGTTTCATTTTGTGTACTTTTCTGATAAAACGTTTCATTTCGCGAATGGCATTGCTCATCAAAACAGATTGAAAATTATCACCATAACCCAAACCATGCGCAATTCCTGCTGCAACTGCATAAATATTTTTCAAAACTGCTGCATATTCAGTACCAATTATATCATCCGAAGTTTTTGCTTTGATATACCAACTTTCTAAAGATTTTGCCATTTGTTTGGCTTTTTCTTCGTCTTGACAAGCAATTGTTAAATACGATAAACGTTCCATTGCAACTTCTTCAGCATGACAAGGGCCTGTAATTATGCCAATATTTTCAATAGGAATATGATATTCTCTGATAAAATGCTCGCCAACAATCAATCCTGTTTCAGGAATAATTCCTTTGATAGCTGAAAAAATAATTTTATGCTCAAAAAAAGTTGATAATTTGTTCAATTCGCTCTTCAAAAAAGCAGAAGGAATTACAAAAATAAGTACGTCATAATTTTCAACCATATAATTGATATCCGAAGAGATATCCAAACGAGTTGCATCTAATTCTGCTGAACTTAAATATTTTGGATTGTGATCATTTTCCTTGATATGCTCAATTGTTTGCTCATCTCGCATATACCAACCCACATTTTCAAGATTTTTAGATAGCATTTTTACGATAGCAGTTGCCCAACTTCCGCCTCCAAAAACAGCAATCTTTTGATATTTGTTCATAAAAATCATTTTGAGCATCAAAAGTAAGAAAACAAATAAGTTTTATGATTGATTGGTTCATTTATTATATTTGTATGAAATCAATCAAAAAAATGAAACAACCTTTTTTAATTTTTTTAATAACTACTTTTCTATTGATTTCGCTTGATGTTATTTCTCAGGAACATAAAGAGAGAACTTCAACAAAATCTGATAATGTTTCGATGTTAGAAAAAGAGTTTATTTACGGTGATTCAATCAAAATTTCTCATAAAATTTGGTTGTATTTACCGCCAAATTATGCCACTTCTCACAAAAAATTTCCTGTAATTTATATGCACGATGGACAAAATTTATTTGACGATGCAACTTCTTATATTGGTGAATGGAACATAGATGAAACACTCAATGAACTCTTTAAAAAAACTGGAAAAGGTTTTATTGTTGTGGGAATTGAAAATGCTGGAGAACACAGAATGAATGAATACACGCCTTTCAGAAATGAAAAATATGGAGGAGGAAAAGGAAGTCTTTATATTGATTTTTTAATGAATGACGTGAAACCTTTTATTGATGCAAATTTCAGGACAAAAAAAAATGCAAAAAACACGGCAATTATTGGAAGTTCATTGGGCGGATTAATTTCGTTTTACGGTGGTCTAAAATATCCAAAAGTTTTTGGGAAAATTGGTGCACTTTCAACATCCTTTTGGTTTTCTGATGAAATTTATAATTTTGCTGAAATACATGGAAATCAAAAGAAAACAAGAATCTTTTTTTTAGTCGGTGATAAAGAAGGAGAAAAAATGATTCCTGACACAGAAAAAATGGAAAAATTATTAGTAAAATCAGGATTTCCATCAAAAAAAATTAAAACAAAAATTATTACCGAAGGAAAACACAATGAAACACTATGGAAAACAAATTTTCTAGAAGTAATTACATTTTTATTTAATCTATAAGAAAATGAATGTAGAAATTGTCAATACATCAAAACACAGCACACCAACTTATGAAACAGAGGGCGCTGCAGGAATGGATTTAAAAGCAAATATCGAAAACGCAATTACTTTGAAACCACTTGAAAGAGCGATTGTAAAAACTGGCTTGTTTATTGCACTACCTTTAGGATTTGAAGCGCAAGTGAGACCAAGAAGTGGTTTGGCTGCAAAAAAAGGAATTACAGTTTTAAATTCTCCAGGGACAATTGACGCGGATTATCGAGGTGAAATTGGGGTTATTTTAGTAAATCTTTCGAACGAAGATTTTATAATTAATGATGGGGAAAGAATTGCCCAATTAGTGATTGCAAAACACGAAAGAATTCATTGGAATGAAGTTGCGGTTTTAAATGAGACGCAACGTGGAACTGCAGGATTTGGAAGTACAGGAGTGAAATAGTTAAACAATTTAAAATAAAAAAAATGATTTTAGGTGTATGTGAATGGATTGGAGAGAAAAATGGCTGGAGAGCTCAAAATGTTAGAATTGTTTTTGTCATTGCATTTCTTTTTGCAGGATTTGGACTTGGTTTGTATGTAATTCTTTGGCTTGTAAAAATTTTATCGAAATAGATTTTAAGTATTTGCTAAATTTTTAAGATTTGTCAAACAAAAAACTGCTAAAGACATAATCTGAAGCAGTTTCTTTTATGATTAAAAAGTTCTTGTTTTTTATGCTTGATTCGCAATAGTAGCTTTGATTTTCACTTCCAACTCATCCATCAATTCAGGGTTGTCTTTGATCACACCTTTTACAGCATCTCTTCCTTGACCTAATTTTGTGTCACCATAACTAAACCAAGAACCACTTTTTTTGATGATTGCCAACTCAACTCCAATGTCTAAAATTTCTCCAACTTTTGAGATTCCTTCTCCATACATAATATCAAAATCGGCAGTTTGAAAAGGTGGTGCCACTTTATTTTTTACCACTTTTACTTTTGTACTATTTCCAATTACTTTTTCTCCGTCCTTGATTTGAGTTTTTCTTCTGATATCCAAACGAACTGAGGCATAAAATTTCAAGGCATTTCCTCCAGTTGTAGTCTCAGGATTTCCAAACATTACCCCAATTTTATCTCTTAACTGATTGATAAATATTACAGTACATTTTGTTTTTGAAATAGTTCCTGTGAGTTTTCTCAAAGCTTGACTCATCAATCGTGCATGAAGTCCCATTTTTGAGTCTCCCATTTCTCCTTCAATTTCTGATTTTGGTGTCAATGCAGCAACAGAATCTACTACAACAATATCAATAGCTCCTGAACGAATTAAATTTTCAGTAATTTCTAAAGCTTGTTCACCATGATCAGGTTGTGAAATGATTAAATTGTCAATATCAACACCTAAATTTTGGGCATAAAAACGATCAAAAGCGTGTTCAGCATCAATAAATGCGGCAATTCCACCAGTTTTTTGTGCTTCGGCAATGGCATGCAACGCTAAAGTAGTTTTTCCTGAAGATTCTGGTCCATAAATTTCAATCACTCTTCCTCTTGGATAACCTCCAACTCCTAACGCTAAATCCAATCCTAATGAACCTGATGAAATGGCTTCAATATCATCTATAGCAACATCTCCTAACTTCATTACAGCACCTTTTCCGTAAGTTTTATCTAGCTTATCTAATGTAAGTTGCAACGCTTTTAATTTGGCTAATTTTTCCTTATCTTCTGACATATTTCTTGATTTTCTTAAATTTTAAAAGCAAGCAAGTTACAAAAAAGTCTTGTTAAAAATTGAGAAAATAAAATACATTTTCGTACTATTGTTAGTATAAAAATTCATAAATCATGGTTCACTTAAATAATAATAAAAATTCTATAAGTATTAATAAAGGCGAACTTGTGAGTTTTATTCACAATAATCAACAATACATTCATCAAAAAGGGAATAAAGGTTGGCGAAAATCAGATGATGAAATGTTTCCTGTAATTGGTCCTACAGAAAAAAATGATTTTATTGTGCATACAAAACATGGTGATGCTGTTCAAGACCAACATGGATTACTCAGAGAATTGACATATATGTTGATTTCGGAAAGTGAAAATCAGGTAAAATTTCAGAAAAATTATTCCAAAAATACCTGGGTAAAAAACAGTAAATTTCCTTCAAAATCTCCAGAAGAATTTCTGTTTTGGCCTTTTGATTTTATTTTTGAAAAGAAATTTACACTTTTAAACGATGCTTTACTTATTGATTTTATGATACAATCAGAAGAAGGAATGCCTTTTATGTTGGGATATCATCCTGCTTTTTTGTTGTCAGATACTGGTGAAGAAACTTTGATTGCTAAAAATAAAAAAATTACTTTAAGTGAGATTATCAATGCTGGACATAATGCGTTCCCAGTTTTAAATATTGAAGAAATTTTATTGATAAATTATGATAAAAAAAATCTTCAAATTGTCACAAAAGGATTTCATAATTTTATGCTTTGGACAGAAGTTACGAATATGTTGTGTATTGAACCAATCACGCAATACACCTCATTTACTGATCAAAAATTTTCAGAAAAAAACATGTTTTTATCTAAAGGAATTAATAATTTTTCGGTTGAAATTAAAATTATTGAATAAAAAATTTAGTTTTTATCCATTCTAATATGCGGAATTCCGTCTTCTAAATAAATTTCACCAATTTGTGTAAATCCATGAGACTCATAGAATTTTTTCAAATATAATTGTGCTGAAATGGTAATTTTATCTTGATGATATTTTGATTTTATAGCTTCAATAGAAACTTTCATCAATTCGTGTCCATAACCAAATTTTCGTTCATTTTCTTTTACAACAACTCTTCCAATACTGGCATTTTCAAAATAATCATCAGGTTTAAAAATGCGAGTATAGGCAATGATTCTATCGTTTTTAAATCCTAAAATATGCAGTGCTTTTTGGTCTTTAAAATCGATATCTTGATAGACGCAATCTTGTTCAACTACAAAAACTTCTGAACGTAATTGTAATATTTGATACAATTCTGATAACGATAATTTAGAAAATTGTTTGATTTGAAATCTCATTAAACACAAGAAATTTTATTCACTCTATTTTCATGTCTTCCACCTTCGAAAGGAGTGTTTAAAAAAATATCTACAAAACCAAGTGCTTGTTGTAATGAGACAAAACGAGCTGGAATTGCTAAAATATTGGCGTTATTGTGCTGTCTTGTTAGTGATACTAGTTCATTATTCCAACACAAAGCAGCTCTAATACCTTGATGTTTATTTGCAGTCATTTGCGCACCATTTCCACTGCCACAAAGAATAATTCCTAATTCAGCCTTTCTAGTCTCAACGGCAGTTGCAGTTGGATGAATAGCATCAGGATAATCCATAGATTCGTTGGTATCTGTTCCAAAATTTAGGACTGAATATCCTTTTTTTTCCAAATGTTTGATGATTTCGAACTTATACTCAGTTCCTGCGTGATCATTTCCGATAGCAATTGTCATAGTAGATTGATTTTAATAACGTTTATAAATACAAAAATAAGTATTATGAAGGTTATGAACAGTTATTAACAATGTAATTTTAAATATTTTTAATAAGTAGTTCTTTTTTAAGAGATTAATGACTTTAATAAATTGTTAAGAACTTATCATTAATTTCTAATAAAAAAATTTGGTTAATTTGATTTTTTTTAAAATACAATGGTATTTATAAATATTCAATAAAAAAATATAAATTTTTAATAAAAGTTTATCAACATAAAATTTACAATTTATTTACATTATAATTTAAAAAAGTTATTCATATTTTAATGTGAATAGCTGTTTATAAGTTTTGTTAATAACTATGAAATTTTATTGATTTTTAATACTTTAGTTATTTGATAATTTGTCGATTACTTTTAATAAATCATATTTCAAAGAAAAATTTTAAAATTTTATAACAACTATTAACAAACAATAATAAACACTAAAAGAATTTAAAATTTTAAAAATTAAAAAATAGTATTGTAATGGATGTTTATAAGTTTAAAAGCAAATTGAAATTAAACAATTGTTTTTTTTATATTTTAAAAGATTTGTATTGTCCTTTTTATTTCAACTTTTTTTATTTAAAGTTTTTAACTGTTTTTACAGTTACCACAATGCCTGTGATAAAAATGAAAAGAAATAAAGCGATTATTTTTTTAAGATTTTTTATTTGAGTTTGGTTTTAACTGTTATTTAGGCGTTTTAATTTTCAACTTTTTAAAAAAAATTAATTTTTTTTAAAAAAAACCACCTAACAATGTTAAGTGGTTCTTGAAATAATTTTTTTAGAATATTTTTATTGTATAATCAACTTTTGAGTTGATACTTTATCATCTTGAGAAACTTTTAAAATATAGTTTCCTTTGCTAATCCCAGAAACTGAAATTTGAGAAGACGTAATGATTCCTTCTTTTACAACTTGACCTAAGATAGAATAGATTTTATAGTTGCTATTTACATACTCAGAAGCGATTTGAATAAATTCTGATGCTGGATTAGGATAAATCTGTAAAGAGCTCTTAGAAACGCTCTCAATAGATAATGTGGTAGGGTCTAGCATATACAATTCATTTCCAGTTGTTCCATTGTCACCTTCAAAAAATAATTTATCGTTTAAAACAACGATTTGGTCAATATCTTTAATATCTTTTGTGATTAATTCACTTGTATTTCCATTTGTTCTGTATAGATATCCATTCGTATCATCTGCAGGTTCGCCTCTATAATACATATAATTTCCAACTACTGCATAATCATCTGGATCATGATTATTTCCACCAGTTGCAGTACTTCCTGTGATATTACTCACATTTGTAATGGTATCAGTATTTGGATCGTATTTCCATAATTGATCATTTGATGTTCCACCTGCATCACCTTCAAAGAACAATACTCCATTCCAATTAAAATAAAAATCTGTTCCAGTTAAAGAATTTGCAGCTGTAACTTCTACAGTTCCGTTTGTAGTTCCGTCTGTTTTCCAAACTTTTCCTAAAGCTTCAAAATACAATTCGTTACCAACTTTTACAAAATTACTGATTCCTGAATTATTTGCACTTGCAGTAATATCTTTCACCAAACTATACGTATCAGTAGCAGGATCGTAAGAATACAATTCTCTACCAATAGTTGGATCATCAGTTTCAGTAAATCCATAACCATAAATTTTTCCATTAAAAACAATGATTTGAGCTCCGATAAAATTTACGTGTTCACTACCTGTATTAGCTACTTTTACTTGAGTTGTTCCATCAAATTGATACAATCCGTTTGCATCAGTTGTGTTGATATAGTATACTAAACCATTTAATTCTCTAGGCTCAAAAACGAAACTACCACCGGTTGCAACAGTTCCATCAACAGTTCCATCTGATGAAAATAATACGTTTCCTGATCCTGTATTTGCACTAAAATACATAGTTCCATTAAATTGGAAAAAGAAGTTGGGTGTAGAATTGCCACTACCAATATTAAAATCTTTAAAAAATGAAGTACCTTCAGATGTTCCATTTGTAACCCATAATTCAGCGCCTAAATCTACATTTCCTGGAGTGTTTGAACCATTAGAATCATCTGCAGAAAAATAAATCTTGTTGTTAAATACAAAAAAATTTGAAGGATTTGAATTTGCTGTTCCAGAATCGTTGATTTCTTTTAAAAGTGTTACTTGCGCACTTGTCGTTAAAAATGCAATTAATGTAATTGCTAAAAGTAATTTTTGTTTCATGATGTTTGTTTTTAAAAATTAATAATTATTGTGGTAAAGTTGGAATTATTGTTCTTCTTGTTGGGGTACTTAATGTATTTATAAATGCTAAAACAGCGTCTATTTCTTCTCTATTTAAATCTAATTTTTTTAACAAAGGAGATGTTTTTGGAATTAATGAATCTCTTCCAACAGCTTTGTATTTATTTTGAATAGGAGTAGGATTTCCAAGATTATAAAATTCAACAACATCTAATAATGATGGAAAATGTCCATGATGCATCCAAGGTTTTGTATTAACAACTTCTCTGATTGTTGGTGTTTTGAATTTTCCAATATCTTCTATTTTTCCAGTAAAATTGTATCTTCCAAAATCTTCATTTTTAGTTCCAAAAAGTGTTTGACCATCATTATGATATTGATTATCACTAAAATATCCAGTATTATGGCAATTGATACAACGTGCTTTCGTTCTAAATAAATGCAAACCCATTACTTCTTGATCTGTAAATTTATCAGATTTTCCAGTTACAAATTTATCAAATTTTGATGGAAGACTTTTTACTGACCTTTCAAAAGTTGCTATGGATTTTTGTATTTTTTGCATTGTAATTTTTTCATTACCAAAAGCACTTTTAAATAAGGGTTTGTAACCTTCTATTTTTTGCAAATTTTCTACAGCATATTCCAAATCCATGTTCATTTCTAGTTTATCAGGTATTGGAAATTTTGCTTGATCTTCTAAACTAGTGGCTCTTCCATCCCAAAAAAGTTCTTTTGCATAGCCAACATTTAAAATCGTCATGGAATTTCTACTTCCTGTTTGTCTGTTATGACCAAAAGAACGTGTAGAATTATCTGTCCAACCCAACTCAGGGTTGTGACAAGAAGCACACGCAATTTGTCCACTTTTGGATAATCTTGGATCAAAAAATAAGGTTTTTCCTAATTTACTTTTTTCCTCTGAATACGGATTATCTGCTGGAAATTCCATTTCTGGCAACACTCCAATATCTTTAAAAGTAGTTTTATCAATCAACGAATCTAAATGTGGTTTTGGCCATTTGCTTGCATCTGGCTGAGAATACACTTTTCTCAAATAAGAAATGTCTTGATATTGTTCTTTCTCACTTTTACCGTAAGCTAAAAGTAAAGCACTTACACCAATAACAACAATACCAATAAAATATTTTTTAATCATAATTTTTATAAATTTATTACTCTTGGACAAGATCCATTTATTGGATCAGGATCTGGATAACTATTTGAATTGTATAAAATGTAATTTATAGTAACGATTTCTCCATTAATTTCTGAACAATCCACTAAAATTTCGAGTTCAATTTTCCATAAATTATTGGTACTATTTACTAATTTATAAGTTCCTGTTCCGCTAATTGGAACTGTATACGGAATGCCACTTGCTAGGCTAATTATTACAATTCTTTGAGTTATTACATTTACAATTCCTTCTGTGGTACTATTTCCATTTTTTGGAAAAAACTCAATAGCTTCTGTCAAATTAAATCCTGGAGACCTTACTGATGCTCCATCAAAAAGATTTCTTAGCGAAAATGGATTTGTTCCAATTGGAGCTGAATTTCCGACAAAACCGAGTCTAAATTTATGATGATAAATATCATCAGAAGTATCATTAGGAGTGCCATTATTAGAGAAAAGAAATCCATTAGGATTGTCTTTTGTTACAATAACTGGTTTTGGAAACACAGAAGTATTTGCCCATTCACAAATCATATCATTGGTGTCATATCTCCAATATTCTCCAAATAATCTGTAAAATGGATTTGAAAGATTGTAAAAATTAACAACCGGATTTCCACTTCTGTTAATTTTTATAGGCTTATTGATGTCTAAAAATTTGTTGATTCCTTTTACATAATTAGGAACATCAACCAATGTTAAAGATGCGTCTAATGAAGAATCATCAGGTAAATTTTCATTCAGAGTGAAGGTAAATTCAACTTCATCTTCTTTTGTGATTGGTTTTTTTACAATACTGTAATTAAAGGTTGATGGCGCACTGAATAACGAACTATTTTCAATATCCTCTTTTATAAATCCATTTGGAAAAACCACTTTAAAGTCAAAAGATTCTTGATTTGCTCCTGAAATTTCTTTTCTATTGATGTTGAAAAAATAGGAAAAAGTAGTTTCTGTAAAATTGATGATCAACTCTTTATTTGAAATCGATTCATTTTGCATTCCAATAGCAATTGATGGATTGCTACTGTTTGTAAGCGTTAGTTTTATTTGCGGATTTTTGCTTAAATCCCAATTTTCATTTACTTTGATATAAATAGTATCTACTCGTTTTTCATTGGTAAATGAAAGTGAATTTACTGGAAAAATGGTATAATCTGTCAAACCAGAAACTTCAGTTTCAAAACCCACTTGAATACTATTTTCAATGCTACCTGTTGTAATGGCAACAGGAACTTTTAGGGTTTTTAAATTGTCTTTTGTATAGGTAGATTTTGCAACCAATCCCCCATTTTTTTCAGGAAATTCTAGTACGTTATTGTTATTATCAACCAATAAAAAGAAGCGTACAAATGAATTTTCACTTGAAAAAAGTTTGTCATCTTCTCTTTCGCAATTCAGAAAAACAAGAATGAAACTAGCAAAAAGCATGTATTTAATAACCTTCATTTTGTCGAATATTTTCATTTAATTCTATACTTGTTTGTGGTATTGGTAATACAAAGAAATTTGATGGATAATTTAAATTACATACAGTTGCTAAACATCCTTTATTTCTAATAACATCTTTTTTAAATCGAGCTAAATCAAATAACAAATGTCCTTCAAAAGCCAATTCTCTTCTTCGTTCTAAAAAGATTTCTTCTAACAAATTTCCTGTTGATGTTAATGAACTCAAATTAGCTCTTTGTCTTAAGATATTAATATCAACCAAAGCATCATTTTCTCTGCTCAAACGTGCATTTACTTCTGCTCTTATCAAATACATTTCCGACAAGCGAATGTGAGTTGTTCCAGCACCATTTTGGAATTTCTTTGTAAAATAGTAAGGTAAATTTTGCTCAATTCCTGCAACTCTGGTAGGCAGATTTTGCTCAATAAACATATTTTTTCTGATGTCATTTGCCTCATACAAATCTAACAAATCGCCTGAAGCCACATAACGTGCATAATTGACATTTGAACCAAAAATAAACCATTGAGAAATGGATTGTGAAACAGCACCTTCTGAAGTTCTTGGAGCAGAAAATTCTAAAATAATTTCAGATACTGGTTCTTCTTCTTTTTCCCATTCAGTTACATAATTGTTTGTTGTAATTAATGCAATTCCAGATGTTGTAATAACAGTATTCGAATATAAAAAAGCTTTTTCCCAATCATTCATTTGCAATGCGATTCTTGCATACAAAGCTTCAGTCGTTTTTTTATTGAAAAGCGAATGACTTGGTCCTGCTAAAAATTGATTATTTGTAAACAATGATAATGCTGAATCTAAATCTGCTTTTAACAAATCATAGGTTTCTTTCATGGTTTTTCTTGATGGAAAATCAACTCCAATCAATAAAGTTTCAGTATTGTAAACGATTCCAGGATGTGAAGCATCTGCTGTAAATCCGTAGTTTTGAGCAAATAACAACGACAATTGGTAATGTGAAAACGCACGAATTACCAACAACTCAGCTTCTAGTTGGTTTTTTTCATCCGTTGTTAAAAAGGTAAATGTGTCAAAATATTTTAGGATGATATTTGCTTGATTGATAATCGAATACAAAGAAGTATAAACTCCAGCATAATCAGATTCTTGAGCAATATCACTAAAATTATAACTGTTTTGAATGGCTCCTGGAATTGTTATTTCTTTGCTAGATATAACAGGACTAAAAGTGATATTTCCTCCTTGAACATCTGCATACACATTGGTTTGTGAAGATAATAAACTCTCAACATCATCGTAAATTCCGTTTAAAGCTAATTCCAAACCTGTTTTACTTGACAATTGTTCGTTGATTGAAATCTGAACTCCAGGTTCTACTTTTAAGAAATCATTGCATGACATCAATACAAAAAGACAAAGTAAAGAAGTGATTTTATAGATTTTCATATTAAAACGTGGTATTAATTCCAAGAGTAAATGTTCTTGACTCAGGATATTGATTTCTAAACTCGGCAACACCATTTTTTCCTTTCGGTGATTTATTTTTAAACCAGTAAAATAAATTAGAACCATTCAAAGTAAATGACAATGAATTTAGGGGAATTTTCAATTTTTTTACTGGCATATTATAAGACAAACTCACAGATCGTAATTTGATATGAGAAGTATCAAACAAATATTTTGTGGAATTGGAAATCAATGGATTATCATTAATTATGATTGGATGAATGGCTTCATCTCCTTGATTGAACCAAGCATCTTCAAAAATATTGACACTGATATTTCTGTTGGATAATACTCTGTAATTATCAAATAATACTCTGTCAATCATGATATCAGCCCCATATGTAAAAGACATCATTACATTCAATGTCAAATTTTTATATTGAAAAGTATTGTTAAAACCTCCAAAAAAGTCTGCTTGAGAATCTCCAATAGGTTTCCAATCAGAAGGACCAAATAATGTTCTTACTTGCGAACCATCATAAATTTGATTGTTAACATTGAATAATTCACGGCCAGTTGCAGGATCAATTCCTATAAAATCAAATCCCCAAATTGTAGAAGTTGCATAACCAACAGTTTGTGCTCTTGCAACTTCTGCAGTAGAAAAATCTGAACCCAAACCAACTAAAGATGTTACTTCATTTCTGATGGTGGTAATGTTAAAACTCGAATTCCAAGAAATGTTTTTCTTGTCAATAATTGTAGTATTCAAAGCAAATTCAAATCCTTGATTATACATTTCTGCACCATTTATTTGTGCATTTGTAAAGCCTGATTCTACAATTACATCTCGAGAAACAATTTGATCTATGATTTCATCTCTGAAAAAATCAGTGGTAAATTTGAAACGTTTTAAAAAGTTGAAATCAAAACCAACATTGAATTTTTTATTGGTTTCCCAAGTTAAATTTGGATTTGGAGCCGAAGTTAAATTCGCATAATCCAATCCATTATAACCATTGAAATTTGAAGTATATAATCCTAAAGCTCTGTACGAACCAATTCTTGAATTTCCTGTAGTTCCGTAACTAATTCTTGCTCTTAAAAAATCAACAAACTCACTATCTTTCAAAAAAGATTCACTACTGATGTTCCAACTTGCGCCAATTCCACCATTGTAAGCAGTGTTTCTGTCATCACCAAATGCTGAACTTTGATCAATTCTAAAATTCACCAAAAAGAAATATTTCTTCTTATAATTATAATTTAATTGACTAAATAGAGATCTTCCTGCACTTTCCGAAATATCATTTTGATAATCTTGCTCAAAAGCATTTTCCACAGGTTGAGGAACACTTTCGTTATCAAAACCTCTTCCCATAGCATAACCAAAGTTTACCTTTTCTTTTCTAGCTTCAATACCAAGAATTCCATCAATCATATGATTTTTTCCAAAAGTATTGTTGTATGCTAAAGACGCGTTCCAGTTCCAACGTCTTGTATCTCTGTTTCGCAACATTCTTCTCCCTTTTACCAATCCAAAACTATCTGTTGGATCTCTAAAAAAAGGAGAATCATTATCCGTACCAAAATCTCCTGAACCATTTAATCCAGAAAAATAGCGATCTTCATCTTTGTCTGAATAATCCAATCCAAATAAAGTCGAGAATTTTAAACGATCACTAAACGTATAATTTGCTTGCAAACTCGTTAAAAAAGCCACAGTTGTTGCGTCAGAAATATTTTGATTTGCAACAGCCAAAGGATTTCCAAAAGTGTCAAAACGAGTATAATTTCCGTTTTCATCTCTCACAGGAATTGTGGGAGGCAATGCAAAAGAATACAATTTATTGGGATCTTTTTTCAAAGCTAAAGAAGGAGAAAATACGATGGAAGCATCAAATTTATCTTTATTGTATCTGTATGAAAATGAAGCATTTATTTTTTCAAAAGAGTTATTTATTTGTGCTTCAGCAGTTTTTTGATAACCTAAACTTGCTCTGTAAGTACTATTTTTTACACCTCCAGAAGCGCTGAAATTAACTCTACTAAACAAGCCTGTTGTGTTTAATAAATCAAACCAATCTGTATTTACACCATTCCAAGGTTGCACATTTTGTAAGTTTCCGCTATTGGTATTGTATTCATTGATAACAGTTTGGTATTGTTCACCATTCAAATATTTGAGTCCATTAAATGCTGTTGTAACTCCAATTTGGTTTGATGCAGTAAAACTTAATTTTCCTTTTCTTCCTTTTTTTGTGGTGATAATGATAACTCCATTTGCGGCATCAGCTCCATACAAACCAACTGCAGCAGCATCTTTCAAAATGTTGAAACTTTCAATATCATCAATACCAATTTTTGCTAATGGATTAAGAATATTTTCTGATAAATTTCCTGAACCAACATCAAAGAAATTATTTCCATCTAAGCCAATTTCTTCAGATAAAATAATCCCATCAATAATGATTAATGGTTGTGTTGAAGTTCCAACAATGTTGCTATTTAAAGGCGTTATAGATCCTTGACCGCGAATATCAATTTTTACAGGTTCGCCCAATTGTGAACTTATTTGTATAGAAACCCCTGCAACTTGACCTTCCAAAAGTTCGTCAATAGAGATTACAGGTTGTTCTAGTCCCAAATCTTTTGCTTTTACGGTGGCAATACTTCCTACAACTTCTTCTTTTAATTTGGCAGTTCCATAAGAGGAAGTGATTACAATTTCATCTAAAGAAGTAGCCCCTTCTTCTAAAGTAATATCAAAATATGATTTTGTTCCAACAGCAATTTCTTTGGTTTGATATCCTAAATATGATATTTCTAAAATTACATTATTGATATTATCGTCTTTTATGAGGTAAGTAAATTTTCCATCAAAATCAGTAATTGCGCCTTTTTTGGTTCCTTTTATCAATATTGTTGCATTCGGAATTCCAGTATTATCGGAGTTACTTTTTACAATTCCTGAAATTTGTCTTGATTGAATAACAGGTTTTTTATCAACAAAAACGATTTGTTTCTCTCTTATTATGTAGTTGATTTCAAGCTTTTTAGTGATGATGTCTAAAGCTTCTTTTAAAGGTACATTTTTTACATCAATCGTTATTTTTGCTGAAGTATTGATTTTTTTAGCATTGAATAAAACTCTATAAGATGTCTGCTGTTCAATAGAAGTAATGACTTCTTGAAGTGGTTTGTCTATTTTGTTGATTGAGACAGTTTGAGAAAAAGAATTCGAAATTACACACACAAAAAAGTCTATTAGAAAAATAGTATTTTTCATTTTTACAGAAGCATGCATTATTTTTTCTACTATTTTTTTCATTGAATTATGGTTTCGTAATTTCAATAATTCCATTCTCTATACTATAGTTAAAAGGGGTGTCTAATTTGAATAATTCTAAAATATTTTCTATGGCAGTTTCTTTTATTTTTATGGTTCCTGTAAATTCTTGTGAGGCTAAGAATGGATAATTATTGATAATTTTTATGTTATAATAACGCTCCATTTTTTTTGCAATGCTGTTGAAAGCTTCTTTATCAAAAATCAATTCTCCTTTTGTCCAGGCACTATAATTGGCTGTTTTTACTGACTTTTTTGTAAAAAATTTCTTTTCTTTTTGCCAAGTTGCTTTGGTGTTTGGTTCTAATAAAATACTGTTTTCAGGATTTATTTTTTCAGACAAACGAACAGCACCTTCTGTTAAAATGCAGTTGATAAAATCATCTTCTTGATAATTTGTTACATTAAAAGTAGTTCCTAATACTTCTATAGAAACCTCATTTGCTTCAACAATAAAAGGCTTTGTTTTGTCTTTTGATACTTCAAAAAACGCTTCACCTTTAAGTTTTACATTTCTTGAATTTTCATTTGCAACAAATTGTTCAGGATATGTAAAAGTGGTTCCTGCATTCAAATGTACAACAGTTCCATCTGAAAGCGTAATTTTAAAAGTTTTTGAAAATGGCACTTTGATAGTGTTGTAAACAGCAGTTTTAATGGCGTCATTTTTATAATAAATCAGCTCTTTATGGTCTTGTTTTGCAATGACATTTCCAGATTCATCTTTGATTATTTTGTTGGTTTTGTTAGAAATATATTCTTTGCTTCCAGAACTTTTTTCTAAAACAATTACATTTTCAAAATTGTTATTATTTTTTATTTCAGGGGAATTTGTTCTTGTCAAAAAGTAACCTAAACTTGCAAATACGATTGCAATACTTGCAACATATCCTAATTTTCTTGAAGAAAATTTACGTTTTGGTAATTGATTTTTGAGTTGATTCCATTCAAACAAGTTCTTTGAATTAGAATTTGGTGCTGTAAACAGCCATATTTTTTTCAATTCTAAGAAAGCTACTTTGTTTTCTTCTGATTTTTCAATCCACTCTAAAACCTGTAAAACTTCTTCTTCAGAAGCTTCGTTTTGTAAGTATTTATAAACTAATTCTTGAATCATTTTTATTTTTTTTCTAGCGATTTTTTGTTTGCTATTCTTTTATTAAATTTCTTTTTTGCCAATGAATATATAAAATAATGAACCAATTATTGGAATAAATAAAATGACCAAAAGCCAAATTAATTTATCGTCCTTTTCTAGTGGACCTTTCAATAAGTTGGTTACAGCATAAATCCAAAATCCTATTGATACTAGAAAAAATGTATTCCAAATTAATAAGCTGTAAGAAAAATCTGTTATAATAGTTTCCATTAAAAAAATTTTAAATTTTATGAAGAGCTTTCATCAAAAAAATATCGATTTTTAGGCTCTTTATTAGTTTGTACACGCGAATGTTTAAAAACCCTACGTTATTTTTGAAAAAAATGTAAGAAAAACAGGAATATTGGTAAATAATCTGCAAGTTTTTGTCTCAAAACCTTTATAGCATTCGAAAAATGTGCTTCAACAGTTTTTATTGAAATATTCATTTCAGCTGCAATTTCTTGATTTTTCTTTTTTTCAAATCGTTTTCTTTTGAAAATTTCTTTGGTTTTTTCAGGCAATTCTTCAATAGAATTAAAAACAAGAGTTTCTAATTCTGAAAAAGTCAGTGAATCAAATTGTAGAGATTGCAATATTTCTTGATGTAAATTTTGTTCTTTTTTGTCAAGTGTTTTGTTTGCATATTTTGCTTTTACTTTTTGATGTCTGATGATATTCAAACACTTAGATTTTGCATACGCATATAAAAAAGATGAAATTCCATTTACAGTTTCAATTTTCTCTTTTTGATTCCAAAGATTTAGAAAAGCTTCTTGTGCAATTCCTTTTGCCTCATTTTCATCATGTATGAATTGCATAGAAAAACCGACAATATGACTATGAAATTTGTAGAAAAAAAACTCAAAAGCAGCTTCATTCCCTTCTTTAAAGAGAAGAAATTTAAAGAAATCTTCATTTTGAATATCTTTCATCTCGAGATTTGGAAATTAATGTGTCAATCCGAAATAGCTGCTTTCAACATACGAATCTAAGTAAAATCAATATCTTACAAAAGTAATTAATCATTGAACAAAAGCATTATTCACAAACGTTTTTATTGAAAATGCTTTTTTTAGTGATTTTCAAGTTCAATAAATGAATTATAACCAATTTTAATACACGACCTTTGTAAAATAGTGTATTTTAGTAATTCCATATTTTAAGAAAAGAAATAAAATGGCAAGCAAGAAAAAAATATTTAAAAAGAAAGGCAATATCATTAATGATTTAACCAAAAATATCTTCAAAATTTTAAAAGAAGATGTTACAAAATATTATAACTATAAGCAAATTGCTGCAAAATTAAATGTAAATGATACAGAAGGAAAAAATCAGATTATACTAAAGTTAGCTGAATTAACGGTTTCAAAAAAATTAAACGAAATTGAAAGAGGAAAATATCAAATCAATGAAGATAGAAAATATTCTGTTGGAAAATTAGATATCACCTCCAATGGAAATGGTTATTTTATAACGGAAGATTATGAAGATGATATTTTTGTCCCGAATGTAAATCTTGGAAAAGGGTTGCACAACGATTTGGTGAAAGCTTATGTCTATAAAAAAAGACGCAGCAGTAAATTGGAAGCTGATGTTGTTGAAATATTAGAAAGAGCCAAAACTGAGTTTGTTGGTGTATTACAAAAAAGTAAAAACTTCGGTTTTGTTGTTCCTGATAGCAATAAAATGTATGCTGATATTTTTATTTCCGAAAACAAAATGAATGGTGCTGAAAATGGAGATAAAGTACAAGCTTCCATCACTGATTGGCCAGAAAAATCAAAAAATCCTTTTGGAACAATTACCAAAGTTCTTGGAAAACCTGGAGATCAAAACACGGAAATGCACTCTATTTTAGTAGAATACGACTTACCTTACGAATTTCCAATTGAAGTTGAAAATGATGCTTCGTTACTTCCAATAGAAATCACTAAAGAAGAAATTTCAAAAAGACGAGATTTTAGAAACGTACTCACTTTTACCATTGATCCAAAAGATGCAAAAGATTTTGATGATGCACTTTCTTTTAAAAAGTTAGAAAACGGCAATTATGAGATAGGAATTCACATTGCTGATGTTTCGCATTATTTGCAACCAAAAACAATTTTGGATGATGAAGCTTATGAACGTGCAACATCAGTATATTTAGTGGATAGGGTAGTGCCAATGTTGCCCGAAATTTTAAGTAATGGGGTTTGCTCTTTACGACCAGAAGAGGAAAAATTGACTTTTTCTGCGGTTTTCGAATTGAATGAAAGAGCTGAAATCCAAAATCACTGGTTTGGAAGAACAGTTATTTTTTCTGACAAAAGATTTGCTTATGAAGAATCTCAGGTAATTATTGAAACGAAAATGAATTTTGTTCCTGCAAACGTTTCTATTACTGGTCATGATTATACAGTTGATGATGCGATTGTAGAAGCCATTTTAAAAATGGATGAATTGGCAAAAATTCTCAGAAAACGCAGAATGAATCAAGGTGCAATTTCTTTTGATAGAGTAGAAGTGAAATTCAATCTGGATAAAGATGCAAATCCAACAAGTGTGTATTTCAAAGAAGCAAAAGACGCTAATAAATTGATTGAAGAATTCATGTTACTTGCCAATAGAAAAGTGGCAGAATTTATTGGTCAAAAAAACAAAAAACCTTCAGGAAAAACATTTGTTTATAGAGTTCATGATGAGCCTGATACCGAAAAATTAGCGTCTTTGCAGAATATCATCAGTAAGTTTGGTTACAAAATCAACACTGATACAAGAGAATCCACTTCAGCTACTTTGAATCAATTATTAGCAGATGTTTATGGAAAAGCGGAATCTAATATGATCGAAACATTAGCAATTCGTTCCATGAGCAAAGCAGTTTACACCACTCAAAATATTGGTCACTATGGGCTATCTTTTGACTATTACAGCCATTTTACATCACCAATTAGACGTTATCCTGATGTCATGACACATCGTTTATTGCAACATTATCTAGATGGAGGAAGTTCTCCAAAAGCAGAATTGTATGAAGAAAAATGCAAACATTCTTCCAAAAGAGAAGAATTGGCTTCAAAAGCGGAACGTGATTCTATCAAATACATGCAAGTAAAATACATGCAAAATCACAAAGACGAAATTTTTGAAGGCGTAATCACTGGCGTTACAGAATGGGGAATTTATGTAGAAATCACCAAAAATAAATGCGAAGGAATGGTTCGAATTCGCGACATTAAAAGTGATTTTTATCTTTTTGATGAGAAACAATATGCGATTGTTGGACAGTCAACTAAGAATATGTATCAATTAGGAGATAATGTAAAAATTCAAGTGAAAAAAACAGATTTAGAACGAAAACACCTAGATTTTAACTTGATTGAAGATTAATTTTGATATTTAAACACAATAATTTATCATTAAAACCATTTTTGTGGTATGTTTTTTGAACTAAACATTATTCAATATAAATAAGATGAAAAAAATTCTTTTTACAATAGTCGTTTTCTTAGTATTTTCGGTAAATGCTCAAACGAATATTTCAAATAATTTAGGTGATTTTTCAATTTTAAAAGTTTTTAACGGAATTGAAGTTGAACTCATTAAATCAAGTGAACAAAAAATTGAAATATCTGGTAAAAATGCAGATAAAGTCAGTATTAAAAATATTGATAATACATTAAAAATTTCTTTACCACTTTCTATAAAACTTAATAAAAATGTTCCTGATGATGATCTTTTAGTTACGATATTTTACAATAAAAATATTGATATTGTAGATGCAAACGAAGGCGCAACAATTACTGCAAAAAAAATAAAACAAGATAAACTAGAAGTAAATTCTCAAGAAGGCGCATTTATAAATTTAGTTGTAGATGTTAATCATATTGAAGTTAGAGCATCTTCAGGAGGTATTGTAAAATTAACAGGTATCACAAATAGTCAAAATGTAGATTTAGATTTGTATGGCATTTATGAAGGTTTTGCATTAGAATCTAGTACAATTTCAATAGTAAAGGCAGGAACCGGTGCAAAAGCAGAAATCATGGCTGGTCAAACATTGAATGCAAAGGTAAATTTTGGAGGCTCAATATTTTACAAAGGAAGCCCTAATATTGTTAAAGATAAAAAAGTTATGGGAGGAATTATACAAAAAAGAGATTAATACAATCCTTTTTGTATCTTTGTAGCATTAATTTTATAATTATGAATATGTTATTAACACAGTTCGGTTTTGTAGGCGGTTACCAAGTTATTATTATTCTTGTGGTTGTTTTGCTTTTATTCGGTGGAAAAAAGATTCCTGAATTAATGAAAGGATTAGGAAGTGGAATTAAAGAGTTTAAAAACGCTTCAAAAGAAGATTCCAGCGAAAAAATAGAAGATAAAAAGTAACTAGACCGTACTTCTCAATAAAAATAAAAGCGCTATTAGATTTTCTAATAGCGCTTTTTTTATCAATCATTTGATTGATAATAATTTTTAGGATTTATCTTTTTTGTTATTTTTCATCATTTCACCAATTTGGTTACTTGTAGCAAAACTTGCAACCATATCATTCAACATATTGCTTCCAACTTGAGGTGAATTTGGTAATAAAATTAAGTTACTATTGGTTTGTTCCCCAAGAGATTGCAAGGTGTCATAATGTTGTGTAACCACAATAAGAGCAGAGGCTTCTTGACTATTGATACCAACTCTATTCAAAACTTCTACTGATTCTTCTAAACCTCTTGCAATTTCTCTTCGTTGATCAGCAATTCCTTGACCTTGCAAACGTTTACTTTCAGCTTCGGCTTTTGCTTTTTCAACAATTAAAATACGTTGTGCATCTCCTTCATATTGTGCCGCAGTTTTTTCTCGGTCAGCAGCATTAATTCGGTTCATTGCTGCTTTTACTTGCGCATCTGGGTCAATATCAGTAACCAAAGTTTTGATGATATCGTACCCATATTCCATCATTGCGTCATTTAATTCTGCTTTTACAGCAATGGCAATATCATCTTTTTTTACAAAAACATCATCCAATTTCATCTTAGGAACTTCAGCTCTTACTACATCAAAAACGTATGAAGTAATTTGATCATGAGGATAATCCAATTTATAAAATGCGTCATACACTTTGTCTTTAATTACCTTAAATTGAACGGATACTTTGATTTTCACGAAAACATCATCCAAAGTTTTCGTTTCAATTAAAACATCTAATTGTTGAATTTTCAAACTTAATCTTCCTGAAAGTCTATCAACTAAAGGAATTTTTAATTGCAATCCTGATTGACGAATACTTTGATATTTTCCAAATCGTTCAATAATTGCAGCAGTTTGTTGCTTTACTGTAAAAAAGGAAGCAAAAAGTATAATTGCGAGGAAAACAATAATAATAATAGGAAAAGTTGCGAGCATGATGAAGTATTTTAAGTTAAAAATAAATTTTAGTAAAGATACTAAAATTGACTATGAGTCGCTAATTTTTTAGAATTGTTACAAAGAAAAAATCCTACTAATTGATTAGTAGGATTTTTTTTGAGTTTTAAATAGATAATTTATTCTCCTGAAAATGTTTTATTCAGTTTTTTATTAAACTTAATCCATTTTTCATATTGTTTTTCAGAAAGCACTTTTTTAATATCTACATCTAGTTTTTGATCTTCAGTTTTTAATGTTTCTGAAATCGGTTTCAAATCTGTTGCTAATTTCTTCTGAACTTCTACTTGATTAGAAAAATCTCTTGTTTTAATGGCATTTTTTTGAAAATCTTCAACCAATTTTTTGGAACTATTTAATGTAAACGAATTGATTCTTTTTATTTGCTTAATTTTATTATTGTAAGTAGTCAAAATATCTGAGAACGATTTTCCTTCATCAGATGTTAAATTAAGATTGATTTTTTTCGAAGTTTTTTCGATGTCATACACTACAATTCCAAGATATTGTTCTACTTCAAAATTTGGTTCAGGTGCTTTTTCTGGAGTTTGCATCATTTGTCTTTGACGTTGATTTTGCAAACCCCCATTCATATATTGTGCTTTTACACTGCAAAAAGTCATGATTGATAGTAGAAATACGATTTTTTTCATGAGTTAAAATTTTTTAATTGCGGATTCAATTCTCTGTATAGTTTCTTGTTTTCCAATGATTTCCATGATATCAAAAAGATGAGGCCCTTTCATTTCGCCAACCAAACTCAAACGCAAAGGTTGCATTACTTTTCCAAAACCAATTTCGTTTTTAGTAATCCAATCTTTGATAATTGATTCTGTATTTTGTGATGAAAAGTCATCGATTTTTGAAATTTTAATCAATAATTGTTCCATCAATTTGTTGGTGTCTTCTTTCCAATTCTTAGAAATTGCTTTTTCATCAAAAGTTGTGGGTGCTTCAAAAAAGAAGTTTGATAATTCCCAAAAATCAGCTACAAAAACAGCTCGTTCTTTGATTAGTGAAATTACCTTTTCAATGGTTTCTTTTTCAGTAACAATTCCCTTTTCTTTTAATTTTGGAGCATATAAATTTGCTAATTCAGCAACAGATTTTTGCTGCATATATTGCTGATTAAACCATTTCGTTTTATCAGGATTAAATTTTGCTCCAGATTTGCTAACTCTTTTTAAATCAAATGCTTGAACCAATTCATCCAAAGAAAAAATCTCTTGTTCAGTGCCTGGATTCCATCCTAATAATGCTAACATATTGATAAATCCATCTTCAAAATAGCCATCTTCTTTATAGCCTCTTGAAATATCTCCTGATTCTTCATTTTTATATGCCAATGGAAAAACGGGAAATCCTAATTGATCTCCATCACGTTTACTCAATTTTCCTTTTCCAATTGGTTTTAAAATCAAAGGTAAATGTGCAAATTTTGGTGCTTTCCAACCAAATGCTTTGTATAAAAGGATGTGCAAAGCCATAGAAGGAAGCCATTCTTCACCACGAATTACGTGCGTAATTTCCATCAAATGATCATCCACAATATTTGCTAAATGATAGGTTGGCATTCCATCAGATTTAAACAATACTTTGTCATCTAACGTATTTGTGTCAATACTGATTTTTCCTCTAATTTCGTCTTCCATTTCAAGAATTTCATCTTGAGGAGATTTGAAACGAATCACAAAATCATCACCATTATTGATTCTTTTTTTAACTTCCTTTTCACCCAAAACCAAGGAATTAGCTAATTTTCCTTTAGCTCTATTATGCCAATTATAGATAAATGTTTTGCCATCTTCTTCATGTTCTTTTCTCAACAAATCCAATGATTCAGAAGTGTCAAAAGCATAATATGCCCAACCGTTTTCAAGCAGTACTTCAGCATATTTTTTATAAATTTCTTTGCGTTCTGATTGTCTGTAAGGACCAAATTTTTCATTTTTTCCTGGACCTTCATCAAAAGGAATCTTACACCAATTTAAGGATTCAATAATATATTTTTCAGCATTTGCAACAAAGCGTGTTTGGTCTGTGTCTTCAATTCTAAGGATAAAAGTGCCATTATTTTTCTTTGCGAAAAGATAATTATATAAAGCCGTTCTTACGCCTCCAATATGAAGAGGTCCAGTTGGACTTGGCGCAAAACGAACACGAACTGTTGAATTCATTTGATTTTTTTTGTGTTGCAAAGATACTTTTAAAACGATATAATATAAATTAGAAATTACATAATAAAAAAAGTGCGATTTGTAATTTTTTAAAGTTATAAAAAATAGCAAAAGAATAACCATATTGAGGGACTGCTTTTAAATAAAAAATGCAAAACTTTAAAATTTTTTTTAATCCATAAGAAACAAACTTTTAGTTGGCATTTATAAACAAAAATGTAAAATATTCATCTAAATTAAAATAATCAAACCATTTTATAAAGTTTTTAAAGCTTTTCTTTGTTTATATTTATATTTATATTTATATTTATTTTCGTAACTTAATAACCTTAAAAACAACATTTCATGAAAATTTTTTTATTAATTTTATTAATGTTTTTTACATTATCAAGTTTTGCTAACAATTCTATATCGTTAAAAGAAAGAAAAATTCAAAAGATTGGATTTCAAATTGACAATTTAGAAAATCAAATTTCTGTGATAAATTTTGATTGGGTAGCTAGATGTTATGTAACAATTAGAAATTCTGAAACTGGAGAGACCAGAAGAGTTTATGGGATAGGATCTGGATCTACCCAATCAGAAGCAGCATCTAATTGTGGAAAAAATGCTTATAGACTTGCATTAACTGTAGTCGATAATTTAAATTGATAATAATAATTAAACAACCAACAAACAGTTTTGAGTTTTTTCAAAACTGTTTTTTATTTAAAATTATGTTAAAAATGAACCGTTTATTAAATGTAATATTTTTTACTTTAACGTTTGTTACTTTCAGTCAAAAAGATTCTATTACAGTATATCAAGTTCAATTTGAAAGAATTTTAACTTTTGACGATGCTACAGAGCCACATGTTTCAGTTTATAATTATACAAAGTTTGTTGAATTAAATAAATCATTTTATGATAGAAATATTAAAGTTAAAAATAATGGAAATTTAATAAAAAGTAAAGAAGACAATACAATTCTTGATTTTATTCCTTCAGGAAAAAACACGAGTGTTGTTTTCAAAGATTATGATAAAAAAGAAACTTTTTCAAAATATGAAGTTGCTTACAAGTATTTTGTTGTTAAAGATTCTTTAGATATTTTTAAATGGAATATTTTAAACGAATCAAAAGATATTTTAGGTTATACTTGTCAATTAGCAACAATGAATTTTCGTGGAAGAGATTATGAAGCTTGGTTTTCTTCAAAACTTCCTGTTGGTGGTCCTTGGAAATTTGATGGTTTACCAGGTTTAATTTTAGAAATGAAATCGGTAGACAATTTTATTTCCTTTAAAGCAATTAGTTTAAAAAATTTAAAAGTTGAATCTAAAACTCTAAACAATCCCTTTGAAACCAAAGGGGTTATTAATTGGGAAGAATTTACTGCATTATACAAAAGGAAAGCTATTGAGTTAATTAGTTTTAAACCAGATGAGGGTTCTGGTGGAATAGAATCTTCTAGAGGAGGAATAGAGGAGTATATACATAAAGATGATAAAGAATATAATGAAGCATTAAAAAAAATAATAGGAAATAATTAAAATACATTTGTAGTTTTTTAATGAATGATAATATCTCCAAATTTTTTCTTTTTTCTTTTTTTTTATTTTCTTTGAATTTAACAAATGCTCAAACAATTAAGGGCACAGTCATAGATTTAGACGGAAGACTATTAAACGGTAAAATACTTGTAAAAAAAGCTGATAGCACCAATATTATCTCAGAATTTGTACTTGTTACAAAAGGAAATTTTTCTTACACTTTAAAAAAAAAGTATTTTACAGATATTATTTTAGAAATATCGGCTATTGGGTATGTTTCTATTGAAGAGCTTTTAGAATTTTCAAAATTCAATAATAATTTAGCCTTTAATTTTGTATTACAAAAGGAAAAAATTGAAAAGCTCGATGAGATTATAATTAAAAGTAAAAATACTCATTTTACTATAAAAAAAGATACTATAACATATCGCGTTAGCTCTTATTTAAATGGTACAGAAAAAAAAGTGCTAGATGTTTTAAAAAGACTTCCAGGTATAGAAGTTGATGAGAATTCTAATATTATAAAATATAAAGGAAAACAAATTGAAACTGTTACTGTTGAAGGAGACAATTTATTTGGGCAAAATTATAGTATTGGCACAAAAAATATAAATATTGATTTAATTAAGGAAATTGAAGCTATAGAAAATTATACAGAAAATGAATTGCTAAAAGGTATTGAAAACAGTGATAAAGTATCATTGAACTTAAAATTAAAAGAAAACAAAACGGATTTTTCGGTAAACACAGAGTTAGGAATTGGTCAATTTCCTGACTCAAAGAAAACACCTGCAGACGCTTCTATTAATCTTTTGGCAATAAATAAACACCAAAAATCATTTACAGTTACTACTTATAATAATGTTGGTAAAAATCAATCAGTATTTAATTATTCAAATAATCAAATTAGTTCTGAGCAGATAAGTGATAGTAATTATTTGGCTGAGAAAACAATTAATACCTTGGCAATTACAAATGTAACTGAAAATAATTTATCGAATATTAACAATGAGTTTTTTACTAATTTAAATAGTATTTTTACCCTAAATCCTAAAGTAAAAGCCAAAATTAATTTATATTACATAAAAGATGAAATAGCAAGTAATCAATTTTCTGAAAGTAACTATACTATAGGGAAAAACACCTTTTCAACATTTGATAATAATTTTATTAAAAAACAACCATTTCAATATCGAGGAGATTTAGAATTAAAATATAATATTACTAAATCGTCTCTATTAAAATATGAAATACGTTTCAGTGATGAGTTTATTGAGACAGAAAGCAATATTTTTTCAAACCAAAATAAAGATTTCTCTTCATTTTTAAAATCTAACAGTATTTTTGTAAAACAAAATATAGAATACACAAAAAAAATATCTGATAGAAAAGCGGTACAATTTAATTTATTAAATACTAGGAATTACTTAAACCAAAATCTTTCCATAAATCCTTCTTTTTTTAATAGTTCAAATTTTAATCAAGACGAACAAATTATTGATTCTGAGAAACAAAAAACTACATTTAAAACACTTTTTTTAGGAAAAGACAAAGTTGGCAACAAATACAGTTTTGCAAGCGGATTTAATCTAAATAAGGATTTATTTGCTTCTAGTTTATTTAGTAAAAATAGCTTAGATTCAATTGCTGTAGAAAACAGTAAGAATAATTTAAGGTATTCAAAAAATGAAATATATTCTTTTGGTTCTTATAATATAAAATTAAATAAATTTACAATTTCACCAAATTATTCTATTAGATATTTAATGCAAAGTGCAGCATCTACTCAGAGCAATCTTATAGTTTTGGAACCCTCAATGAATGTATCATATAAAATAGATAGAACGTCAAATCTTAGTTTAAACTTTGGATTAAATAAAAACACATCCTCTATTCAAAACTTATTCGAAAGTCAAATATTAATTGATAATCGATTAGTAAGAAAAAACAACTTAAATTTATCTTTGCAAAAAAACCAAAAATATAATTTAACATTTTTAAAAAACGACCTTTTCAATCAGCTAGAATTGTTATTTAGTGGAAGTTATTTAAAGCAAAATGGGAATTTTTTTAACAACACAACCATCAATGAAAATTCAACTGAAATCACTAATTTCTTTTTAAATGAAGATACAGAAAATATAAATATTTACATAAAAATTTCTAAACTATTACCTTTTATTAAAACAAATTTTAAGATTGTTTCTAATTATTCCATTTCAAATTTTAAAAACATCGTTAATAATTCAGAACTTAGAGATAATAAAGCCATTTACTCAATCAATAGTATTTTTTTAAAATCGGCATTTAGTTCGGTATTTAATCTTGAAAACAAAACTACATTTATTTTTCAAGAGAACAGAAGTACAAATCGATTTCACAACAAGTCAATAGAAAATAAATTTGATTTCATTTTTAAACCAACAAAAGAAATTATAGGTACTTTAACCTATAATTTCTTAATTCCATCTTTAGACAGCAATTCTCATAATTATTCTTTTTTAAATACAAAACTCATATATAAACCGAAAAATTTTAAATGTCAATTAGAAATATCTGGTGTTAATTTATTAAATGAGAAGTTTTTTAGAGAAGTAAGTAACAGTGATATTTCAACAGACATTTTTCGTATAAACCTAATTGGTCGGTATTATTTAGTAAATTTTATATACTCATTTTAACAATTATTTTATTTTAAATTAGGATAAATACTGTAGTTTTATAGATTGATTATGAATGAGTTTACTAAAATTACCCAAAAGCTTCACCAATTTTCTCTAAAATTCTACACCAATGAATTAATTAGAGGTGCTATTTTATTTTTTTCATTTGGCGTTTTATACCTTTTTTTCACGCTTTTTATTGAATATTTTTTATGGTTGAAACCATTTTCAAGAACAGTGCTGTTTTGGATTTTTGTTTTGGTAGAACTTTTTTTATTAATAACTTTAATTTTCTTTCCAATTTTTAAAATTATTGGTTTAAAAAAAGGACTTTCTTTTGAAGAGTCTTCAAAAATAATTGGCAATCATTTTCCAGAAGTTTCTGATAAATTGCTCAATATTTTGCAATTGAATCAACAAACCAATCAATCAGACTTATTGTTGGCAAGTATTGATCAAAAATCAGCAGCTTTGCAACCAATTCCTTTCACAAAAGCAATTGATTTTTCGAAAAATAAAAAGTATTTAAAATATGTTTTTATTCCGATTTTTATTTGGCTGATTAGTTTTTTGTCAGGAACAAATGGGGCTCTTACCAAAAGTTTAGAACGTGTTGTGAATCATAAAACGGCTTTTTTACCTCCTGCACCTTTTTCGTTTTCTATACTCACAAATGATTTAAAAGTTATCCAAGGAAATGATTTGAAAGTGCTTATAAAAACATCAGGAAATGTGATTCCTGATGAAGTTAAAATCCATTTTAACAACCAACACTATTTTACTCAAAATCTTGGAAATGGTACTTTTTCATTCATTTTTTTGGATGTAAAAGAACAAACTGATTTTTTTTTAGAAGCAAATTCTGTTCAATCTCAAGATTTTCAGATTGACGTGATTGATGCTCCAACAATCAATAAAATTTCTCTTTATTTACGATATCCAACATATATTGGTAAAAATAATGAAACCATTCAAAATCCAGGAAATTTAACTATTCCTGAAGGAACTAATATTTTGTGGAAAGTAACCACTTTAAAAACGGATGAAATAGCATTTATAGAAAATCAAAAAAGTGTCAATTTCAAACAAATTTCTGATGATAATTTCGAGTATTCAAGGAAAATAAATTCCCCAATTAATTATCAAATTTCATCATCAAACAAGTTTTTAAAAGCGTATGAAAATTTGCAATTTTCGGTAGATGTAATTTCGGATGAAATTCCTCAAATTTCTGTAACCTCAAATATTGACAGCATTTCACGTGGTTTAGCACAATTTGCAGGACAAATTTCAGATGATTATGGATTGAAAAAGTTGCAATTAGTATATTATGATGAAAAAGATATTAGCACATCAAAAAGAATTAATATTCAAATATCAAATCAAAGTATACAAACATTTTTTTATCAATTTCCTGATGGATTGAATTTATCTGAAGGCGTGAATTATGAATTATTTTTTCAAGTTTTTGATAATGATGTAGTTAATGGTTCAAAGAGTGCCAAAAGCAAGGTTTTTAACTATCGTCAAAAAACAACCAAAGAAGTTGAAGAGGAGTTGCTGAAAGAACAAAAAAGCACAATCAATAATCTTGAAAACACGATACAATTCCAGAAAAAAGAACAACAACAATTAGATAAGATTCAGCAAGATTTACAAAGTAAAAAAAATACGAATTGGAATGATCAAAAGAAAATAGAAAGTTTCATCAAACGTCAAGAACAATATAAACAAATGATGCAGCGTCAAACAGATAAGTTGCAAGAAAATTTGGATGAAAAAAAGGAAGAAAATCCATCGTTACAAGAAAAAAAAGAAGCACTAAAAGAACGAATTCAAGAGCTTAAAAATCTTGAAAAACAACAAAAAATCTTGGATGAAATTCAAAAAATGGCTGACAAACTCAATAAAGAGGATTTGGTTAAAAAAGCAAAAGAATTAGCGCAAGAAAACAAACAACAACAACGAAGTTTAGAAAAAACGTTAGAGCTTGTGAAGCGTTTTTATATAGAACAAAAAACCATGCAAATTGCATTAAAAACAGATGAGTTAGCCAAAAAGCAAGAAGAAATTTCGAAAGATTCTACGAATAATTTAGGAGCTCAAAAAGACATAAAAAAGGAATTTGAAGACATAAAAAAAGAACTTCAAGAACTTGAAAAAGACAATAAGCAATTAAAAGATCCAATGGAATTGCCTGATGTGGAAGATGAAAAAGAGGTCATCAATGAAGAATTAAAAAATGCTGAAGAAAATATTAAAAAGAAAGACAAACTAAAATCAACTAAAAATCAGAAAAAGAGTGCTCAAAAAATGAAAGAAATGAGTGCTAAAATGCAAAAATCTATGATGGAAATGCAAGGAGAATCTATGGATGAAAACATAGACGATTTGCGAAAAATTTTAGAAAACCTGATTATCTTTTCTGTTGAACAAGAACAATTGTTGAATAAGTTTGGTGAAATTTCTGCTACACATCCTGATTTTGGCAAAGTCCTTAAAAAGCAACATCAAATTAAAACGTATTTTGAACATATTGATGATAGCTTGTATGTACTTTCCATGAGAGTACCAACTATTTCAATGAAAATTCAAACGGATTTGTCTTCAGCGCATTATAATTTAGATCAATCATTAGAAAATTTTTCTGAAAGTAGATTTTCACAAGGGATATCAAACCAACGTTACGTGATGACAGCAACCAATAATTTGTCTGATTATTTAAGTAATATCTTTAGTAATATGAAGGACAATATGAACATGAAAATGGGTGAAGGAAAAAAAAGAAAAGGAGATTTTAGTTTGCCAGATTTGATAAAAAAACAAGATGGAATTTCTAAGAAAATGAAAGAAGGAATGAAAAAAGGAGATAAAAAAGGTGAAGAAAAAGGTGAGGGAAATGAATCAGCGGATAGCAAAGGAGAAAAAAAGAACGGTAAAAAACAAGGTCAAGGAGAAGGAGATTCTAATGATTTAGATGGCGAAATCTATGAAATTTATAAAGAACAAACCCAGTTAAGGCAACAATTGCAAAATGCAATCAAAGAAAATGATAATGAAAAAGCTGGTGGAAGCAATCCAAAAAAAGCCTTAAAATCTATGGAAGAATTGGAAAATAAAATTCTTGAAAAAGGTTTTAATTTTGAAACATTAAAAAAAATGCAACAACTAAATTATGAATTATTAAAGTTAGACAAGGCTTCTTTTGAACAAGGAAAAGAAACTCTAAGAAAATCAGAAACAAATACATCTGAAAATAATAGAAATAATCTCAAGGCAATTGATTTTAAAAAGCAGTTTTATAATCAAATAGAAATATTAAACCGACAATCATTACCTTTGCAGCAATTTTATAAAATGAAAGTAAGAACGTACTTTTCTGAAGAAAAATAAATAAGTTGTATGATAACGTTTAATTACGAAACAGAATTCGAAATTTCTAATGAGTCAATTCTTGAAAACTGGATTGATACTATTATTTCAAATAATGATTGTGAAACAGGAGAGTTAAACTTCATCTTTTGTGATGATGAATACCTTTATAAATTGAATGTTGAGTTTCTGAATCACGATACTTTTACGGATGTAATTAGTTTTGACAATACTTTAGGAAAGCTAATTTCAGGAGATATTTTTATTTCCGTAGAAAGAGTTCGTGAAAATGCAAAAGAATATAATGCCACTTTTGATGATGAATTACATAGAGTATTGATACATGGAGTGCTTCATCTTCTAGGTTTTAAAGACAAATCTCCTGAAGATGAAAAGATGATGAGAAGTCAAGAAAACGACGCTTTATCATTTTTAAATAATTGATTTTAATAAAATATAGTTTAAGTTTCACGTGAAACAATTTTAAAAATGAGTTTATTTACAACAGTTTATGATGTTATCGTAATTGGTGGTGGTCATGCGGGAAGTGAAGCTGCAGCTGCAGCTGCAAACATGGGTGCAAAAACGCTTTTGATTACCATGAATTTGCAAAATATTGCCCAAATGAGTTGTAATCCAGCAATGGGAGGAATTGCAAAAGGTCAAATTGTAAGAGAGATTGATGCTTTAGGTGGATATAGCGGTATTGTAACTGATAAAACAGCGATTCAGTTTAAAATGCTAAACAAATCAAAAGGCCCTGCAATGTGGAGTCCAAGAGCACAATCTGACAGAATGCAGTTTGCTGAATGTTGGAGATTGATGCTTGAACAAACTTCAAATCTTGATTTTTTTCAAGATTCTGTAAACGGTTTGTTGTTTGATGATGACAAAATTGTTGGTGTAAAAACTACTTTAGGAATTCAAATACAAGCCAAATCTGTCGTAATTACTGCTGGAACTTTTTTAAATGGATTGATTCATATTGGAGAAAAAACATTTGGCGGAGGAAGAGCAGGAGAGGGTTCATCAACTGGAATTACAGAAGATTTGATAAAAAAAGGTTTTGAAGCTGGAAGAATGAAAACAGGAACGCCCCCAAGAGTTGATGGTCGCTCTTTAGATTATTCAAAAATGATTGAACAGCCTGGTGATGAATTTCCCGTGAAATTTTCATATTTATCTTCCTCAAAACCACTTACAAAACAACGTTCTTGCTATCTAACATATACCAATCAAAAAGTACATGATTTATTGCGAGATGGGTTTGATAGATCACCAATGTTTAATGGTAGAATTAAATCTACAGGACCAAGATATTGCCCTTCTGTTGAAGATAAAATAAATCGTTTTGCAACAAAAGAAAGACATCAAATTTTTGTTGAACCAGAAGGTTGGAATACTGTCGAAATTTATGTAAATGGTTTTTCAACATCGCTTCCGGAAGATATTCAAGATAAAGCTATCAGAGCTATTGAAGGTTTTGAAAATGTGAAATTTTTTAGATATGGCTATGCCATCGAATACGATTATTTTCCACCAACACAATTGACACATTCTCTAGAAACCAAATTGATTAAAAACTTGTTTTTTGCAGGACAAATTAATGGTACAACTGGTTATGAAGAAGCAGCTGCTCAAGGTTTGATGGCAGGAATAAATGCAGCACTAAAAGTTCAGGAAAAGGAGCCTTTTATCTTGAAAAGAAATGAAGCTTATATTGGTGTTTTGATTGATGATTTGATTACAAAAGGAACAGAAGAGCCTTATAGAATGTTTACTTCAAGAGCTGAATATCGTACGCTTTTACGTCAAGATAATGCTGATTTGCGACTTACTCCAAGTGGATTCAAAATTGGTTTGGCATCCAATGAGCGTATGGAAAGAGTTTTAGAAAAGCAACATAAAACAGATTTACTGATTGCGTTTTTAGAAAATACGAGTGTAAAACCAGAAGAGATAAATCCTATTTTGGAGGCTAAAGAATTGGCTTTGGTTTCACAATCTTTAAAGTTTTTTAAAGTAGCTACAAGGCCACAATTAACTTTTATGGACTTTATGGTTATTGATTCTTTAAGTTCTTTTGTAAAAGAGAATAATATCGACGACGAAATCATTGAACAAGCTGAAATTCATTTGAAATACTCTGGATATATTGAGAAAGAAAGGAATAATGCTGATAAACTCAATAGACTAGAAAACGTAGTAATTCCATCAAGTTTTGATTATCATAAACTGAATAGTTTGTCTATTGAAGCAAGGCAAAAACTTTCTAAAATTAAACCGACGTCTATTTCGCAAGCTAGCAGAATTAGTGGAGTCTCTCCAAGCGATGTTTCTGTTTTGTTGGTGTATATGGGAAGATAATTTTGCTATGTTTTTAAAATGTTCCACGAGGAACATTTAGATAATAAGTACAATAAATACTTGAATTCTCATTCCTGCGAAAGCAGGAATCGTAATTTAAAGAGCGTTATAAATGAATCAAAAAATTGACTTTTATAAAAATCTAGAGCATTTTATAGAGTGCAAAGATTATACAGTTTCTGGTGAGGTTTATCAAGTAAAAAAGAACAATGAGTTTGATATGTTAGTAACAGTTCCTGTTCCAAAAAACGTATCAGATTATTATAAAAGTGAAGATTATATTTCTCACACAGATTCTAAAAAAACGATAATAGATAAAGTATATCAAATTGTAAAAAATATTACTCTTAAAGGAAAACTAAAAATAATAAACAAATATCTTCTTCGCCAAAATAGTTTTTCTAGACCTGAAAAAAATATTTTAGATGTTGGAGCAGGAACAGGTGATTTTTTAAGAGTTTGCAAAGATAACCACTGGTATGTTTGTGGTATAGAACCAGATAAAGGAGCAAGAAATATTGCTAGAAAAAAAGGAATCAATTTACAAGATGATTTATCAAAAATTAAAGACCAAAAGTTTGAAATAATTACACTTTGGCACGTTTTAGAACATGTAGAAAATTTGCAAGAATATATTATTACTTTAAAGAGTCTACTTTATGAAACAGGAACTTTATTTGTTGCAGTTCCAAATTATAAAAGTGATGACGCAAAGTATTACAAAGAGTTTTGGGCAGCTTATGATGTTCCAAGACATTTGTGGCATTTTTCGCAAGAATCTATTTCTAAAATTTTTGCTCTTGAAAATTTCGTTGTAGAAAAAACGCTTCCAATGAAATTTGATTCTTTTTATGTTTCTATGTTGAGTGAGAAATACAAAACAGGGAAATTGAATTTTTTGATTGGCTTTTGGAGAGGTTTTGTTTCAAATTGGAAGGCTCGTAAAACTTCAGAGTACTCTTCTTTGATTTACATTATAAAAAAGAACTAAAATCGTTTTTAAAAGTCGAAATCGACCGAAATTTCAAAACACACACAATTACCTTAAACTTTTTAAAAAACGCCTAAAAACACCTTATTTTCGCCCTGACTTTATAAGAAATTCTTATAGAAATATTTTGTTGAGATAAGTTTTAGTTATGCAATAAAAAAACACCAAAAACGGTCAAAATAAAATACACTGTCAAAGACATGGCTCCTGCATAATCTTTTGCCAAACGTTGACCAATCAATAAAAAAATCAAGGTAATTGCACAAAGCTCAACTCCTAAAAGAGCCATTTCTTTTTCACCTGAAACATACAGTTTGTAGATTCCAAAAATCATTAAAACGGAAGCAATGATTTCTATCAATAAAATAATTCCTAATAAAAAGGGCACTTTATTTTTGAGAGGTGAGTTTTTGAAATGTTCTTTGATAAATGAAACATTTCCATTCCAATCCAATAATTTGTCAATTCCTGATTGTAAAAAAGTAACAATCAAAAAAACCAAAATCAAAATCTCAGTTGGATAATTGCTTAATAAATTCATAGTTGCTTATTTTATATTAAAATAATTTTTCGTCAATTGGTTCCCAAAGTTCAATTTTATTTCCATCGTTGTCTAAAATCCAACCAAATTTTCCGTATTCAAATTCTTGAATTTCACCTAAAATGGTAACTCCTTCTTTTTTCAATTCGTCAAGCAATTCAACTAAGTTTTCAACTCTATAATTGAACATGAATTCTTTATTAGAAGGCTCAAAATAGGTTGATTTTTCTGAGAATGGAGACCATTGAGTTGTACTTAAATTTCCAGAATCATCTTTCCATTTAAATGTACAACCCCATTCATCCGTGTCAAATCCTAAGTGTTTTTGGTACCAATTTTTTGTAGCATTTACATCTTTGGTTTTAAAAAATAATCCGCCAATTCCAGTAACTCTTTTTTTCATAAGTTATTTTTTTATAGATAATTCATAGATTGAAATCCATTCTTTAACAGCTATTTTTTGAACTAATTCCTCTAAAATTTCAAAAGGAATATCAGTTTCTTTTTTAAATCGAATGCAACTTTTTCCCATATCCAATTTCTTTGAAAACTGTTTTGAATAAGCAGTAACAAACCAATCATACAATTCTTTTTTTGCATACAATCCCATGTGATAGATATTCACAGAATTTTTCTGAGAAGCAATACTCATGAAAGGCAAAGGCTCTTTTGGATTGCAATGATAGCCTTTTGAATATATTTTGTGAGGCACAAAATACCCAATCATCCCATATTGAATACCTTCTTTATAACCTTTTGGAAGGTTGTTCTTGATACAACTTCTTAGCTTTTCTAGATTATTTTTCTTTCATCAGATAATTCCGAAATATATTCATCTACTGTAATTGCTTTTGAAGTCATGAGATCTTGATTGTTAAAATTTTATGAATATATTTTTGATTTTATCTACAATGGTTTGCGCCAATATTTCATGACTTTCCACTGACCAACCAGCTACGTGTGGCGTTAAAATAACATTTTCAGCATGAATCAAATATTGAAAAGCTTCTGGGATGTTTTCATCAGAAAAAAAGCTTTCAAACGAGGTTTTTTCATATTCTAACACATCCAAACCTGCACCTAAAATTTTCCCTGATTGTAGTGCTTTTACCAAATCAGCAGTAATTACAGCAGAGCCTCTTGCGGTATTTAATAACCAAAAATTATGATGAAATTGGTTTATAAAACTCTCACAAATCATGTTTTTTGTTAGTGCCGTTTGAGGTGTATGCAAGCTGACAACTACTGCTTTTTTTTGAAATTCCTCTAAAGAAACTTGCTTACAATTTTCATCGCCAACATTGGTTTTGATGTCATAACAAATCACTCTCACATCAAAACCTTTTAGTTTTTTTGCAAATGATTTTCCCATATTTCCATAGCCAATAATGCCAACAGTTTTTCCATCCAACTCAATTCCGCGATTTTCTTCACGTTGCCAAATGCCATTTTTCACTTCTGAATTTGCTTTATTCAGCTTGTTAAAAAGTGATAATAACATTCCTAAGGTATGCTCTCCAACAGCATTTCTATTGCCTTCAGGAGCGGCAATGAGATGAATATTTTTTGATGTTGCAAATTCACAATCAATATTTTCCAATCCTGCGCCAACTCTTCCAATAAATTTGAGGTTTGTTGCCTTCTCTAAAAAAGTTTTGTCAATTGAAAATCGACTTCTGATGATAATTCCATCATACAAATGAATTTTTGCTTCAATATCAATTTTTGAAGAAGTATAATCTTCCTCATTTTGAAATCCCACATCATTCAATTGATGGAGTAATAATGGGTGATTTGTATCTAAGTGAAGGATTTTCATGAAGAGATTATTTGACATAGAATTTTCTGAAAAATTCAATTTTCTTTTTGAACATCTTTACTATCAATTTTATATAAAATTAGTTTAGAAATAAAATAAAATAGTAGTAAAGAAAATTTTATTTTTGAATTATTAAAAATAGCTAATTCAGAAAATATACTTCCGATAAATACTAATACTAGTATTAAAAGAAAAACATCGGCAATAATTTTAAGTGCTTTTCTCATAATAAGTTCCTTCCCTTTGGGAAGGTTAGGATGGCATTATTAATACTGCTCATTTTCATTCGGAAAATCTTTGCTTTTCACATCAGTCACATATTGCTCAAAAGCTTTGGTCATATCAGCATATAAATCCAAATATCTGCGTAAAAAACGGGGATGAAATTCGTGCGTCATTCCAATCATATCATGAGTTACTAAAACTTGTCCGTCAACACCATTTCCAGCGCCAATTCCAATCACAGGAATTGTCAAAGATTTCGCTACTTTCTCAGCCAATTTTGCAGGAACTTTTTCTAAGACAATAGCAAAACAACCCAACCTTTCTAGCAATAAAGCATCTTCCATCAATTTTTGAGCTTCTTCTTCTTCTTTGGCTCTTACAGTATAGGTGCCAAATTTATAAATAGATTGTGGTGTCAATCCCAAATGTCCCATTACAGGAATTCCAGCGTTCAAAATGCGTTTGATGGATTCTTTGATTTCACCTCCTCCTTCTAATTTAATGGCATGTCCACCACTCTCTTTCATGATTCTAATCGCAGAGCGCAAGGCTTCTTTTGGATCAGATTGATAACTACCAAAAGGCAAATCAACCACCACTAAGCAGCGTTCAATAGCTCTCACAACAGCACTTGCGTGGTAAATCATTTGATCTAAAGTGATTGGCAACGTCGTTTCATGACCAGCCATCACATTTGACGCAGAATCACCCACCAAAAGAACATCCAAACCAGCATTGTCCAAAATTTTTGCCATGGTATAATCATACGCAGTTAGCATGCTAATTTTTTCGCCATTGGCTTTCATTTCTACCAATGATTTTACGGTAATTCTTTTGTATTGCTTTTTTGCTACGGACATAATTATTGGGTTTTATAAAATCGTAAAAGTAAGAAATATCAGGAGATAATTTGTTAGTTCTTAATTTGTAAATATCGATAAATGATTTCGATTTCAGTAAAAAATGTTTGTATTTCAAAGGAGAAATCAATTAAAAATGAAAATTTATGCTTTTTGTTCATAGTATTCATATTCAATTATTATGTTTTTCGAGAGAAAATAATTGAGAAATTGAAAATCCTAATTATTACTTTGGTTAATATGATAAGAATAGATAATGGTAATGCTTTTCAAGAAAAAAATAGCTTTATATTTGACTCATTAAATATAAAAATGTCCGGAAAACAATTTTTGCTAAACCCAAATGAATGGATTGATAAGTATGTAGATTACTTGTTCAACTATGCAATTGTGCGAGTTAATGATTATGATTTGGCAAAGGATTTGGTGCAAGAAACTTTTTTTGCAGGTCTAAAATCAGCTAAAAATTTCGAAGGAAAGGCTTCTGAAAGAACCTGGTTAGTTTCTATCTTAAAAAGAAAAGTCGTTGATCATTATCGAAAAATAAACTCCATAAAAGGTCAGGCTGAAGTGAAAATGAATTTTTATGAAGATGGAGAAAATGAAGGTTATTGGATTGAAGAGTGCGTTCCTCAAAGTTGGGATAATGAAACTGAGAAAGCCATTGAAAACGAAGAATTAAAAAATCAATTAGAACATTGCATCAATCAATTGCCCGAAAAATATGCAATGGTTTTTAGGATGAAAACCATTCAAGAATTTGACACTGATGATATTTGTAAGGAATTAGATATTACAGCGTCTAATTTATGGGTTATGATTCATAGAGCAAGAACACAACTTAGAAAATGTATGGAAGATAACTGGTTTAAAAAGTAAGAAAAATGTTTAAAAAATTTATGATAACTTGCGACGAGGCAACCAAAATTTGCAATAAAAGTCAATATAATGAAACCTCATTTTTTGAACAAATGCAGTTAAGTTTGCACCTCTTATTTTGTAAATTTTGCGCCCTTTATACAAAACAAAATCGTATCATGACAGAAATTTTTAAAATGAAAGCAAAAACTTGCAAACATCATTTATTACCTATTTCTGAGAAAGACAAAGCAATTCTTAAAAAACAATTCAAAGAGTTAAATAATTAGTTTCTAGAATTCTAATTTCTAAAAATTTTATATTGCCAATGAATTTTTTGCCTGAAAAATTAGACCAATATGTTGTGGAACATTCACAACAAGAACCCGAAATTTTAGCTGAATTAAGTAAAGAAACTTGGCAAAAAGTATTGAATCCCAGAATGCTGAGTGGTGCATTTCAAGGACGAGTATTAGCGATGATTTCTAAATTAATTAAACCAAAAGTTATTTTGGAAATCGGTACTTTTACAGGATATTCTACTATTTGTTTTGCTGAAGGTTTGGCCTCTAACGGAAAAATTATTACTATTGATAAAAACGAAGAATTAGAAACTCTGCAAAACAAGTATTTTGCAAAATCAGGATTCAGAGCTCAAATTCACCAAATAATTGGAAATGCGCTCGAAATGATTCCTTTAATTGATGAAAAGTTTGATTTGGTTTTTATTGATGCTGATAAAAAAAATTATGAAAATTACTTTCATTTGATTATTCAAAAAATGAAACCTGGTGGCATTATTTTATCAGACAATGTGCTTTGGAGTGGAAAAATTATTGAAAAGTTAGATCCAAAAGATGAAGATACAAAAGCCCTTTTATCTTATAATAAGCTATTAAATTCAGATAAAAGATTGGAAACTATTTTAATTCCAATTAGAGATGGATTAACAATAAGTAGAGTGAAAATGTAATTATTTACATATTTCTTTTAATAGGGCCTGTAATATCTTCAATATTGTCTCTCACCTCTGTAACTTTTTCGTTAAGTTCTTTAGTGATATCATCATTAATACGATTGTTTTTTGCGCTCTCGTTGATGTCTTTTTTTATCTCGTTTGTCGCGTCTTTAATTTGACGCATTCCTTTTCCCAAGCCTCGCGCTAATTCAGGAATTTTATCTGCACCAAAAAGCATAACAACAATTATGAGAATAAAAAATATTTCTTGACCACTAATAAATAAAAATACTGTTTTCATTGAGTTTTAAATATATATTGATTTCAAATAAATCAAAAATAGTCTCGCAAATATAGGAGGAATATCACAGTTTTTTATTTATACGAATAATTATTTTCTATTTTTCTATGAAGAACGTTTAATTTTTAATTTATTGATTTACAGTAAATTATAAAACATTTTAAAATTTTTATAAAGTATTGATTATTAGTTGTTTGAAAAATGCAATTTTATTTGTATCTTTACAAAGTTACTAAAAACCCCTAAATATGAGACCCCTAAAAAAAGCAACTTTTTTTGCTGTTATTCTACTTGGATTATTTTCCTTCAGCAAATCAGAAAAGACAATTACACCTTTAAATCTAAGTAATATCAATGTTCTTGAGATTCTTTCTCATCAGAATTATCAATGTAGACCAAATTCTGACTATCTATTTTATGTAGAAACTAAATTGCTAAAAAAATCAAGAGGTTTCAACACAATTAATGCAAAAATCTTTTTGATGGATAGAGCATCAAGAAAATCTAATCTGTTGGCTTCAGAAAATATTGCTGTACCTTTTCACAAAGAAATGATTTCTTTGGATTATGAAACTGCAATAAGAGATTCTGAAATGATAATTTTTGAGAACGGAGACAGCATTGTTGGAAATTCAAATTCAGGTCCTTACTGTTTTAGTGAGCTTATCAAAAATGAAATAATTTATAACAGTTATATAAGTGCAACTAACAAATTATTGGGTTTGAACAGATCATGGTAAATGTTGATCTTTAAGTAATGAGACTTTATAATATAAAAAAGGTTGAGAATTTTCTCAACCTTTTTTATGAAATTTAAGGATAAAATTACCTCAAAGCTGGAGAATAATTTGTTGGATAATCTTTTGCTTTCGCCAAACCATTGGTTGCTGTAGTAAAGTTTGTACCAAATTTAGCATCCATAGCAGCTAGAATTTTATTTGCCATCAACGCATATCCTCTTGCTGTTAGATGCACACCATCCAAACTAATTAGACCTCCTGTAACCAGTCTTGTATTCATATTGAAATTATCAAATCTGATTCCTGCTGAAGCCTCTTCTAAAACTGCTTTAAAATCAACCAAAGCTACATTTGGATTAGAATTTGCAATGGCTGTAATTGTTGTGTTATATGCATCAGTAGCTGTTTTGATTGCGGCTTGTTCTTGTGGTGTAATTACCCATCTGTCAGCCAATGGCACAGTAACTCCATTGATTAATTGTGGATTTCCACCCACAGTAGTTCCAATAAAAGAAGAGCTTGGCAATACTAGCAAATCAGCAGAAGTTGCTTGTCTATATTGAGGCAATGCTGCAAAAGCAGGATTAATCGCACCTAAATTGGTTAAATTTTCATCAACAATAACCACTGCATTTCCTGCACCTGCTGTAAAATTGATTCTTCTTTTTGCTATTTCAGCTGTAGCAGCTGCTTGAGACATTGCTCCTAACTGAACCAATACACCAAAAGCTTGCTGAATACCCGCATTATAAGCTGCATACGCACCATTCACTGCTGCTGCAGTTGCAGCATCTAAAGGAACAGGATTGTGAGGAACTGTTGTAAAATGTGCCAAATTTGTAATGTAAGGAACTGTTGCAACAACACCTTTTGCGCCTCCAGAAGTTAGGGTTGTAACCATATTATTGAATACACTTGCAAAAACATTTGGATCAGTAATATCATTACTGCCATAAGTTGCAGGATTCAAATTTCCTGTTTGGTTTACTCCTGAACCTCCAGAAAGTGCATATCCTAAAACATCATTTCCACCAACTTCAGAAAGTGTAAAAAATGTAGGAACTTGAGCCATTGCATCACCTAAAACAGTTGCATTTGCACTTGTTGACATTCTTGCAAAATATGGATTTGCTAATCCTAAAGGAACTCCTGCAGGATTTCCATAACCTGGGGCAACAAAGTGAAAACTTTTTGCACCTGGAACACCAAAATTGTGTAATCCTCCTGTAACTTTAGTGGTAATTTCGGTTGTTGATTCTGCAGATAAAGTAACAGGTCCTGAACCATTAAAATATAATCTAGGAGCAAATCTATTTTGCCCTGTGATAGGATCTAACATTGGTTGACCATTTAAAAGCAATCCACCAATATTATCATTCATCATTGGTTGGTTGAATTCTGACCCAAATTTGCTTGCCAAAATATTTGGAAATGAATTTTGTTGTGCAATAAAAAAAAGTGCATTGTCTGTAAAACCTGCTGTAAAGGATGCTCCAACAGAAACATATTTAGAGAAATCTAATCCGTTTTTGTTTAACTCAACTTCTGGCAAAACTACTTCTGGGATATCGTCTAAACCGTTGTTTACATCACAAGATGCAATGGCTAATGTGGCTAGAAATAATCCTATATATTTATAATTTTTCATGAATAAAATGTTTTTTAATTAGTTATTAATTGTCCAAGAAAGGTAATATTGAGAACCTACTGCTCCAACTCCAGGAGCACTTAAATATTCTTGACCTCCTAAGTTTGCGCCTCCTAATTTGAATACAGATTTTATACTTGGAATACTGTAGTTAATTTGAGCATCAATAACTGTTCTAGCATCAATAATACCATCTACGAAAGTTGATTCCCATAAGTATTCATCTTGCCATCTTAGGTTTATATTAAATCCAAGGTTTTTGAATAAATCTGGTTTTCCGAATTGGAGTTTAACTTTGTGTTCTGGAGTGTTAAAACCTGCCTCAAAATCTGGATCAGATGCTTGGTCAAAATCAAATTTAGCGAATGTGTAGTTTAATCCAATATCAAATCCATCAAAAATCTTAGTATTTAATCCGATTGATGCACCATAAGAATTAATATCAGCAGCAGAATTTGTATATACCTGTACAGGTTTTAAAACATTATCACTTCCTCTTACTAAAACATTTCTTCCAGAAATAAAATCCTCAAAAGCGTTATAATAAACACTAAAATCAACTGTCATGTTTCTTTGACCTGCTGGAATTAATCCTCTATATCCAAGTTCAAAAGCGGTTACTTTTTCTGGACTTACTAAATCTACGGTTGTTGCTACAGTACCACCACTAGCAATAGTAAAAGCATTTTCATAAGCGTCTCTAATTCTAATAAATTGAGGATTTCCAAAATCATCTGAATAACCAATATTCTTATCTAAATTATCTGGTGCAGAACCTGCTAAGATAGCTGCTCCTGCATTTAAACCTATATATTGATCTTGAGTAGTTGGATTTCTGAATCCTGTTTGAAAAGAAGCTCTAAAGTTTTGATTTTTATTTTCTCCAGCTGCATACGCTAATGATATTCTTGGCGAAAAGTTACCATTGAAATTTTGTGCTTTATCATAACGAACGGATGCTGTAAGTTTTAATCGATCATCCATCATTTTTTTTTGCATTTGAGTATACACACCATATTCATCATAATTAATTGGTCCATTTGCATCAGTAAAAATATTACCAAATGAGTTTAAAGAATATAATCTATAAGAACCTCCTACTTGAAACTCTGCAAAGTCAATAATATCTTTGAAATTATAATTAATATCTGAATGATATAACTTAGTATTATCTCTAAATTTTGCTCCTGTAAGTAAATCTGCATCACTTGTAACTTTATCAAATGCTGCTTGAAATCCAGGTGTTCCAGGAATCAGCCTTCCTTGATCAGCAACCGTTCTAGCTACATCATGAGATGCAGATACAAAATATGCACCTGCGTATTCCGTAAACCATTGTCTGTCGCTTTTCCACGCTCTGTTAATATTTAATGCAGCAAACAAAGAATTATAAGAATCTCCAGCATCTTCATTAGTTACATATCCTCTAAGGAAAAAGTTTTTGCCTTTAAACTCTAATTTATGTTGTTCCATGAAGAAATTTTGAATGCTATATCTCTGAGCGCCTTGATAAATGGTGTTTCCAACACCAAATCTTGAATCCCAAATTACTTCTAATCGATCATCTCCAAAAGGACGATAGTGAAGCGCTCCATTAAATTTTACACTTCGAGCCTCATTATTTATAAGATCGACATCATTATAGCCTGTTCTACTTACTCTTCCAACTGCTCCTCCTAAGTCAGCAGATGCTTCATCTCCATAAATATTTACACCATTAAAATTATTATCAGAACTTCTGTCTCCAGCAATATATTTACCATTTAATGTATTTCTATAGTCTGTTGCAAACCATTCTGTCCCTTTTAAATAAGCTAAAGAAGCTTTTGCAGCAAATTTATCAGAAAAAGCATACGCCATTCTAATATTAATATCGGAGAATTCGTTATTTCCAGCAGCTTCTTGACTAGTAATTCCTCCTTTTATAGAAACACTTATTCCTTGATTGTCAAATGGATTTTTACTTGTCATAAACATAATTCCATTAAACGCATTTGCTCCGTATAAAGCAGAGGAAGCTCCAGGAAGTAATTCTACAGTTTCTACATCCAATTCCGACATTCCTAATAAATTTCCTAAAGCAAAGTTTAACGCTGGTGAAGAGTTGTCCATTCCATCCACCAATTGCATAAAACGAGTATTTGAAAAAGTGGCAAATCCACGAGTGTTCACAGATTTAAAAGTTAAGCTGTTTGTATTGACATCTACTCCTTTTAAATTCTCTAAACCGTCATAAAACGACGGAGAAGAAGTATTTTTAATCTCTCTGATGTCCATTCTTTCAACAGTTACTGGCGATTCCATAATTCGCTCTGGAGTTCTTGAAGCAGATACAACAATCTCATCCAAAGAAGTTTCGTTTTCTGTAATTCTAACTTCAACTTTCTGATTGTTTTTAGTAATTTGTACTTCTTCTGTTTTATATCCCAACATCGACAATTCTATCGTAAATGGTGGAATATCAGTCACTTTCAACATAAAATAACCGTCAAAATCAGTGCTTGTGCCAACAGATTTTCTAGAAATTTTTACGTTAACACCAGGAAGCAACTCCCCTGTTTTTGCATCTTTTACAGTACCTGAAATGGTAGTTTGAGCCATCATAGACAAACTACCAAAAGCAATAAATGCAATGATTAAAATTTTTTTTATCATAATTTGAATTATTAGTTAAGTATCATGCAAAATACAAAAAAATTTGAATTTCTGAATACTTATGTCTAAATTTTATGAATTCAACAAAAATGCTGATATTTAATTGGGGAATAACCATATTAAAAAGACGTTTTTCAATGATTTTCGTCCACAGTTATTGTACATTTGTGGTTTGAAATCGGTTTTTTTTGAAAATAATACACAACACATTAACTTTTTTTTCCGAGGAAGAAACCTTTGTGACCATTGGTACTTTTGATGGCGTTCATTTTGGTCATCAAAAAATTATTGAAAAAGTAGTTTCCGAAGCAAAAGAAGCAAATAAAAAATCAGTCGTGCTTACTTTTTTTCCGCATCCAAGAATGGTTTTGCAAAAAGATGTCTCCGTTAAACTTATTAATACAATTGATGAACGTGCCGTTTTGCTTGAAAAAACAGGCTTAGATTATTTAATTATTCATCCTTTTAGCAAAGAATTTTCAAAAATGACTGCGCTCGAATTTGTGAGAAACATTTTGGTTGATCAACTAAATATTTCAAAATTAATAATTGGGTATGATCATCATTTTGGAAAAAATAGAGAAGGAAATATCACGCAATTAACTGAATATAGTCATGTGTATGATTTTAAAGTGGAAGAAATTCCTGCACAAGATATTGACGAAGTTTCCGTAAGTTCTACTAAGATTAGAAGTGCTTTAAATGCTGGAGATTTAAAAACGGCCAATCATTATTTGGGCTATTTTTTCATGTTAACAGGCACTGTTGTAAACGGTAAGAAATTAGGCGGAAAAATAGGCTTTCCAACAGCAAATATTCATATCGAAGAATCTTATAAATTAATACCAAAAAATGGCGTTTATGTGGTAAAATCATTCATTGAAAACCAGTCAGTTTTTGGAATGATGAACATTGGAAACAGACCTACTGTTGATGGAAATTACCAAACTATTGAGGTGCATTTTTTTGACTTTAATCAAAATTTATATGGTCAAAAAATCACTGTTGAATTGATGTATTTTTTGCGTGATGAAAAAAAATTTGACTCTATTGAATTGTTGGCAATTCAGCTAAAAAAAGACGAACAAAACGCAAAAACTCATTTGCAAAACAATCTTTAATGCTGCATTGCTTAAGTCTGTGGCTTCAACTATATTTGCGAAGTAAAATCAACCAAAAATGTTACAAGTAAATTTTATCAGAGAAAACAAAGAAACTGTTTTAAATGGACTAGCAAAACGCAATTTTGCAAATGCAACTTCCATGATTGAACAAGTCATCACTTTAGATGAAAACAGACGCGCAACTCAAGTGCTGCTTGATAATACTTTGGCTGAATCCAACAAAATTTCAAGAGAAATTGGCACTTTTTTTAAATCTGGTGAAATTCAAAAAGCCACTATTTTAAAAGAAAAAACAGTTTTATTAAAAGAACAAACCAAAGAACTTTCTGATAAATTAACTGCGTATTCTGATGAATTAGAATCACTTTTATATTTGATTCCAAATATTCCTCATGAATCTGTAAAAGCTGGAAAATCTGCAGATGATAATGAAGAAATTTTCGCTGAAGGTGAAATTCCTAATTTAGGTGAAAACGCACTTCCTCATTGGGAATTAGCAAAAAAATATGACATTATTGACTTTGATTTGGGCGCAAAAATTACGGGTGCAGGTTTTCCTGTTTATAAAGGAAAAGGCGCCAAATTGCAACGTGCTTTAATTAGTTATTTTCTAGATAAAAATACTGCAGCTGGGTATCAAGAAGTGCAAGTGCCACATTTGGTCAATGAAGCTTCTGGTTTTGGAACAGGTCAATTGCCTGATAAAGAAGGACAAATGTATCATGCAACTGAAGATAATTTATATTTAATTCCAACTGCTGAAGTGCCAATTACCAATTTATTTCGCGGAAATTTATTACAAGAATCTGAGCTGCCAATTGCGATGACTGGCTATACTCCTTGTTTTAGAAGAGAAGCAGGAAGTTATGGTGCACACGTTCGTGGATTAAATAGATTGCATCAATTTGACAAAGTTGAAATTGTACGAATTGAACATCCCTCAACTTCTTATGAAGTGCTTGAAAACATGGTTGAACATGTAAAAAGCATTTTAAAAGAATTGAAATTGCCATACAGAATTCTACGCTTGTGTGGAGGAGATACAGGTTTTACATCCGCTTTAACCTATGATTTTGAGTTGTATTCAACTGCTCAACAAAGATGGTTAGAAATTAGTTCTGTATCAAATTTTGAAACTTTTCAAGCAAATAGATTGAAATTGCGTTTCAAAAATAAAGAAGGGAAAAATGAATTGGTGCACACGTTGAATGGAAGTTCATTGGCTTTGCCACGTGTTTTAGCAGGAATTTTAGAGAATTATCAAACAGCAGAAGGAATTCAAATTCCTGAAGTTTTGATTCCTTATACTGGTTTTGATAGCATTTAGATTAGAGTTCAAAATTTAAAGTTTAGCGGTTTTTTTAGTTAAAATAGCAACTGAAAACTAAAATTATTTACTGAAAACTGAGACTGAATACTAATTACTAACCACTGCATTTATCAATCTCTTATATTTATTCATCTCTAAAAGCGCATTCAAATATGCACTTATTTGTCCGTTTTTCATGAAATCGTTCGCATTTTGCCTAGCAATTTCGTAGTGTTTTGATAGTTGGTTCATGGTGTTAAAGTGTTAATTATTTCCTTTAAGACAATTTCTGTGCCAAAACGTTACATTGCATAATCCAAAAATTAAATCGTTTCACAAAATTTTAACAACATTCTTGTTATATTTGAGGATTATGAAAGCATTTTTAACCATCTTTTTTTTCGTTTCTAACAGCGTTATTTTTAGTCAAGAAATTATTGAAAATGAATTTTTCTTAGCAGAAAATTATTTTAGAGAAGGTGAATATGAAAAAGCCTCTCAGATTTACAAAAAACTATACGATCAAAGCCCATTCAACAGCACGTATTTATACAGATTGATCACTTGTTATCAACAAACAGAATCCTTTGTTATTGTTGAAAATCTGCTCATAAATCGCATTAAAAAAGAGCCTTTACAAACGTATTTACATGTTTTTTTAGGATACAATTATAGCAAAGCTAAAAAAGAAAATTTAGCCGAAATTCAGTATCAAAAAGCAATCAAATCGATTGATAATAATAGTTCTTATGCAGCAATAATTGCACGAACATTTAGTGATTATAATTTGCTTGATTATGCTATTTTAGCTTACCAAAAAGCGATGGAAAAAAATCCTAATTCCAATTATAGCTTTCAAATTGCTCAGATTTATGGCGAAAAAGGAGCATATCAAAAAATGTTTGAATCGTATATTGATTTGCTTGATGCTAATGAACGCTATTTGAATTTGGTTCAACGTTCTGTAAGTAAATACATTACAGATGACGCTGAAAATGAAGCGAATGTTTTATTCCGAAAAACAGTTTTGCAAAAATTAGTAAAAAACCCAAAAAACGAATGGAATATTTTACTTAGTTGGTTATTTATTCAACAAAAAGAATACGAAAAAGCATTCATTCAAGAAAAAGCACTTTTTGCACGAAATCCAACAGATTTAAACATGATTTTTGAATTGGGACAAATTGCTTTTGAAAATAAAAATTATGAAACCGCACAAAGTTGTTTTCAATTTATTATCGAAAAAACACAAGCAGAAGATGAGAAAATAGAAGCAAATTTATACCTCATCAAAATTGCTGTCGCCACAAAAAATCCTAAAACTCAAGATATATTTAATAAAATATTTTTAGAATTTGGAATCAATTCTTTTACCATTAATATTCAAATTGCCAATGCTGATTTCTTAACTTTTCAAAAAAATGATCCAGAAAAAGCCATTGCTATTTTAGAAAAAGCATTGACATTTTCAAATTCAAAATTTGAAGAGGCAAAAATCAAATTGAAACTGGGAGATGTTTTTGTTTTTATAGGAAAATTTAACAAAGCCTTGATTTATTTTTCGCAAATTCAAACGCAGTTAAAAAATCATGAATTGGGGCAAGAAGCACAATTTAAAGTGGCACAAACCAGTTATTTTAAAGGCGATTTTGATTGGGCAAAAGCACAATTAAAAGTACTAAAAGGCGCCACAACTCAACTCATTGCAAACGATGCTGTAGATTTGTACTTGAAAATAATTGACAACGAACCTGTTGATTCTATTCCTTCTGGATTGAAAGAATTTGCGAAAGCTGAATTGGCATTTTATCAGAACAAATATGAAGAAGCTTTTCAAATATTAAAGTCCTTATTTACAGATAAAAACATCTTAGCAAATGGATTGATTCCAGGCGAAGTATTGTATGATGATGCCCTGTTTTTAGAGGCAAAAATACTTATCAAACAAGAAAAATATCTTGATGCCATTGAACAATTAGAGAAAATTGTAACAGCAGACAATCAAGGTTTTTTAACGGATGATGTATATTATTTAATGGCAGAAACCTATAATTTTAAACTTAAAAATCCCGAAAAAGCCAAAGAATATTATCAAAAAATTATCTTTGAACAACCTTCCAGTATTTATTTGGTGGATGCTAGAAGTAAATTCAGAAAAATACGTGGAGAAATTTTAAATTAATTTGAAAATATATTCAACAATTTTAATAAAAAAATTTAATATGGACTTAAAAGAAAACGAAAAGAAAGAGCTTGATAAATTAAAAATTGGACAATTAGTTAGGAGTATGATGACTATTATACTTGAAAGAGATTTAATTTCTGAAATTGAGATTCAAAATTTATTGAAAAAAGACTATTCAAAATTTAATTTTAATGTAATCTTCCCTATATTAAAAAAAGTAGACAAAAAAATTCCTTTAAAAGACAACTTACTGATAAATGGAAATCCAAGATATTATGCAAAACCAATTGAAAATAGGAAAACTGAATACCTTCTAACAAATGAATGGAAAGAATATAATAGAGAGGATTTTATGAATTGGTTAAAAAGAAAAGTCTCTGACTTATAAAAACTATATATATATATTGAAATTATGTACATATACAACGTTACCATCAATATCGAAGACAGTTTGCATGATGAATGGCTTGTTTGGATGGAAAATCACATTTATGATGTTTTAAACACAGGAAAATTTACCTCGGCAAAACTCACAGAAGTATTAGCAGAAAATGAATCTGGAAGAACGTATTCTGTGCAATATTCAGCCAATTCACGAAAAGATTTAGACGATTATTATCAGTTTCATGCAGACGAATTGAGATTAGAAGCCATCAAAAAATTTGGTAGTAAAATGTTGGCTTTTAGAACTGAATTAAAATTAATTAAGGAGTTTTATCCAACTTCTGTTACAAATTAATCTTTGAAATAATCACAATTTTGCTTCATTAAAGATTTTAAAAACTAGCTTCAACACCTAAAGAAAAAGCATTTATTTTTGAGACTCCTAATTTATAATGTTCATACCCAGAAATAATTCTATAGTTTTTGAGATGGTATTTTAAATGTAATTTGGTATTGTTTACAGATTGATTATTAAAAGTCGCCCATTTATGAGAAACCGAGAAACTTATTGGTTTTGCAAAAAATATTTCGCTGCCAAAACCTACTAAAAATCGTGTTTTATGAACATCATTAAAAACACTTCTAAATCCCAATCCAAACCAAGCATCAAAACGTTGTGTTCTTATTCTATAATATTTTAACATTGCAGAAAACATATCAAATGAATCGTTTTGACCATTTATTTTTTCTGAAAAAGTAGTGTAATTTACATCCAAAGAAAACCGTTTTAAAAAACGAAAATCAACTCCAAAATCATTTCCATATAAATTACTGTTTTCAATAAAAAAATGATTGTAAACATCAAATCTAGTCAAATTATAATTGATTGAATCTGTATAAATAAAATTTCCATGTGTTGATTTTTGATAAGGAAACTTCGAAATTTCAGCATCATGCATTCGTCCATTTTGTTCCCACGGAGACTCAAAAGCAATTCCGTATGCAGTGTAAGCAAAAAGATATCCAAAAATTTGGATGAATAAATTTACATCATCAGCAAACAAATTTCTACCAGAAGGTGATGCTGATCTTGAAGTTTTAACAGTTGTCGAGGTTGTCGTTTTTTCATTTTTTAAACTTTCTTTTGCTTTATCCAATTTTCCGTTCTGAGAAAATAAAATAAAAGAAAACAATAAAAATATGAATGCTAAATAAAATCTCTTTTTTTTCAATTAGTTGAATTTTTAAAACCACAACATGACCAAAAATTATGCCGATTTAAACTGTATATTTGTTGTTTAAAGGACAAAAAAAACTCGTGTCAGTAAAAGCAAAAAAACATTTAGGACAACATTTTTTAACCGACGAAAAGATTGCTAAAAGTATCGCCGATACTTTATCCGAAAACGGGTATCAACATATTTTAGAAATTGGTCCTGGAATGGGCGTTTTGACTAAATATTTACTCCAAAAAAAATCAAAAATTACCGTTTTTGAAATTGATAGAGAATCAGTAACTTATTTGAAAGAAACTTTTCCAAAAGAACAACTTCACATCAATACATCCAAAGAAAAATTTGAAATTGTAGAAGGCGATTTCTTAAAAAAAAATCTCTATAAAATTTTTAATGGAGAACAGGTGGCTATAATAGGGAATTTTCCTTACAATATCTCTAGTCAAATTGTTTTTAAAGCCATTGAAAATCGTGTATTTGTACCCGAATTTGCGGGAATGTTTCAAAAAGAAGTTGCTATGAGAATTGCTGAAAAAGAAGGCAGTAAAGTATATGGAATTCTGTCAGTTTTAACGCAAGCTTTTTTTGACGTTGACTATTTATTTACAGTTCCTCCAACCGTTTTTAATCCACCACCAAAAGTTGATTCGGGTGTAATTCGTTTCATCAGAAAAGAAAATTTCACACTTCCTGTAGATGAAAAATTGTTTTTTAGAGTGGTTAAAACCTCTTTTAATCAACGAAGAAAAATGCTGCGTTCGAGTTTAAAATCTTTCAATCTTTCAGATTCTTTAAAAGAAGACCCTATATTTGCAAAGCGTCCTGAACAATTATCAGTTCAAGAGTTTATTTTTCTCACAAAAAAAATAGCAAATGACATTTGAGGTAACATCAGAATTTCTTGAAAATCTATCACAACTTATTGATCTAAAGAAAGATGCTGCAATAAAAGTACTTTTTGAAGAAGTTCATGCTGCAGATATTGCTGAGATTTTAAACGATGTAGATTTTGATGAGGCTATTTATATTATAAAACTTTTAGACAGCGAAAAAACATCGGAAATCCTCACAGAACTTGATGAAGATACGCGTACTCGAATTTTAGAAAATCTATCAGCCAAAGAAATTGCCGACGAAATTGGCGAAATGTACACAGATGACGCTGCTTATATTTTAAGTGAACTTTCTGAGGAACGTCAAAAACTCGTTATCAACGAACTCGTAGACGACGAACATGCCGCTGATATCAAAGAATTACTTTCTTATAAAGACAATACTGCTGGCGCTTTGATGGCGAAAGAATTGGTGAAAGTTTATGAAACTTGGACAGTTGCTGGTTGTCTCAGAAAAATTAGAAGACAAGCAAAACATGTCAGCAAAGTACATTCAATTTATGTGGTTGATAAAAAAGAAAAATTGGTTGGCAGACTCTCTCTAAAAGATCTGATTATTGCTAAAAGCGATCAAAAAATCGCTGATATTTATATTTCTGCTGTGGATTCTGTAAACGTTAACGAAGACGATGAAGAGGTCGCAAAAATCATGTCAAAATATGATTTGGAGGCAATTCCTGTGGTTGATGATAACAATATATTGTTGGGCAGAATTACGATTGATGACATTGTAGATGTTTTAAAAGAAGAAGCTGATAGAGATTATCAATTAGCAGCCGGATTAACACAAGATGTAGATTCTGATGATAGTATTTTAGATTTGACTAAAGCGCGTTTGCCTTGGCTTATTTTAGCTTTATTTGGGGGTTTTATCAGTGTTTCTGTGTTGGGTGGTTTTGGAGATGCTATGAAAAATTTTCCCGAACTTTTTTTCTTTACCCCTTTAATTGCTGCTATGGCTGGTAATGTAGGAGTTCAATCTTCCGCAATTATTGTACAAGGTTTGGCAAACAATAGTTTGAGAGGCTCTCTTGTAAAAAGACTTTTTAAGGAGGTTTTACTCAGTTTATTAAACGGATTTTTCCTCGCAATACTTTTAATGTCTGCAGGAATGTTGATTTTAGGCTTTGAGTTTAAAGTTGGTCTTACAGTAGCAATTTCACTAATTTCGGTCATTATAATTGCCTCAATTATCGGAACCTTTGTGCCAATTATTTTAGATAAAAAAAATATTGATCCTGCTTTGGCAACAGGTCCTTTTATCACCACGAGCAATGATATTTTGGGAATTTTAATTTATTTTTTAATTGCCAAAACAGTTTTAGGTTTTTAGATTTTTTTGAAGCTATTTCCTGCTTTTCGTTCTATCTTTTTTGAAGTTTTTTCTAACCTATTTCTTTCTTGGAAAATCAATCAAATCAATACAATTTATGCTTTTTCAGTCGCATTAAAAAAGGATGCCATTTCAATCACGGCTATGCTTATTTGCCAATTTTACTGAAAATATCCCACAAAACGACTCCTACACTTACTGAAATGTTCAAAGAATGTTTCGTCCCAAATTGTGGAATTTCAACACATAAATCGCAAGAATTTACCACTTTTTGCTGCACGCCTTTCACTTCATTTCCAAAAATAATGGCATATTTTTGATTTTTTTCAGGAAGAAAAGCATCTAATTTCGTACTATTTTCTGCTTGTTCAATCGCCAAAACTTTTACACTTTCCTCTTTCAATTTTTTGACCAAATCAATCGTGTTTAAAGCATATTCCCAATCTACAGAATCTGTGGCCCCCAAAGCCGTTTTATGAATTTCATTATTTGGAGGCGTTGCTGTAATACCACACAAATAAATTTTTTCAATCAAAAAAGCATCACTTGTTCTAAAAACGGAACCAATATTATTCAAACTTCTGATATTGTCTAAAACTACAATTAATGGCGTTTTTTCAGCCGCTTTAAATCCTTGAATCGTGAGTCTTTTTAATTCAGTGTTTTTTAATTTTCTCATTGTTGATTCTGCCTTTGTCTTTTTCCGACTTTGAATTTTAAACTTTAAATTTTGAATTACTTTCTTTTTTCTATCTTCGCAAAACTAACGTAAAAAACCGAAAACTTGTCAAAAACGGAAGGAAAAAAGGAAACTCCTTTAATGAAACAATACAATGCTATCAAGAAAAAATATCCTGATGCCATGTTGTTATTTAGAGTAGGGGATTTCTATGAAACTTTTGGGGAAGATGCTAAAAAAGCGGCACAAGTTTTAGGAATTATTCTCACAAAACGTGGAGCAGGAAGTGAAACTGAAACTGCGTTGGCTGGTTTTCCTCATCATTCTTTGCATACCTATTTGCCAAAATTGGTAAAAGCAGGAATGCGTGTGGCAATTTGCGATCAATTAGAAGATCCAAAATTGACAAAAAACATTGTAAAACGTGGTGTTACAGAATTGGTAACTCCAGGAGTTTCTTTGAATGATGAAGTATTGCAAAGTAAAAGTAACAACTTTTTAGCGGCAATTCATTTTACAAAAAATGTTGTAGGAATTTCTTTTTTAGATATTTCAACAGGCGAATTTTTAGTGGCTCAAGGAAGTGTTTCAATGATTGATAAATTATTGCAAAATTTTTCTCCAAGTGAAGTTTTGGTTCAAAAACAACACAAACCACTTTTTTTAGAACAATTCGAAAATAGATATCACAGTTTTTATTTAGATGATTGGGTTTTTCAACAAGAATATGCCACTGAAATTTTGCAAAATCATTTTGAAGTAAAAAACTTAAAAGGTTTTGGAATTGAGGAAGTGAATCATGGAATTATTGCAGCAGGAGCAGTTTTGTATTATCTTTCTGAAACACAACACAATCAATTAAAACACATTCAAAACATCAGTAGAATCGCAGAAGATAGGTATGTTTGGATGGATCGTTTTACAATTCGAAATTTAGAATTATACAATCCAAATGCCGTAAATGCAGTCACGCTTTTAGATGTTATTGACAAAACTATTTCTCCAATGGGAGGAAGGTTGTTGAAACGTTGGTTGGCTTTGCCTCTAAAAAAAATTGATGAAATCAGAAATCGTCATGAATTGGTAAAGTTTTTCATCAATTCTGAACCCTATTTCGAGATTGTGAATTATCAAATCAAACAAATTTCTGATTTAGAAAGATTGATTTCAAAAGTGGCAACTTCAAAAGTGTCTCCAAAAGAAGTGATTGATTTGAAAAACTCGTTGAAAGCGATTTTACCCATCAAAGAAGCTTCAGAAAAAAGTAAAAATCTTACTGTTCAAAACTTTGGAAAAAAACTACATTCTTGTACCATTTTGATTGAAAAAATCAGTGAAATTCTATTTGAAAATGCACCTGTAAATATCTTAAAAGGAAATGCAATTGCTAAAAATATACATCAAGAATTGGATGATTTGAGAGCAATTTCAACATCAGGAAAACAATATTTAGATGATATGTTAACTCGCGAAACTGAAAAAACAGGAATTTCGAGTTTAAAAATTTCATTTAATAATGTCTTTGGATATTTTATTGAAGTGCGAAATACTCACAAAGACAAAGTTCCTGAAACTTGGATTCGCAAGCAAACTTTGGTAAATGCTGAGCGTTACATCACTGAAGAGCTCAAAGAATATGAAACTAAAATTTTAGGTGCTGAAGAAAAAATTCAGGCGTTAGAACAACAAATTTTTTCAGATTTAATTCAATATATCATTCCGTTTATTGGGCCTATTCAAGAAAATGCACAAACCATTGCAACCTTAGATTGCTTATTATCGTTTGCTAAATTGGCCATTGACAACAATTATGTGTGTCCAATTATGGATGAAAGTATGGATTTAGAAATCAAAAATGGACGTCATCCTGTGATTGAAAAACAGTTGCCTGTTGATCAACAATACATTGCCAATGATGTGGTTTTGAATAGAAATCAACAACAAATTATTATGATTACTGGACCAAATATGTCTGGTAAATCTGCGATTTTAAGACAAACTGCTTTGATTGTTTTGTTGGCGCAAATGGGAAGTTACGTTCCTGCACAACATGCAAAAATTGGCATTGTTGATAAGATTTTTACTAGAGTTGGTGCCAGTGACAATATTTCTATGGGCGAATCTACTTTTATGGTAGAAATGAATGAAACCGCCGCTATTTTAAATAATATTTCTGAACGTAGTTTGGTGTTATTGGATGAAATTGGACGTGGAACTTCAACTTATGATGGCATTTCGATTGCTTGGGCAATTACCGAATTTTTACACGAACATCCTTCAAAAGCAAAAACACTTTTTGCAACCCATTATCACGAATTGAATGAAATGACAACGACTTTTGAGCGCATTAAAAATTTTAATGTTTCTGTGAAAGAGTTGAAAGACAGCATTATTTTCATCAGAAAATTAGTTTCTGGAGGCAGTAATCACAGTTTTGGTATTCATGTGGCAAAACTCGCAGGAATGCCGAATATGGTGATTCACAGAGCTAATAAAATTCTTGCTCAATTAGAGAAAAACAACAAAAATAATGGTGTTAAAGAGACTTTAAAACAAGCACAACATCAAGAAATGCAACTCAGTTTTTTTCAATTAGATGATCCTTTACTTGAAAATATTAGAGAAGAGATTTTGGCAACAAATATTGATACTTTAACGCCTATTGAAGCATTAATGAAGCTGAATGAAATAAAGAGAATGCTTACAAAAACTAAGTAAAAAAAGCCAAGATTTTTTCTTGGCTTTTTTGTTGGGCTAAATTTTTCACTAAGAAAGCATTTCAATGGCTTTTTTAAGTGCATTTATCATCACATCAATCTCTTCTTTGGTGTTATAAAATGAAAACGAAGCTCTTACTGTCCCTGGAATGTTATAAAAATCCATGATGGGTTGTGTGCAATGTTGTCCTGTTCTTACAGCAATTCCTAATTTATCAAGTATACTTCCAATATCATAAGGATGAATATTTTCAACATTGAATGATATCACAGCAGTTTTTTCGGCAGCAGTTCCATAAATATTGACGTTCTCAATTTTTAAAAGTTCTTGAGTTGCATACGCCAAAAGTTCTTGTTCATACCCTGCAATTTGTTCAAAACCTATAGAATTCATATAATCAATAGCAGTTCCAAAAGCAATTCCTCCACAAATATTTGGGGTTCCAGCTTCAAATTTATGAGGCAAACCTGCATACGTTGTTTTTTGAAAGGTAACGGTTTCAATCATTTCTCCTCCACCTTGATAAGGAGGTAATTTTTCTAACCATTCTTGTTTTCCATACAACATTCCAACACCTGTTGGGCCACATAATTTGTGTGCAGAAGTTACATAGAAATCAACATTTAATGCTTGTAAATCAGGCTTGATATGAGGTGTTGATTGAGCACCATCAATCAAAACAGCAGCTCCAACATTATGTGCTGCATCAATGATTTCTTTGATTGGATTAACAGTTCCTAAAGCGTTAGAAACGTGATTGCAAAAAACTAATTTGGTATTTTTATTCAAGATTTGATGATAACTTTTCATATCCAAAGTTCCTTGTTTCGTCATCGGAATTACTTTCAAAATGGCACCCGTTTTTTCGCACAACATTTGCCAAGGAACAATATTTGAATGATGTTCTAACTCCGACACAATAATTTCATCATCTTTTTTTATGATCTCAGAAAAACCAGCTGCCACCAAATTAATTCCGTGTGTAGTACCAGAAGTAAAAATGATTTCATACGGATGTTTTGCATTGAAATGCTTTTGAATTTTGATACGTGAGGCTTCATATTTATCAGTGGCCTCTTGGCTCAAAGCATGCACACCTCTGTGAATATTTGCGTTGTAGTTACTATAATAATCCACAATACAATCAATCACAATTTGAGGTGTTTGTGACGTAGCGGCATTGTCAAAATACACCAGAGGTTTGCCGTTTACAAATCTTTTAAGAATAGGAAAATCTTCACGAATTTTAGCAACATCGAACATTATCATTATTTTTATGCAAAGATAAAGCTTGATTTTCGATTCATTTGAAAAACTCCATATCATTTTCTTACTTTTACATAGTCAAAATCTAATTTTATGAAAATTTTAAAACGTTTTTTATTGCTTTTAGTGGTTGTTGTTTTGTTAGTTGTAATCTTCAATTATCCAAAATTGAATATTATTGCAGGATATTCAGCTAAAAATGCAGCTTCTTCCGTTTTTTTAGCAGAAAGGAGTTTGGCTTTTACAGATTCAACTGACAATAATTTTTCGCCAATAAATCTGGCAAATGATAAAATTGAAGACGAAAAAAAAGTAGCCATTTCATCAGTTTTTGGTTTATTGTCAAGAAAAGCAATCTATAGAAATGGTTTAGGAGCCGTTTTAACATTGTCAGAACAAGATGAAAAAGCATCCTTTTTACAGCCAAAAAGAGCTATATCTGATACAAAAACTCCTTTTCCTTATGGAAATGGAAATTCAAAAGACACCATTTTCTCTGAAGTTGATTATCAAAAGTTGAATCAAACTGTGAATTCTGTTTTTGGAAAAAACAATTCTAGAGCAGTTTTGGTGCTGTATAAAGATCACATTATCGCCGAAAAATATGCTGAAGGTTTTGACGAAAACTCCAAAATTTTAGGTTGGTCAATGACAAAAAGTATTACAAGTACCATTTTTGGGATTTTACAATATCAAAAAAAGGTGTCTGTTTATGACAAAGCTCCTATTAAATCTTGGCAAAATGATGCTCGAAAAAACATCACAATTCACAATTTATTACAAATGAATTCTGGGCTGGAATGGGATGAAAATTATGATAAAATTTCAGATGTTACTAAAATGCTTTTTTTAGAAAAAGACATGACAAAAGCGCAAGAAAAGAAGCATTTATCAGGAAAAATAAACGCTTCTTGGAATTATTCCTCAGGAACTACAAATTTATTGTCAGGAATTATCAGAAATCAATTTAAAACACATCAAGAATATTTGGATTTTTGGTACACCAATTTGATTGATAAAATCGGGATGAATTCCATGGTTTTAGAAACGGATTTGGCAGGAAATTATGTAGGATCTTCTTATGCTTGGGCAACTGCAAGAGATTGGGCAAAATTTGGTTTATTGTATTTGCACAAAGGCAATTGGAAAGGCAAACAATTATTTGATGAAAGTTGGGTTGATTATGTTTCAACTCCAACACCAACTTCTGATGAAACTTATGGAGCACAATTTTGGTTGAATGCTAAGCCAACGTTTCAAGATGTGCCAAAAAACATGTTTTACGCAGATGGATATCAAGGTCAACGTGTGTATATTTTGCCTGATCAAGACTTGGTTGTGGTAAGAATGGGACTTTCTCAAATGGATGAAAATGCTTTTTTGAGTGGGATTATTCAATCAATCAAATAAAAAAGAGTAAGAAAATCAGCTTTTCAACTTATTTTTTTGGATTTATCAAACTTAAGACAATAGCCACTAGTCCAATTCCAATTGTAATGTAGGAGTTTGTATTATCTTGAACTTTTATCAAATCGATTTCTCCTATGGAAATTTGAGTTTCGGGAATTACTAATGTATAAATTCCATAAGCCGTTAAAGCAATTCCGATAATCAATAATATTGATTTTATGGTTCTGTTCATGGTAAATTATTTTCTTAAAGATAACAAAAAACACGCATTCAAAATTTCTTAAATGCGTGTTTCTTAGTTTTATACAAAGAAAATGTAATTACAAATCAAAACCGATATTTACTTTCAGTTTTTGTGCAATTAATTTGGTAATTCTACTCTTCACTTCAGGAATTTTTACGCTGTCTAAAACCGTATTTGCAAATGCGTACATCAACAATGCTTTTCCCTCTTTTTTAGGAATTCCACGTTGTTGCATGTAAAATAAGGCGTCACTATCCAATTGACCAACAGTACAACCGTGTGAACATTTCACATCGTCTGCAAAAATTTCGAGCTGAGGTTTTGCATTCACACTCGATTTATCGCTTATTAAAATATTATTATTTTGCTGATAAGCATTGGTTTTTTGGGCTTCTTTTGCAACAATTACTTTTCCATTGAAAACACCTGTTGAGCGTTCGTCAAAAATTCCTTTATAATCTTGGTGACTTTCGCAATTTGGCTCAATATGATGCACTAAAGTATGATGGTCAACATGTTGTTTTTCTTCAATAATAGTGATTCCTTTCAAAATAGAGTTGATATGCTCACCTCTTTGATAAAAATTTAAGTTGTTTCTGGTAATATTTCCACCAAAAGAAAACGTATGAACAGCTACTTCACTGTTTGTTTTTTGCTCGATAAAAGTGTTGTCAACCAACGAAGCATTCAGATTGTCATTTTGAATTTTATAATAATCTACAGTCGCATTTCTTCCAACAAAAACCTCAGTAACCACGTTTGATAAAACTGCGTTCGAATTCAAACTTTGATGACGCTCAATGATTTGAATATGTGCATTTTCTTCTACAACAATTAGGTTTCTTGGTTGCATCATGGTTGCAATTTCAGCACCCGATGTGAAATGAACAATTTGAATTGGTTTCTGCACTTCTACATTTTTTGGAATGTAAATGTATGCGCCTTCTTTTGCAAAAGCGGTGTTTAAAGAGGTTAAATTATCTTTTTTTGCGATTTTATTGAAGTAATTTTCAATGACTATTTTGTATTTTGGTTTGGTTAATGCAGCAGACATCAAGCAAACATCAATGGTTTCGTGAGTAGTTTCAGACAAAAATGAGTTGTATTTTCCGTCTATAAAAACCACTTTATAGGAGTCAATATCGTGAATAAAATATTTTTTCACATCTGCCAAATCAACAAAAACTTCCTTATTAGGAAAAATACTATAATCATTTTTTAAAACAGCATTCAAAGAAGTGTATTTCCATTCTTCCAATTTTTTGGTTGGAAAACCCAATTTTTCAAAATTTTCAAGCGCTTTTGTACGAATTTCATGAATATCAGAATTCATATCCATGTCGTTTTCAAAAGCCACGTATGATGAAAGTATTTTATCTTTTAATTCCATTTTTTCAATTTTTGTTTCTATTGTTTCTGTTGTTTCTATTGTTTTTACAGTTGAGGGTTTCTAGGTTGATTTGAATTTGTTTCCTTTGAAATCATTTTTATTTAAGTAATTGATAAAGTTTCCGATTTTTTGGTTCAATTGTTTATAATCTTTGGTTAACTCACTCAATTTTTCTTCTGTGATATATTCAGAATCAAAAAGCCGATAACATTGTGATCGAGTTTCTCCTGAAGACCCTTTTGCGATAGATAAAAACTGTCTAAATTCTAAATTTCCATCTCTTTCAAAACCTTCAGCAATGTTATCCACCACTGATCCAGCAGACGATTTTATTTGAGAATTTAGTTTAAAATCTGATTTTAAATCGCTTGTTTTTGCAATTTCAATAATTATTTTTGAGAGTCTTATGGCTTCCTGCCAAATTTCTAAATCTTCAAATCTTTTTATTGTAGCCAAAACAGTTAAACCTTTAAACGATAGAAACCCTTAAACTAAATTTTCCAATTCCTGTTTTATCCAATCATATCCTTTTGCTTCTAGTTCTAAAGCCAAAGAAGCATCACCTGATTTTACGATTTTTCCATCGTATAAAACATGGACAAAATCAGGAATAATATAATCTAACAAACGCTGGTAATGTGTAATCACAATCACAGCATTGTCTTTTGATTTTAGCTTATTTACGCCATTTGCAACGATTCTCAACGCATCAATATCCAAACCAGAATCTGTTTCGTCCAAAATTGCTAATTTTGGTTCTAACATTGCCATTTGAAAAATTTCATTACGTTTTTTTTCTCCTCCAGAAAAACCTTCGTTTAAAGATCGAGACAAAAATTTTCTGTCAATTTCTAACAATTCTGATTTTTCACGGATTTTTTGCAACATATCTTTGGCAGGCATGTCTTCCAAACCTCTTGCTTTTCTTGTTTCGTTAATAGCAGTTTTGATGAAATTGGTAACAGAAACTCCCGGAATTTCTACAGGATATTGAAATGATAAAAACACGCCAGCATGCGCTCTTTCTTCTGGTGACAATTCGCTAATATCTTCGCCATTCAATTCAATGGTTCCTTGTGTAACTTCATAGTCTTCTTTCCCAGCAATAATATTGGCAAGTGTACTTTTTCCTGCGCCATTTGGCCCCATAATTGCATGAACTTCTCCTGCTTTTACTTCAATATTCAATCCTTTTAAGATTGATTTTCCTGCTACTTCTGAATGTAAATTGTTGATTTTTAAAATCATGACACAAATTTATTTGTTTAATAATTTTTCTAATTTTTGAAAATCTTGTGGCGAATGTTGAATGATGACTTCTGCATTTTTTTCTTTTGCAAAAGCTTCAAATTTCTCCATACTTTCAAGCGTTTGTTTTACATCATAATTGAATGATGGAACGCCTTTATTTTTTCTATTTTCTTCAAAATGATACAAATCTCCTGTTAATAAAATCGGTTTTTCCAATCCTGAAACTTCAACATATAAAGCTTGATGACCAATAGTATGACCTGGCGTATATTTAATTATCACAGTTCCATCACCAAAAACATCATAATCTCCTTTGATTTTTTTCACTTTTGTCAAACTTGCTAGTGAAGGATCTTTTTGGGTTAATGAATCACTCAAAACTGAATTATATTCATTTTCTTGCACAATCCAAGTGGCATTTTTTAGATAATTTGCATGCCCTGTGTGATCAAAGTGAGAATGTGACATGGCAAAATATTGAAAATCTTCAATTTTAAATCCGATAGATTTTAACTGATTTACCAGTGAATCTGGTCGTTGAATTCTATAAACGCCACTTGGTTCGTCATAAGGTTCAGGAATTACTAATTGTTCTGGTAAACCTGCATCCCACATCAAGTTTCCTTTTGGATGAGAAATCACATAATAAGCATCCGTAAATTGTTTTGATTGTCCAGTATACGTAGTATCTTGAGAAAAAACCTCTAATTTTTTTACCAAAATGGAACCTCCCACTAATTGAAAAAGTTTTACTTCAGGTTTGGTATTTTCTACTGATTTTTTTTCAGTGTTTTTGCAACTTATAATTCCGATAGCAAAAAAAAGTAACAATAATTTTTTCATAATTTGTTTTATTAATACCTACAAGGTTTTTGAAACCTTGCAGGAAATTTTTGAAACCTTGCAAGGTGTTTATCCCACAGATCCTTCTAAAGAAATTTCTAATAATTTTTGAGCTTCTACAGCAAATTCCATAGGTAGTTTATTGAGAACTTCTTTACTAAATCCATTTACAATCAAAGCAATTGCTTTTTCAGTATCAATGCCACGTTGATTGCAGTAAAATAATTGCTCTTCACCAATTTTACTGGTTGTTGCTTCATGCTCAATTTGTGCTGTATTATTTTTTACTTCAATATATGGAAAAGTATGTGCACCACATTCATTTCCCATTAAAAGTGAATCACATTGTGAAAAATTTCGAGCATTTTCGGCTCTTGAATTTATTTGCACCAAACCACGATAACTATTTTGCGATTTTCCAGCAGAAATTCCTTTTGAAATAATGGTTGATTTCGTATTTTTTCCTAAGTGAATCATTTTGGTTCCTGTATCAGCTTGTTGAAAATGATTGGTAACTGCAATCGAATAAAATTCGCCCACAGAATTGTTGCCTTTCAAAATACAACTAGGATATTTCCAGGTAATTGCAGAGCCAGTTTCTACTTGTGTCCAAGAAATTTTAGCATTAGTTTCGCACAAACCTCTTTTGGTTACAAAGTTAAAAACGCCACCTTTTCCATTGGCATCACCTGGAAACCAGTTTTGAACAGTTGAATATTTGATTTCTGCATCATCCAAAGCAATCAATTCTACAACTGCTGCGTGCAGCTGATTTTCATCTCTTTGTGGAGCTGTACAGCCTTCTAAATAAGACACGTAACTTCCTTTATCGGCAATCACTAAAGTTCTTTCAAATTGACCAGTTCCACCTTCATTGATTCTAAAATAGGTTGACAATTCCATTGGGCATTTTATACCTTTTGGGATATAACAAAAAGAGCCATCAGAAAAAACAGCTGAGTTTAATGCAGCATAAAAGTTATCAGTTGTTGGCACCACAGAACCCATGTATTTTTTCACTAATTCAGGATATTCTTGAATTGCCTCAGAAATTGGCATAAAAATAATGCCTTTTTCTGCCAAGGTTTTTTTGAAAGTTGTGGCTACAGAAACAGAATCCATGACAATATCAACAGCTACATTTGCCAAGCGTTTTTGTTCTGCTAACGAAATTCCTAATTTTTCGAAAGTTGCTAACATCTCTGGGTCAACTTCGTCAATGGAATTTATTTTTGGTTTCTTTTTTGGGGCAGAATAATAGGCAATTTCTTGAAAATTTGGCTTTTCATATTTCACATTTGCCCATTCAGGTTCTTTCATTTTTGTCCAACCACGATAGGCTTCTAATCGCCAATTGGTCATCCATTCAGGTTCGTTTTTCTTTTTGGAAATGGCACGAACAACGTCTTCATTTAAACCTTTTGCAAACGTTTCGCTCTCGAAATTGCTATAAAAACCATACTCATATTCTTTGGTTTTTAATTCTTCTTTTAAATCGTCTTCAGTATACTTCATAGTTCAAAGTTCTAAATTTAAAATTCAAGGTTTGTAGCTAACTTTTATATTTGCTACCTTGAAAATCACTATTTTTTAAATAAGTTTTAAAACCACCAATCATTTTACTCGAAATAATTGTTTGTTTTTTTAATTTATTAAATTCAATTTCAGTTACATATTTTCTGTCAAAAATCCTATATAATTGCGATCTTGTTTCTTCGCAAGAAGCTTTTGCTATTGATAAAAATTGTATAAACTCTTTATTTCCATTTCTTTCAAATCCTTCTGCAATATTGTCCATAATTGAACCAGAAGAACCATCAATTTGATTGTATAATCTATAATCTCTTATTAATTCTGAATTGTTTGCAATAGAGTTAATGTCATCACAAAGAACTCTAGAAAGTTTCCAAATCTCTAAATTTTCAAAAACTTTTACGGTTGCCACAACTTTGAATTTTAAATCTTGAATTTTGAACATTTTACAACGAAAAACTTTCCCCACAACCACAAGTTCTATTGGCATTTGGGTTGTTGAAAACAAATCCTTTTCCGTTTAAACCTCCTGAATATTCTAGCGTGGTTCCTACAAGATATAAAAAGCTTTTCTTATCAACGATAATTTTAATCTCGTTTTCTTCAAAAATCTTGTCATTTTCTAGTTGATTTTTGTCAAAAGTAAGTTGGTATGACAATCCTGAACATCCGCCACTTTTTACGCCAACTCTTACAAAATCTTTTGAAGCGTCAAAGCCATCCTCGGTCATTAATTCGATGACTTTCTTTTTTGCTAAGTCTGAAACTTTTATCATAAGTTTAAATAGATTAAATCTAAATTGTTTGCAAATATACAATTATTGCTCAACAAAATTGTTAAAAATTATTGTGAATAAAAATTATTGAATTGATTTTATTGATAGTTTTTTTTGATTGAAAAGGGACTATTTTTTGATAATTTTTCGGTCGAAATTTCCTTTGTTAGTTTGAATTTTTACGAAATAAATTCCTGATGAAAATTCTTTGAGATTTACAGAAAGTTTTGAAGTTTCCAACATTTTTTTTCCTAAAACATTGAAGATGGTTGTTTTTTTAACAATAAGCGTTTTTGAAGGAAAAATTTCTAAAATATCATTTATTGGATTTGGATATATTGTAATTGTTGATTTATCGATAATTTGATTTTCGGTACTTAAAGTAACTGTGTTATTTCTTGAAATTAAATCCAAATTTGGGTCAAACTCTAGGGAGGCAATTGTAAAAGAAACCTCTTCAATAAATGTTTGATTGTTGGATATATTATTTAGAATCAAATATTTAGTTTCTCCATTAATGCCATTTAAACGAATGGAAACTGCTGTCTCAAAAAACGAAACAGAAGCATCACTTTGGGTTTGTAACAATTGAATGTTCACTTTGTTTGGTTCAGGTTGATGCCAATTGACTTGATATGTTGGATATCCTTGGTTGTAAACCCAATCGTTAAAAAATTCAGTCAAACTTTCACCATAAACAGCTTCTAAATGCGAGATTAAATCAGGGGTTTTTGCATAATTATATGCCAAATCTGCATCAGTGATATAATTTTTTAAAGCAATAAAAAAGTTAGTTTCTCCTAGTTTTTTTCGCAACATGTGCAAAACCATTGCACCTTTATTGTAGCTCAATCTGCCATTAAAAATTCTGTTTACACTTAACGTATCTGCATCAGAAAGATACACAGCTCCGTTAGAAATTGATGTTATGGAACTAATTTTTGAACTTTTCCAGTTTTTATAAGCTGTTTCACCATCCAAATGTTCTATGGATAACCCAGTTAAAAAAGTTGCGAATCCTTCATTCAACCAAATATCTTTCCAACTTCCGCAGGTAATTTTATTTCCAAACCATTGATGTGCCAATTCATGTGCTATTAAATCTCTATCAAAACTTCCCATAAATGACACGGTTGTATGTTCCATTCCTCCTCCCCAACCAAATTGTGCATGACCATATTTTTCATTTTCAAATGGGTAATTACCAAATACATTGATAAAATGTTCCATGATATTTACTGTAACTCTAGTGTTATTTTGCGCATAATTCAAACTTTCAGGATACACATAATTAATGATAGGAAATGGCTTTCCGTTATTAGAAACTGTGTGAGAATATGTTTGATAATTAGTAACTGCAATTGCAATTAAATACGCAGGAATTGGATACTGATGTTTAAAATGAGTCGTTTTAAGCCCATTATTTATTGTTGCACTTTGTTCCATTCCATTTGAAACAGAGATATATTGTTGAGGCGCAGTAATATACACATCAATTGTATCTATTTTATCATTCAAATCTTGTTTGCAAGGCCACCAACCCAAAGCACCATAAGGCTCAGAAAGTGTCCACAAAACAGGAGTTTCACTATGAGTTGAAACCTCAAATGAACCAAAACCATTGCTTGTAGGATTGCCACTATATTCTATTGAAACAGTTGTGGATTGGTTCGAAAACAAGGTGTTTTGAAGCGTAATATTCAATTCATCATTTGAATTTTGAGAAAAAGCAAGCGAATTTCCATTTTGAGTTACTTTTGAAACAGACATGTTATCATCCAAATCAAAAACCACCTTGGTCATGTTTACTTTTGCGGTAAAAGTTGTAGTAATTTTTCCTGAAATACTTGCAATTGCAGGATTTACTGAAAATTCAAGTTTGTGATATGTAATATCATAATTTGAAGTGTTTGGATTCGCTTTGAAATTAAATTTTTTTGAAGCGGATTTAGCTTCTGCTTCGGAAATATCAAACTTTTCTTGTGCTCCTATGTGTAAGAAAGAAACAAGAAGAATAAAGGAAACGAAAAATTTTTGAGACATACTTTCAAATATTACACCCTAAAAATACTACTTTTTTTAAAACAATAACACGTTCTTTTTATCTTTGTACTATGTTAGAAGATAAAAATCAAAATAGAACTTCGTTGGCTGAATTGGGAGAATTTGGGCTCATCAATCATATTACGAAATATTTTACCATTTCTCATTCATCAACTGTAAAAGCAGTTGGAGATGATGCCGCAGTTTTAGATGCGTCCACAAAACAAACTGTCATTTCAACAGATTTGTTGATTGAAGGCGTTCATTTCGATTTGAGCTACATGCCTTTAAAACATTTGGGATACAAAGCTGTGATGGTCAATTTGTCTGACATTTATGCCATGAATGCTGTTGCTGAACAAATTACGGTTTCTATAGCAGTTTCTAACAGATTTCCTTTAGAAGCTGTTGAAGAATTGTATGCGGGAATTCAGTTAGCTTGTGAAACCTATCAAATTGATTTGATTGGTGGAGATACTACCTCATCTACCAAAGGAATGTTATTGTCAATCACTGCAATTGGCAAAGCAAACAAAGAAGATTTGGTATTTAGAAATGGTGCACAACCTACTGATTTAATTGTAGTTACAGGTGATTTAGGCGCTGCATATTTAGGGTTACAAGTCTTGGAAAGAGAAAAACAAGTTTTCAAAGTAAATCCGCAAAATCAACCAGATTTAGACAATTATACTTATTTAATTGAGCGTCAATTAAAACCAGAAGCACGAAAAGACATTGCTGAATTGCTCAAAGAATTGGATGTAAAACCAACTTCGATGATTGATGTTTCTGACGGAATTTCTTCAGAATTATTTCATATTTGCACTCAAAGCAATGTTGGGTGCAAAATTTATGAAGATAAATTGCCTTTAGATCCTCAAGTAATTGCTACTTGCGAGGAATTTGAAATTGACTCAACTATGGTTGCATTGAGTGGAGGTGAAGATTATGAATTGCTTTTTACAGTCCCAATTTCTGATTATGAAAAGGTAAAAGGAAATCCAAATTTTTCGATTATTGGACACATTACTGAGAAAAATCAAGGATTGCAATTGGTGACAAGAAGCAGTAAAGAAATTGAGTTGAAAGCGCAAGGTTGGAATTCTTTTAAAGAAAATTAAAATATTTTTCACTCACATTTTTGAGTATTTTTATTAATAATATCTGTTTTCAGATAATCATTTTTTAAAATTGGATTCCATTGAAAATCAGTTATTTCAGTAACTGTAAAAATATTTTTTTTAATTGGATTTTAATAATTTTTCGATAAATGAATCTTCCATATTTTTTAGATTTGCCAATTCGCAGGGAGATAATTCTTTTTGAATGGCTTTGTTTCCTAAACTGATAATTTCATCTGGAATTACGCCATCATTCAAAGAAACTAAAACTGTTTTCAAATTGTCAATTCTTTGGATGATAAAAATGCCTTTAAAATCATTATTTACATAAAAAGTATTGAATTGAAAACGAGCTCCAGTGAGATAAATAGCCACATCTGTTAAGCAAGGTGAGGGTTTGCTGACGATTCGCAAATTGGTGCGATCGATAATTTGGTTTGGATAAAGTTCTTTTATTGCCTGTTCAATGCTAAGTGCGCCAACCACCAAACCATCACACAAATGACCGTGAAATTTTTCTAAATCAGAAATGTTTATTTCCTGTTGATGAATTAATCTTCCTTTTGAAAAATCGGTATCCAAAGTGGAAAATGTGACATCTTTAGTTGTTTTTTGATTGCAAGAAATAAACATGATAATAAATGTTACTGATGTTAAAATCCTCATTTTTTTGATAAATTAGCCATTGAATTTAAAATAAATATTGATGTAATACAGCCCCGTCAAGATAAAAACGATTCCTGCCAACCAACGCATCACTTTTTCAATTTTGGTAATTTTTGTATAAAAAGCACCTACTTTTCCGGCGGTAAACGCTAATAAATAGGTAAATAAAATAACAGGTAATCCTGTTCCGAATGCAAAAATAATAGGTAAATAAAGACCGTCAGCAGAGGCAATTGTCATCGGAATTAGCATTCCAAAAAAAAGCGCACCACTATAAGGACAAAAAGCCAAAGCGAAAATAATTCCTATCAAAAACGAGCCTAAAAGTCCTTTGTCTTTGAATTTTTCAGTGAGTTTATCCTGAAAATTGAACGATCCTAAAAAATTAAGTTTGATGACATTGAGCATAATCAAACCAATAATAATCAATAAAGGACCTAAAAATTTTTCGCCATTTTGATTGAAAAACCTTGCTACATGAAATTTACTAGCACCAAAATAAAGTATCAAACCAATGATTGTGTAGCTAAATCCTCTTCCCAAAGAATACAATATGCCACTCAAAAAAACCTTTTTTTTGCTGGCAATATTTTTTGAAATAAAAGCGGTTGCAGAGATATTAGTTGCCAATGGACAAGGACTAATGGCTGTCATTAGTCCAAGTACAAAAGCTGATAAAATGGGAATATTGTATCCTTCAACCAAAGATTGTAATACTTCCATTTACAATGATTTTAAAGCTTCATCAATTTTAGCTTTTAAATCTTTTGAAAAAACCTCTTGATTATTTCCGTTCATAAAAGCGAAATCGGTTAAATCAAGTTTTGTTTCTTTACCTTTTTTGATAACATTTATAAACAATGAAGTTCCTGCTGCTTCAAATTTTTCAGCTAATTTTTCATTTTCTTTTTTGTCAACATTTACAACTTGAAAAGTGATTTTTTCATTTTTCAATTCTTCTGAAAAGTAAGTATCTAAGGTATATTTTGTGTTTTTTTCGATGGCATTGCAAGTCATACATCTGTTCGTTGAGTGAAAATCGAATATTTCAACTTTTGAGACTGAAGTATTTGTTGCGTTTTCTTTATTCTTATTTTGTCCGTTGCAAGAAAAAAGTGCAAAACTGATGAACAAAACTGAAAAAAATTTAATTGTTTTCATATTTTAATTGATTTTTAATTGATTGAATATTTATTGATAATTGCCATTTGACCTGCGTGATACGCTGTGTGCGAAACGATTCTTCCAAACGCTTCTGCTTTGGTTTTTGTACCAAATTCTTTGGTAGTTATGGTACTTTCCCAATCTTTATCGGATTGTTTTGCAACGATTGATTTTAATTTTTCAAACGACTCGTTTATGAATGATTTCAGTGCTTCTAAATCTGTCCAGAATCACGTTTTTCGATGACGGTTTTGCAGAAATTTTAATATCCGAATCACCAAATACATTTTTAGCAAAAAGCAATTCAACTTCGCCAATGTGACGCATTAAAAAACCGACAGAATTTGGTGAATTTTCCAATTTTTTCAACAAATCTTGTGATATTAAATTTTCAATTTGATTGGTAAATCGTGTTCTAGATTCTATCCAAAGTGCTAAAAAAAGCTGTGTTTTTGTGTTCATTATTGTTTACAAGTTTCAGTACAATTTTCCTCTGTGAGTTCAAATTCTAAGGTACTGTGTTTGATATTGTGTTCTTCTAATTCTTCTTTTAATGAAGTTTTAATTTGTGGTAAGTGAAGCAAATTATCCACAACTATTTGTGCAGTGATGGCATTTTCATTGGTGCTGATTCCCCAGATATGAATGTGATGAATATTTTTAACGCCTTTTACTTCCAATAAATGTTCCTTAATTTCTTCGGGGTCTATCGCATTTGGAACACCATCTAAAATAGCAATTGCACTGTCTTTGAACAAATTCCAAGTACTAAATAAGACCACAACTGCAATGATAATTGCGGTAATTCCATCCAAAATATACCACTGAAAATAATGTATCAAAATACCACTAAACACAACACCCAAAGACACCAAAGCATCTGCCATTAAATGCCAATAAGCCGCTTTGATATTCAAATCATCTTTTTGTTTGTTTTTAAACAATAAAGCCGAAGCAAAATTAATGATAACACCAATTGAAGCTACCCACATTACTACACTTCCACTCAATGGGCTTGGGTTTAATATTTTCTGAAAACCCTCCCAGGCTATTGCTCCAATAGCAAAAGCCAGTAAAATTGAATTTATAAATGATGTAACAATTGATCCTTTTTTAAAACCATAAGAAAATATTTTTGAAGGTTTGATGACTTGCAGTTTGAAAGCTAAAAAAGCCAATAACAAACCTGAAATATCGCCCACATTGTGCGCTGCATCTGACAGAAGTGAAGTAGAATTATTGCTAAAACCATAAATAATTTCAACAACTACGTACGCTACATTTAATGCAATCCCAATTAAAAATGAACGATTGATTTCGTTTGGGTTTGTGATGGTATGCGAATGATCGTGTGCCATAAATATCTTAAATCTCTCTTTTGGCCAAATAAAAATCGACCATTTCGTAATTGCTGTTTTCTCTTTCGGTCATTGCTTCAACCGTGGTTGGTGGAGGAACAATCACTTTATCACCTTGTTTCCAGTTCAATGGCATCGCACATTTATTGGCATCACTTGTTTGTAAAGCTAACAAAACTCGTTTTACTTCGTCCATATTTCGTCCAACATTCAAAGGATAATACATAATCAAACGAATTTTTCCTGTTGGATCAATAAAAAACACGGCTCTCACAGCAGCAGTTTGACTTTCGCCAGGTTGCAACATACCGTACAATTTAGCAACGTGCATATCAATATCTGCAATAATTGGAAAGTTCATCAAAACGCCCAATTTTTCTTTTACGTTATGCACCCAAGCCATGTGCGAGTGAATGCTATCGATACTTAACCCAATTAATTTGGTATTTTGAGCCGTAAAATAATCTTGTTGACGGGCAAATTCTGATAATTCTGTTGTACAAACAGGGGTAAAGTCGGCTGGATGCGAAAAAAGAATCACCCATTTGTCTTTGTTAAATTCACTAAACTTTAATTTTCCAGTGGTAGTTGTTGCGTCAAAATCGGGTGCCATGTCACCAATACGCGGCATTGCGTAAGCATTATTTATTGTTTCCATTGTATTATGTTTTTTTTAAATTTGTAATTATAAGCATTCCTAAATTTAAGAATTAAAATAATAACAACAGTGGTTTTATTTTTTTAAATATTCAAAAACGGTTTCTGCGTTGCCAACCACCCTTGTTGTTTCTGCATAACGAGCAATTTTTAGTGTTTCCAGTATTTTTTCTTTTGAAATTTGCTGCATTTTTGCTTTGTTCATCATCGCTTCAATACAGGCTTTACTTCCTGTTGCTAGAGCTACATCTAAATAAATTAAGGTTCTGGTTTCTGCATCAAGAGCGCCATTTTGCGGTATTGCAAAAGCGCTGCTTCGTGCTTGTTCTGTCACAAATTCAGGGAATACTTTTCTGTCCATACCTGATATAAGCTGACCACAAAAGTCAAATTATATGCAAGCAAATTTACGGGAAATCAGAAAACACAGACGTTATTCTGAAGAATTTAAAAAGGAAATAGTTATTATTTTTGAAAGTGGAAAATTAAGTGTTCCTCAAATAGAAAAACTTTATGGAGTAAGTGCTGTTTCTATTTACAAATGGATTTATAAATTTTCTACCTTTAACGAAAAAGGATTTAGAGTTGTAGAGATGAAACAAAGCAGTATCGAAAAATTAAAAGATCTAGAACGTAAGGTCAAGGAACTAGAACAAATTGTAGGGCAAAAGCAACCGAACTTTTTACGACCCAAGGTTGTTTGTGCAACCAAGCAAGTAAAGGTTTAATTTTAAATTCGGCATTTTCTACGGTTTCATTGGCACTGAAACCAACTTGTGCTTTTATAATTCTAGTGTCCATGGGTGGCATAGCATCTCTACCAATTACGGGCATGATTCCTTTCATACTCACTACCAAAAGCACAACCACTCCATCAGTTAATAAGGTGCGCCGTAGTGTTTTTTTGCCATTGTTAGAAAATTTGATGATATTAACATATGGATTAACCAATCTGCCAAATGATTTATTGTAAACCTTTTCAAACTAAATTTCGACTTTGTTTTTGGCATGACCATTTCTTAATAAATACTCTAAAATTTTTGGGATAAACGTAATTGATAGAAAATAGGAAACCAACAAAGCAATTATAAGCGTAAAAACTAATGGTTTAAAAATTTTCTCTGGAAAACCACCAATAAACATCAAAGGCATCACAATGGCAATGGTTGCAATGGTTCCCGACCAAATAGGACTTACTACTTCTTTGGTTTCTTTTTGAACGGCCGTGGATAAATCTTCACCCAATTCATTGATATGTCTTTCAATATTTTCGAGCACTACAATGGCATCATCAGCTAACATTCCTAAAGCCAAAATAATCCCGGTATAGATTACGATATTTAAACTTCCACCCGTAAACCAAATGACAGCTTAGGTTGAAAAAAACATTAGCGGAATAGAAATCGCTGCTGCTGCAATGGCTCTAAGATTTCCAATGAAAAACAAAATAACCAAAAGCGTAAAAAAGATGGCATCGCGCAACGCCAACAGCATATTGTCGTTTGCTAGTTCGATTAAATTTCGTTGAGTGTCAGAAATTTCAAATTGAAAGTTAGGATATTCCGCTTCTAATTTTTTTAGTTCTTCACGAGCTGCATTACTCATGCCTAAAACACTGCTAGAAGGTGATCGTTGTATAGCTAAAGCAATGGCTGGTTTTCCGTTGCCTAAATAACCACTGGTTTTTTTATAACTCCATTCCACCAAAACCGAATCATTGATGGTAACATTTGGTAAAATGTTAATTTGGTTTATTTTTTCAATATTGTCATTTTCTTCGTATGAATTTGCGACTGCACACTTTGAACATTGGTTTGAAAAGAAGAATTGTCTAATCGGGCAATCACTTCGCCAGCAACAACACTACTCCCACTTGGTTTCATGAATAAAATGCGAGCCGCTATTTTTGAGGTTAGCGTAATATCTTGATCATTTTGAACCAAAGCGAAATAAGGTAGTCAAAGTGCTCCAGTTTGGTTATCAATTTTTAAAGTACTGATAACCATCGGAAAAACAATTGCTTTTGGGGCATTGTCACTTTGAGCTTGTCTACTTTTTATGTAAATTATGCCACCAATAACCAAAACCACTCCTATAAGAAAGTAATCTATTTTTTTTATATTTTCTGTATTCATTTTATTAAAATTTGTGTTGTAATATTATTGAAGAAAGGTTTTTAAATCCACTCCATAAATAATGGCCAATTTGGTGATGGTTTGCCATTTTAGTGCTTCTGTTTTAAATAATTTGACTTGCTCTAATACCAAATCATCTTCATATTTTAGATAATCTTCAATGCTCATTTGACCAATTTCATAGCTTTTAACAGCTATAATTTTGAGTTGTTCTTTATTCTGAATAGATTTTTTAGAAAGCATGATGGCGTTTTCTAAAACCAATACATTTTGTTCTAATTGCTTGGCTTGTGCTTCAAAACTGTTGGTTAATTTTTTCAATTCATTTTGCGATTCGCTTAACAACAATTTATTTTTTTTAATTTGGTTATACTGACTTTTATTAAAAATAGGCACTTTTAGAGCCAAAGAGGCTATTAATAAATCGTCTTCCACTTTATTTTTGTTATTGTAAGCATTTTCTACATTAAAAGAATAATTTCCTTGATGGTACAAAGAGGGTAATAATTTTTCTCGCTCTGATTTTACTACTAATTCATCTGCTTGTATTTTATCTTTTAAAGGTTGGGTAGCTTTAATTATTTTTTCGTCAATTGTTTTGATTTGTGACATTGAAACAGGTTTGTTTAAAACTAATCCTGTTATGGTTAGTACATTTGCTGAGAGTTCGTTTTTTTGTAGGGTAAGTTCATTTTGTGTTAAAGCAACTTCGTTTAAAGCGTTATCAATATTGTACTGTATCGATTTGGGTAAGCCACATTTTTTAACTTTAATGATTATAATTTCCTTTGTTTTTAAAAGCGATTGACGTTTTTGATCTAGCGCATTGAAAAGATTATCAGCGTAATTAAAATTAGTGATACATGCCACAAGTAAAGACTGGTTTTTTATGGTATTGATGCGTTGTAGTGCTTCGGCTGAAATAACAACTTGATTGGCTTGTTTGGCCATAGTAAAAAGCGATTTCGAGAAAATTGGCATCGAAATTTGAGCACCCATTCTAAAAATATGACAGCTAAAGGGTTGTGGAATTTCTTGATTTTGGATTAACGGAAACAAATCGTTAGGTGGCACAGGATACATTCCAGTAGGTATTGAGGAATAGTCATAGCGACCAAAACCTTCAATTATCGGATAAAATTGACTGTTGATGCTGTGTTTGTAAACGCTAGCTTGCTCAAGTTTGATGGCATCTGTTTTCGAAACGGCATTTTGTTCTAATCCAGAAAACAATTCTTAAAGGCTATAGTCTTGAGCATTACTTTTTAGAGTACAACTAAAAATAGAGACTATTAGAATGATCAAAAATGAATGACGTTTTATAAATTTCATTTTTTTGTTTATCTGTTCGCAAATGCACGAACAATATTTTAATTGTTCGTATTATTACGAATTTTATTTAAAGTTTTTTTTATTGAATTTTATGAAATTTGGTAATGATATTATAAAGTTAGCTATTTAAACAGCGTTCTGTTTGAAGTTTTAGTTTCTGAACACCACTAAAATTAAACATCCTCATTAGCATAGTTGACTAAAGAGGATGATTATTTTAAAAATAGTACTAAGGATTAAATCTTTTCTGGTTCAATTCTTTTAGTCACTCTATCCACCAGATTAAAAATAGATTTATAAGAAATTCCGCCATGATATGACAAACCGATTTCACATGTACGACTCGTGCTGTAGCCGTTCGTTACATTTTCGGGTGTTTGTTCTTTTAAGGTTCTTAGTCCGTGATCGTTGAGCTCAGGATGGGTAAATCCGCGATCGCCAGCAAATCCACAACAAGTGGTTACGGGTTGTACAACCTCTTTGGCGCACATTCTTGCCAAAGTGACCATTTGTTCGTCGAGTCCCAATTTTTTTGCACTGCAAACGGCATAAACACTCACTGTTTCATCAATAGGTTCAAATTGTAATTTAGGCACTAAATATTCCATCGTAAAAGCAATAGGTTCATACAGTTTCATGTTTGACGTCATGTTATCTTTCATGGTGTACAAACAAGGACTCATATCACACAAAATCGGATATTTCCCTTGTTCACTAGCTTCGAATAAAGCTTCTTCAAGTGCGTTAGACCTGTCTTTTCCCTCTGTAGTAAACCCTTTACTGCTAAAAGGCATTCCACAACAATGTGTAGTCAAGTTTTTTGGATAAATGATTTCGAATCCGGCTTTTTGCATCAAATTTTTTACGCTTTCTATTACCGAAATATCGCCATCATAATCTTTTGAAACACCCATAGATTGATTGATGCAAGACGGATAGTAAACGACTTTATTGCGGTTTTCAGTATTTAATGGCTCATCTTTTATTTTTTTCGCACCTTTAGGAAAATTTGGATTCCAAAGTGGTAGTTTATTGCCAGAGACTTTTCTAAATATTTCAGCAGTTGTTTTCATGGCTTTTGTGCCTAATATGTTATGAAACGTATCAACTACATTAAGCCCCATACGTGCAGCATTTTGAATGCTATTCATGCGAGGTGAAAGGTAAGCCGCTAATTTTTTATCATTTGCTGTATTTGATGATTCTCGTAAATGTTTTACAAATTTGCCAGTATCAATATTCACGGGGCAACTAAGAGAACAAAGTCCGTCTGTGGCGCAAGTTTGAAGGGCATTATAATCATAATCTTTTTGAAGTGAGGCAAGAATGTGCGGTGTTTCACCGGTTTTCTTTAAGCGTTCCATTTCACGAAATACTGTAATTCTTTGACGAGGTGACATGGTAAAATCATGCGAAACGCAAGCCACTTCGCAAAACCCACATTCGGTGCATTTGTCCACAATCTGATTTGCGGCTGGCATTGGTTTCAGATTTTTGGTGTGAATAAGCGGATCATTATTTAAAATTACCCCGGGATTCAAAAGGTTGTTGGGATCAAAAATGGCTTTGATTTGTTTCATTACTTCGTAAGCAGTTTTTCCCCATTCTTGTTCCACAAAAGGCGCCATATTTCTTCCCGTTCCGTGTTCAGCTTTCAAAGAACCTTTAAAATCGTCAGTCACCATATCCGCCAATTCTTCCATAAAAAGTTTGTAGCGTTCTAATTCTTTTTCATCATTAAAATCTTGATTAAAAACAAAATGTATGTTTCCTTCAAGGGCATGACCAAAAATAACCGCTTCCTCATAGCCATGTTTTTTAAACAGTCTTTTTAAAGCCAATATTGCTTCTGCCAATCGAGGTACAGGAAAAGTAATATCTTCAATAATTACTGTAGTTCCAATTTGTCTCATGGCACCTACAGATGGGTAAAGTCCTTTTCGAATTTTCCATAACTTGGCATATTCTATGGGATTATCCGTAAATGATATAGGAATTTCTGTTGGAATATCTTGAATTGCTTTGGTTATTTGGTCAATTTGTTTTGCCAAAGTTTCTTTATTATCAGAAGAAGTTTCAACCAAAATAGAGGAAGCCCCTTCAGATAAGCCTTTTAAATAACTAGGAATGCCATCGGCATTTTCCATAGAACGCAAACTTGAGCGATCTATTAATTCAACAGCCGCCACAGGTTCAGATTTTAATTTTGATACGGCATTACAAGCTTTTTCGATATCGGGAAACGTCATCAAAGAACTCGCTTTAAAAGGATAATCAATAACGGTGTGATAGGTAATTTCTGCAATAAAACCCAGTGTGCCCTCTGATCCAATCATTAAATGTTCTATAATATCAAAAGGATCAAAAAAATCAATCAGGGCATTTAAGCTGAAGCCGGTGGTGTTTTTCATTTTGAATTTATGCGAAATTAAATCGGCAAGTTCTTTGTTGTCTTTCACAGATTGTCCTAAACGTGTGAGGTTTTCAAGAAGTTGATGATGGGTTTTTTGAAAGGCTTTTTTACTAGACTCATCGCCAGTATTAAGTAACGTACCATCTTGAAAAATTACTTTTAAACTTGCTATTGTTTTGTAAGAATTTTGAGCCGTTCCACAACACATTCCGCTAGCGTTATTTGCGGCAATTCCACCAATCATTGCAGAATTGATAGAAGCAGGATCAGGACCAATTTTCTTTTGATGCGATTTTAAAGCACGATTGGCATGCGATCCAACAACACCAGGTTGAAGGGTAATTTTATCACCATTTTCGTGAACCATCACTTCTTTCCAATGTTCACCAGCGATGACCAAAACAGCATCGGTAATTGCCTGTCCAGAAAGACTCGTTCCTGCGGCTCTAAAAGTTACCGGTAAGTGAAGCTTATGACATTCTTTCAAAATAAAAGAAACCTCATCCGCATTTTTTGCTTTGATAATTAGTTTTGGGATTAATCTGTAAAAACTAGCATCTGTTCCAAGAGCAAGAGTTTCTGTAGGACTTGTTAATAGCCTTTCCTTGTCAATTACTTCAATAAGGGTTTTGTATAAGTGTTTATATTCGGTTTGTAAATTTTCCATAAAATAGTTTTAGTAAGCCGGCGAAAAACCGCTGTAGATAAGAGTTCCTAAAATAAAGGTAATGATGAGATAATAAATGAAAGCGGGCAGCGCATTGGTTCTAATTATTTTCCCTTCTGCACCAATACAACCAACAGTGGCACTTACTGCAATAATATTGTTGATGCAAATCATATTTCCAATAGCGGCACCAATACCTTGCATAGACAAAATAAGAATTTGTGAAAAATCGAGAATCGAAGCGGTTTCAAATTGAAATGACATAAATAGGATGTTGGAAACCGTTGCAGAACCCGACATAAAAGAACCAAGAATACCAATGATAGTTGCAAAAAACGGGTACGCATTCCCAGAAAAATTTGCGGTTGCAGTTGCCATCGTCGTTAGCATGCTATCCATGCCACTTGCATTTACATTAGAATTTAACATTAATTGCACCATACCAACGCCAGCAAAAAGAGCTATTGCAGCACCACTAATTTGTTTTAAAGTTAGTTTCCATGCTTTTCTTACGTCATTTATACTCATTTTATGTATAAAGTGGGTAATTATAGCGACGAGCACAAAAGGAATCGTTCCCGGTAAATAAGCCCATTTAAGATTGTAATTTAAACCTTCAATTTCAGCTACATTATTTATACTGAGAGTTAAATCACTTAAAAATTGTTTAAGACCAAAAGCCGGAATTCTAGTTATTACTAAAATAATGGCAATCAAAAAATAAGGTGACCACGCTTTCAAAAGCGACATTTTTGATTTTCCTGTTGCTCCTGTATCTATTTTAGAACGCCATAAATCTGGCCAAGTTGATTCTTGTGGAAAATCCCATTTTGTTTTTGGTACTAGAAAACCACGTTTTGCAGCAAAAACAACAATGCCCAATCCAATAAAAGCTCCTACTAAAGAAGGTAATTCAGGACCAAAATAAATAGCGATAAGTACATACGGCACCATAAAAGCAAGACCTGCGAAAATGGCAAAAGGCGCTACTTCTAATGCAGGTTTGATTGATTTTTCTTTCCCGAAGAAACGCGTCATGATAGCAATCCCAAGCAAAGGAATAAAAACACCTGCTATCGCATTTGGAATGGCTATCCATTGGGTTAGTGCCAATTTAAAAGTTTCAGTATTTAATGCAGACGCTGTAATATTTGATTCAAGTGTACTCATTGCCCCAAAAATGGGGGTACCAACTGCACCAAAAGTAACTGGCACACTATTATATATTAATGCTATCAAAGCCGCTGCCAATGGAGGAAATCCTAAACCAACCAATAACGGAGCAGCTAAAGCAGCAGGTGTTCCAAAGCCTGCAGCACCTTCAATAAATGCTCCAAACATAAACCCAATGATAATTGCTTGAATGCGTCGATCTTCGGTGATTCCACTAAAACCTTTATTAATGGTAGCCATTGCACCCGATAATTTCAAGGTATTTAAAATGAGAATGGCACCAAAAATAATAATGAGAATATCTATGGCTTTTAAAAATCCAAAAAAAGTATATCCTAAAATATGCCCAATATCCATGTCCCATTGAAAAAATGCAATGGCAATTGCAAAAAGTAAAGCAATGGGTAAGGCTTTTTTGGCTCCCCAATTGAAGCCCGCCATTAAAAGAATCGTCAAAAGAATAGGCAGAAAAGCTAGTAAAGCATTCATAAATTTTTTTTTGCTAAATTTAATATTTTTATTTTGGAATAATTTATTTTTTATAGAAAAAATATGGTAATTTAAAAATTAATCCTTAAATAAAATCTAAATTCTGTAATATATACTAATTTTCTTTGAAAAATTTTCTTTTTTAGAAGTCAATCATAAATAATGTTCAATAGTACAAATGAATTTTTTTAAATCATTCAAATAATTTTTTAAATTTTTAAAAGAAGAAGTTTTACATTTCATTTTCTTTGTTTTAGTATATTGCATCAAAAAGTTTTTTATGAAAACCAATCCCGAACTCGAACTCGCCATCGAATTTATCAATAAAACTGATAGAAATCTTTTCATTACTGGAAAAGCAGGAACTGGAAAAACCACATTTTTACATCAAATAAAAAGTGAATCTCTCAAAAGATTAGTGGTTGTGGCTCCAACAGGAGTGGCAGCTATCAATGCGAAAGGTGTTACTATTCACTCTTTTTTTCAAATGCCTTTTGGGCCGATTTTACCTGATCAAATCAAAAATAACAACGAACAACGCCGATTTTCAAAAACTAAAATAGCTATTATAAAATCCTTAGATTTAATCATTATTGATGAAATTTCAATGGTTCGTGCTGATTTATTAGATGGCATTGACCAAGTAATGAGAAGGTATAAAATCCGCGAAAAAGTTTTTGGTGGCGCACAAATTTTAATGATTGGTGATTTGCAACAATTGGCGCCAGTTGTGAAGAATGACGAATGGAGTTTGCTTCAAAAACACTATGATAACATGTATTTTTTTAGTGCGAATGCCTTCAAAGAAGCCAATATTGTTACCATTGAATTGAAACATATTTACCGTCAAAAAAACGACGATTTTATCAAAATTTTAAATGAAATTAGGAATGATAATTTATCTGATGAATCTGCTAAAATTTTAAATAAACGTTACAATCCGTCATTTTCTCCAACAAAAGAGGAGGGATACATTACGCTTACAACTCATAATAATAGAGCGAATCTTATCAACAATTTTGAACTCAACAAATTACCCACAAAAAGTCATTTTTTTGAAGCTAAAATTTTAGGAAAATTCAGTGAGCAATCTTATCCAAATGATGAAAAATTAGCTTTGAAAGTGGGCGCTCAAGTAATGTTTATTAAAAATGATTCCTCGCAAGAAAAAAGATATTTTAATGGAAAAATTGGTGTGATTACTGCCATTTCCAAAACTTCTGTGAATGTATTATGTCCCAACGAAAATGACGAAATTATTACAGAAAATGAAACTTGGGAAAACATAAATTACACCATAAACGACGAAACAAAAGCCATTAAAGAAGAAATTACAGGCGCTTTTTCGCAAATTCCGCTGCGTTTGGCGTGGGCAATTACCATTCATAAAAGTCAGGGACTAACGTTTGAAAAAGCGGTGATTGATGCTGAGAGCTCTTTTGCTCACGGTCAAACCTATGTTGCTTTGAGTAGATGTACTTCTTTGGAGGGTTTGGTGTTAAAAACTCCTATTTCATCAAGCTCAATTATCAATGATAATACTGTAAATATTTTCAATGAAACTGTGGCTGAAAATTGTCCGGATGAACAAATTTTACATGAATCGGAAAAACAATTTCAGCTCAATTTAATTTCAGAATTATTTGATTATCAATTATTTTTATATCCCTCAACCCGTATTTTAGATTTTTTTTATAAAAACAGAAATAGCATCAAAGGAGAAGTTTTAGAACATTTGGTAACACTGAAAGACAAAGGAATTGTGCCTTTGTTGAAAGTTTCATCGTCTTTTAAAAGTCAATTATTAGCGATTTCTCAAAGTAATATTTTGCCAGAAAATAATTCGCAAATTCAAGAACGATTTAAAAAAGCAGTCGCTTATTTTTTAACACAAACCAAAGAATTCATTGAAAAACCACTCGGTGAAACATCATTTTTTACGGATAATAAAGCTGTGAAAACCGATTTTTTAAAACTATTTGAAAGGCTTCAAGAAAAAGTGGCTGAAAAGGTTTTTGTACTCGAAAAAATGGGTGAGGGTTTCAAAACGACAACCTATTTACAAGAGCGAGCAAATGCGGTTTTACAATCAAAAGAACCTGCAAAAAAGAAACCAATAACTTCCAAACGAGACCCCATTTTAGCAGTCCAATTGCGAGAATTAAGAGATGATTTTGCTAAAGCTGAAAATGTTCCTCATTACATCGTTTTTCCTCAAGAAACTCTATATCAACTTTGCGATTTGCTTCCAAGAACCGAAAAAGAATTGTCGAAAATTTTAGGAATGGGAAAAATTCGTGTTGAAAAATATGGAAAAGAAATTTTAGAATTAATTGAAGACTATTGTAAAAAAAATGGCACAAATAGTGCGAATAATTTCAAAAGACTACCAATAAAAGAAGTCAAAAAAGAACCCAAAAAAAACACGAAACAAATCAGTTTTGAAATGTTTAGAGCTGGAATGTCTGTTCAAGAAATTGCCAAGGAACGAAGTTTTACTACAAGTACCATCGAAAGTCATTTGGCGAGTTATATTCCTTCAGGTGAAGTGGATATTTTAGAATTAATATCTTTAAAGAAATACAAAGAAATTTTGAAAGCCATTGAAGAAATCGAATTCAAATCACTCACCGAACTCAAAGAAAAAGTTGATAACAGTTATACTTTTGCCGAATTAAGAATGGTTTTGATGACTTTGGAAAAGTAGCATAAAAAAAGCCTATCATTAATGGTAGGCTTTTGTTTTTTCAGTTCATCTTAAATACATTATTCCCCCGAAAATTTACTTAGGAATCAACTTGAAACAACTGTAAAATTAATTAAATTAAAATGTTTATGATCAAAAATGTTCTAAACAATTGATAATTTGTTCTTAAATTGATTTAAATAGTTTTACAATTTCATCTCTAAATTTATTTCCAATCGGAATTTCTTTATTTTCGATTTTGACTGTGTGATGATTTATTTGAGTTATATAATTCGTATTGATAATGTAACCTCTGTGAACTCTCACAAAATAATGATTTAATTTGGTTAAAATATTATTCAAACTGGTTCTTACAACCTTTTTTTTATGGTCTATTAAAAAAATTTCAATGTAAACATGATCACTTTTTAGGAATAAAATGTCGTTGAAATTAATTTTTGTGAAATACCCTCTGTCTTTTATAAAAAGCGCATCCTTGATAATCAAATTGTCATTCAGCACTTCTCCAGATTTTATTGAAAAATTATGCAAAGCAATTTCTATTGAGCTATACAATTCTTCTTTTAAAAAAGGTTTTATCAAATAAGCATGTGGTGTTACTTGTTTTGCCTCTTGAATTGTAAACGAATCAGAATTTGAAGTTAAAAAAATAAAAGGAAAATTATATTCGGTTTTTATTTTTTTAGCCAAATCAATGCCATTTTTTTTCCCAGAAAGCTGAATATCAAGAATGCCAATATCTGGTTTTTCATTTTCAATAGTGATGATTGCCTCAGTAAAATTTATTGCAGGCTCAAGTGCATGATAACCAAGTTCATTTAGCGCATTGCAAATACTATCAGCAATGATTATTTCATCTTCAACAACTAAGATTTTTACCTTTTCCATTTTATTTCCAATTAAGGTACAATAAAATTATTAATATTTAATAATAATTTTAATAAAAATGTTTTAGGATAGTTTTATGTTTGATAAACTAGTTCACAAGCTTTCTTGTATAGTTGTCTTTGAAGTTAATTTCGAATCGCGCACCATTATCATTTACTTGATTCAAAGTTCCATAAAGTTGTTTCACAAGTCTATTGATCAATCTTAATCCTAAACTTTTGGCAGTTTTAATATCAAAATCTTCGGGAATACCTGAGCCATTATCTTGGATAATCAATTGATAGTGATTTTCTAATTTATGAATGGATATAAAAAGTTTGTTTTCTTTCTCATCACTAAACGCATATTTATAGGCATTTGTGATAATCTCGTTGATAATCAATCCTAAAGGAATTGCAGTATCAACATCAAAAAAAATATTTTCTGAAGATATTTCAGTAATTACTTTGTCTTTTAGCGTATGAATTGATGTAATCTCTTTGGTTAGTAATCTTAAATATTCGTCAAAATCAACCAACCCTGAATCGTTTTGATACAATTTTTGATGAATCAAAGCCATCGATTTCACCCTGTTTTTTCCTTCATTTACCAAATCAAGTGTCTTTTTATCTGAAATTTCTTGAGATTGTAATTCTAACAAACTTGCAACAATATTGAAATTATTTTTCACCCTGTGATGCACTTCTTTGATCAACAATTCTTTTTCTTTCAATGTTTTATAGATGATTTTATTTTTAGTTGTTAATTCTTTCGACTGATTCATTATCTTTCTAATAATCAATAAACTAATAATAAAAAATACTGCTCCAAGAATGATAATTATAAGATATAATTTGTTCTTTTCTTGTTCATGTTCAATTTCCTTTTGCTTCGTTTTAATAGTTTGTTCTATTTTAAAATCAGCCAAAGATTTCGATAAATCTTGAGAATAAATTTTTCTTGTTAGCAAGATTGATTGGTCTTTTACTGCTAATGCTTCTTTGAAAAATTCATTTTTCTCTAGTGCTCTTGATCCTTCAAGTAAAAGTTTGAAAAAATCATTTGAATTCAAATCTTTTCCGAGAATTTGAAATTTATCAACCAATTCTTTCACGTTATTTACTTGAAATTTCTTTAAAATTTCATCTCTAGTTGCATTATCTGTCTCAGGTCTTCCTAATAATTTTAAGTACAATGAATATGTTTGAATTTTATAAGTTGAATCACTATACAACTCGTCAATCAACAACAACACTTTTTCTTTATATCCACCTTTAAAAATATAAGCATCAATTAAATGTTGTAAAATAGCATGATAATAAGGGCTTTTTTTAGGAATTTGATTTTCCAATTCTAAGCTCTTCTCAGAAATATCAATATATTCTTGTAGCTTTCCCTCAAGTACTAAAAAATCTGTCAAATGATATAAAAACATGATTTGAAGCTCAATATCTTTTAGATTTTCCGATTTTTCTAAACAATCCAACACAAGCGTTTTTCCTTTTTCTACCTCTCTTTCAATAAGATGAAGAACTATGGGGTGTGTTTGGATTCGCAATCTTGCTTTTTGAATGGTGATGTCATTTTCATTAAAATTTGAAAGATAATTTTCTAATTCTTTATATTTTTCAGAAGCTTTCTCAACACTTACGTCATCTCTTAGGTTGTAAATTTGATCACATTTTATCTTAAAAAAGGCTTCGTTAAATTTTTTAGTCTCAGGAATTATAACAATTTCATCAATAAAATTTGAGACTTGAACATATTTTATTGAAGTCCTATTGCTTAAACTAGAAAATAATTGATATTGTTCCTGATATGTAAGTTCTTTTTTTGAAGTAATTTTTTCAAGGATTTTTTTATAATCAGATTCTTCAAGCTGATTTAAAAAGATTTTTGCAGAATCAATTTCTTTTTGAAGTAGAAAATTTTCAACATTATTTTTTATTTTTTCTTGAGATAATTCTTGTTGTTGCCCGAAGAACGAAATGTAAAAAAATAAAAGAATCAAGAGGGAATGATTTTTCATGGCTATTATTTGATTTCTAAAAATAGTAAAACTATTAAACTTTACCAAATTATTTGCACAAAAAAAGCCCAAACATTTGATTGTTCGGGCTTTAAAATATTTAAAAAATAATGTTTTAAACTTCGAATGGGGCTATAGAAACATATGATTTGTTATCTCTTTTCTTTCTAAACTCAACAACACCATCAATTTTAGCATGTAATGTATGGTCTTTTCCCATATAAACATTTTCACCTGGATTGTGAGTTGTTCCTCTTTGACGAACAATAATATTACCTGCAATTGCAGCTTGTCCTCCAAATATTTTTACACCAAGACGTTTCGATTCTGATTCTCTACCGTTTTTCGAACTACCTACTCCTTTTTTATGTGCCATGACTTTATGGTTTTAAAATTGCGTTTTATTTGTTTAAAGTATCAATTAATGCTGCTTTTTTTAAAGAAGCAACATCAGAAATGCCTTTTTCTTCGGCAATCTCTCTTAATTCTGCAACAGGCATTGAAGAATAATCAACGGCAGTTTCAGTTACCTCAGCTTTTGGAGTTGCCTCTTTTTTTGCCGATTTTGTTGCACCAGTAGTAGCGATAGATTCAATTTGAATCTCGCTTAAATACTGTCTGTGTCCGTTTTTCTTTTGATAACCTTTTCTTCTTTTCTTTTTGAAGACGATTACTTTATCACCTTTTAAGTGACCTAAAACTTGAGCTGTTACTGAAGCTCCTACTATAGCTGGGGCGCCAATTGTTACGGTTCCATTGTTATCCAATAAAAGAACGTTGTCAAAAGTTACTTTTGATCCTTCTTCTGCTTGTAAACGATGAACGTACACTTTTTGGTCTTTTGCTACTTTAAACTGCTGCCCTGCTATCTCTACGATTGCGTACATACTATTTGTTTTGCGTATTAATACTTGTTTGTTTGCATTTACTTACTCAAAATGCGGGTGCAAATATAGTTCTTTTTTTAATTTTATCAACAGATTTCTAAAATTAATTTGCAGATACTGAACCAAATAAAAAATCCATTTACATTCGTTTATTAATATATCGTTTGCTATTTTTGAAAAAAGTATAAACAGCGCGATTTTTATGTAACAATGCCTGTTTTTTTGCGTCAAATTAAACTGAAACTTTTATTAACTAAATATCTATCAATGAAAAAAAGGATTGTAACACTTTTTACGGTGTTTTTAGTAGCGATTTCTTCAACAGCTCAAAAGGTTGAATTTGAAGAATATAAATTAAAAAATGGTATGCATGTCATTTTGCATCAAGACAATTCTGCTCCTGTAGTAGTAACTTCTGTAATGTATCATGTGGGTGCAAAAGACGAACAACCAAATAGAACTGGAATGGCGCATTTTTTCGAACATTTACTGTTTGAAGGAACAGAAAACATCAAAAAAGGAGAATGGTTTAAAATTGTTTCTTCAAATGGTGGTAGAAATAATGCCAATACTACAGATGATAGAACCTATTATTATGAAATTTTCCCATCAAACAAAATTGAATTGGGATTATGGATGGAATCTGAGCGTTTATTACATCCAATCATTGGTCAAGAGGGTGTAAATACTCAAAATGAAGTTGTAAAAGAAGAAAAGAGATTGCGCGTTGATAACCAACCTTATTCTCGTTTTTTAGAAAATGTGAAGTTAAATATTTTCAAAAAACATCCTTATAAAGGAACCACTATTGGAAAAATGGAGCATTTAGATGCAGCTACTTTAGAAGATTTTTTAGCATTTAATAAAAAATATTATGCGCCAAACAATGCTACTTTGGTTGTTGCGGGAGATATTGATATGAAAGGAGCCAAAAAAATAATTGAATCGTATTTTGGTTCTATTCCAAAAGGTGAAGAAGTTAAAAGAGATTTTCCAAAAGAAGATCCTATTACTGAACCTATCAGAGCAACTGCTTACGACCCAAATATTCAAATTCCAGCGATGATTGCGGCTTATAGAACGCCATCAATGAAAACCAGAGATTCTAGAGTTTTGGATATGATTTCCTCGTATTTGAGCACAGGAAGAAGTTCTGTTTTGTACAAAAAAATGGTGGATGATAAAAAAATGGCGTTGCAAGTAGGTGCTATCAACTTGAGTCAAGAAGATTATGGAACTTACGTTTTATATGGTTTGCCTCAAGGAGACAATAAATTAGAAGATTTAATCAAAGAAATTGATGAAGAAGTTGTGAAAATTCAAACAGATTTAATTTCTGAAAAAGATTATGAAAAACTACAAAATCAATTCGAAAATAACTTTGTGAGTTCTAATTCAAGTGTTGAGGGAATTGCAAGTTCATTAGCAACGTATCATGTGTTATTTGGAGATGCAAATCTTATCAATACAGAAATTGATATTTACAGATCTATTACAAGAGAAGAAATGAGAGAGGTTGCAAAAAAATATTTGAACCCAAATCAACGATTAATTTTAGAATATCTTCCAGAAAAAAAATAACATCAAAAGACATTATATCATATGAAAACAAGAATTATAACCTTAGTCACATTCCTACTCCTGTCTTTTGCTGGAAATGCTCAAATTGACAGAAGTAAACAACCTGAACCAGGACCTTCACCAAAAATAAAATTAGGAAAAGCAGAAACTTTTACACTGAAAAACGGCTTAAAAGTAATCATGGTTGAAAATCATAAATTACCAAGAGTTTCTGCAAATTTAACGATTGATAATGATCCTTATTTTGAAGGAGAAAAAGCAGGACTGTCTTCAATGATGGGAAGTTTGCTTGGAAGAGGAACAAAAAACATCACCAAAGATGCTTTCAATGAAAAAGTAGATTATTATGGTGCCAACGTTTCGTTTTTTAGCTCAGGTGCTTTTGCTTCATCCTTAAAAAGATATTTTCCAGAAATTTTAGGATTGATGGCAGATGGTGTTAAAAATTCGACTTTTACGCAAGAAGAATTTGAAAAACAGCAAAAAATCATTTTAGACAATCTTAAAAACAATGAAAAAAATGTTACTTCCATTGCAAGACGTGTAGAAAATGTGCTGACTTATGGAAAAGATCATCCTTATGGAGAATTTACCTCTAAAGAAAGTGTGAACAAAATCACTTTGCAAGATGTTGTGAAAAATTACAACGATTTTTACAAACCAAACAATGCGTATTTGGTGATTGTTGGAGATTTTGAAGCAAAAGAAATAAAAAAATTAGTGAATACATTATTTTCAAATTGGCAATCAGGAATCATACCTGCATATACTTTACCAACTCCAAAAAATGTTCCTACAACAGAAATCAATTTTATTGATATGCCAAACGCAGTACAATCAGAAATTGCTGTGATCAATACCATTAATTTGAAATTAGGAGACAATGATTATTTTGCAGCTTTGTTGGCAAATCAAATTTTAGGAGGAGGAGGAACTGCTAGATTGTTCCAAAATTTACGTGAGGACAAGGGATATACTTATGGTGCCTATTCAAGTGTAAGACAAAGCAAATATGCAGGAACTTTTAGAGCTTCAACAAGCGTAAGAAACATAGTTACTGACAGTTCTGTGGTTGAATTGATGAAAGAAATCAATACCATCAGATACAAAAAAGTATCGGAAGAAGATTTGAAAAACGTGAAAGAGGAATATATTGGAGGTTTTGTGATGGATGTTCAAAAACCTGCCACTGTAGCTGGTTTTGCATTGAATATGGCTAGATATAATTTACCAAAAGATTTTTACGAGACCTACCTTGAAAAAATAAATGCAGTTACGTTGGATGATATTCAAAATGCAGCCATCAAATATTTTCAGGGAGATAAAGCAAGAATTATTATCACTGGTAAAGGAATTGATGTGTTGAAAAATCTTGAAAACACAGATTATGTAATCAAATATTTTGACAAAGAAGGAAATCCCACTGAAAAACCTGCAATGACATTGCCAATTCCTGATGGAATGACTGCTGAAAAAGTAGTGAACAACTACTTGAATGCCATTGGCGGAAAAGACAAAGTAATGGCTGTAAAAACCACGATGATGACTGCAAATGCAACTATTCAAGGCACACCATTAGTAATGACAATGAAAGCTTCTTTACCAAACAAAACTTCACAAGTAATTAGTGTGATGGGAAATGTGGCTCAAAAATCAGTTTTTGATGGCGAAAAAGGTTATGAAGAAGGACGTGGTCAAAAAATAGAGATGACTGCTGAACAAATTACAGAGGCAAAAGCAGCAAATTCAATTTTTAGTGATTTGAATTACACAAAAGGAACTTTAGTAAGAATTGAACCTTTGGATGGAAAAAATGCGATTGTATTGAAATTCAACGATACTGAAGTTTTTTACGACATGACTTCTTGGTTAAAAGTAAAAGAAGTGAAAAAAGTAAAAACTCCAGATGGACAAGAAGTTGAAGTGCCAACAAACTTTGGGGATTATAAAGAAGTGAAAGGAATAAAATTCCCATTCTCAATTGGTCAAAAAATGGGTCCTATGGATTTGAATTTTGAAATCAAAGAAATCAAAATCAATGAGGGTGTTTCTGATGCTGATTTTAAATAAATCTTTTAGAAAATAGATTTTAGAATAAAGAGAAAAGAGTCAAGACGTTTGTTTTGACTCTTTTTAATTTTATATATTTTAAACACCAAAAACCAAAAACCATCAACCAAAAACTAATCACTTAGCCCTATTCACTAAATATACTCCAAACATAATGATCAATCCTGCAAATAATTGTAAAACACTTAGTTTTTCGCCGTCTAAAGATCCCCAAAAAATAGCTACTAAAGGCATTAAATAAGTTACTGATGATGCAAAAACAGGTGTGGAAATTTGAACCAATTTGGTGTATAACACTTTGGCAATTCCTGTTCCGAAAATTGCGAGAATTACTACATAAAGTAAAGAATCCATTTGCAATTCATTTCCTGAAAAAGTGCTGAAAAATCCTGATAAATACAATACAACAATCGCAGATGGCAACATCATCAAAAAATTTCCTGTAATGATTGCCAAAGCATCCAAATCAGACAAGTGTTTTTTTACAATATTTACGTTCATTGCATATCCAAATGTGGCAATAATTGGTAACAAAGCAAACCAATAATTTTGATCAGGATTCATTGCCGCTCCATTAAAAATCAAAACTAATGTGCCAATCAAACCTAAGGTAATTCCTATAAATTGCTTGTTTTTATAACTAAAACCAAATACCAAAATTCCAATGATAAATGTGTTGAAAGGTGTAAAAGAATTTAGCATAGAAACAATGGCACTGTCAATTCCTTGCACTGCAAATGAGAATAAAAAGACAGGAAAAAAAGTTCCCAAAAAGGCTGTGTAAAAAATATATTTCCAATGATGCTTTTGGATTTTTTTCAAGCTAGGAAAACCTACAATCAGCAATAAAATAGAAGAAGTTGTAATTCGTAAAGCACTCAAAGTTATGGGCTCAAAACCCAATAATGCCTTTTTAATTAAAATGTAAGAACTTCCCCAAACTAATGAAAGAATGATGAGAAAAACCCATTTTCGTTGTTGTTGATTCATTATAAAAATATTGCAAGTGCAAAATTCCGACAAATACCAAGATAAACTCTTTTAAAATTAATAAATTTGTAAAATATTTAAATCGGAAAATTTTATGAGAACAAAAAATATCATTGTAAGCCTTGCCGTAATTTGTTTGGTGATTGCTGGTTGTAAAAAAGAAGAAAAGCAAGCTGCCTATCCTGTTGAAAAAGCACAAGTTGCTTTGAACATTTCAGGAATGACTTGCGAAATTGGTTGTGCAAAAACCATTCAATCAAAATTATCAAAAAAAGAAGGTGTTTTAGATGCGAAAGTTGTTTTTGCGGATAGCATTGCCACTATCGAATTTGATGCGAATAAAACTTCTGAAAAAGACTTAATTGCTTTTGTTGACGGAATTGCAGGAGGAGATTTGTACAAAGCTTCAATCAATAAAAAAGAAACGCATTCTTGTATAGAAAACTGCAAAAAAGATTGTGACAATAAAACAGCCACAAAAATGGAATGCAAAAAAGATTGCAAAATGGCTTGTTGTGCGGATAAGAAAAACTAGATCTTATAATAATTTCCTTTTAAAAAACCATTTCAAACCAATATTTGAAGTGGTTTTTTACTTTTTATAAAATAAAATCATAAATTTCTGAATCGCCAATTTTCAAGTTTTTTTAATTGTCGTTTGAACATTGCAGTAATTGTATCTCAAAAACAAAACTTTTATTGCTTTACAAATTATTAACATACTAAATAAATAATTAATAATCACTTAACTCAAAGAACTGTATGCTCATCTAATTTTGCTGCAATATTTCAATTAAATATAATTTATTATGAAGAAAATCTTACTTATTTGTTTTTTGTTTATTAATGCCCTGGTTTTTAGTCAGGTTACTTTCTTAACTTCAGACACCACATGGTCTGGAGATGTAAATATTGACGGAAAAGTTGTTGTGGATAACAATGCAACATTAACAATTCAACCTGGGACAGTAATTAAAGCTGCTTTTAAAGCTGATCCAGTTGATGCTTCTGCTTTAATTATTGCTAAAGGAGCTAAAATCACTGCTAATGGAACTGCTACTTTGCCTATCATTTTCACTGCTGCTGCTGACCCTTTAACTGCTGCGAACGTTGCTGCTGGTGTTTATGTTGCTCCAAATCATGATTTAGATTTAAATGGTCTTTGGGGTGGTGTTATCGTTTTGGGTAACAATGTGATCGGTGCTGGTGCGAACAATACTGCAAACATCGAAGGTATTGCTGCTGGTCAAACATGGACAAACTATGGTGGTGCTTTAACTGATGACAATTCAGGATCTTTAAAATACATTTCTATTCGTCATGGAGGTGCTACTATCGCTAATGGTAGTGAAATTAATGGTCTTACTTTAGCTGGCGTAGGTAACAAAACTATTGTTGAAAATATCGAAATCATCTCTAATGATGATGACGGAATTGAAATATTTGGTGGTAATGTGAATGTAAATAACCTTTTGGTTTATAACCAAACAGATGATGCTATTGACTTAGACCAAGCGTATTCAGGAACTATTACTAACGCTTATGTTGCAATGGGTGTAGGTAGTGATACTGTTTTCGAAATTGATGGTACTGAGTCCACTTCTACTCCTAGAGTTACTGGTTCTTATACAATTGATGGAGTAACTGCTATTGGTAACGCTAATGCTACTAGAACCACTACTTATGGTGACTGGAAAGCGGATGCAATGGGTGCTAACAAAAATATCGTTTTCAAAGGCTTTAAAGTTGGTAGTAAAGTAAAAGGTATTGATCCAGATACATTTGGTAACAATACGCTTACATTTTCTAACTTAGATTTTGTAACTACAGATGCACTTTCAACTATTTCTACTCAATTAACAAGTACTCATGCTGAAATACTATCTGCTCAAGCTATAGGAACAGGCGCAAATACTTGTGTGTTTAGTGGGTGGACTGCTTATGCAACAAAAGATGCTAATCTTTGTTCATCAACTAATGTTGGAAATGGTACTGTTGCTTTTATAACAACGAACACCACATGGTCTGGAGATGTAAATATTGACGGAAAAGTTGTTGTGGATAACAATGCAACGTTAACTATTCAACCTGGGACAGTAATTAAAGCTGCTTTTAAAGCTGATCCAGTTGATGCTTCTGCTTTAATCATTGCTAAAGGAGCTAAAATCACTGCTAATGGAACTGCTACTTTGCCTATCATTTTCACTGCTGCTGCTGACCCTTTAACTGCTGCGAACGTTGCTGCTGGTGTTTATGTTGCTCCAAATCATGATTTAGATTTAAATGGTCTTTGGGGTGGTGTTATCGTTTTGGGTAACAATGTGATCGGTGCTGGTGCGAACAATACTGCAAACATCGAAGGTATTGCTGCTGGTCAAACATGGACAAACTATGGTGGTGCTTTAACTGATGACAATTCAGGATCTTTAAAATACATTTCTATTCGTCATGGAGGTGCTACTATCGCTAATGGTAGTGAAATTAATGGTCTTACTTTAGCTGGCGTAGGTAACAAAACTATTGTTGAAAATATCGAAATCATCTCTAATGATGATGACGGAATTGAAATATTTGGTGGTAATGTGAATGTAAATAACCTTTTGGTTTATAACCAAACAGATGATGCTATTGACTTAGACCAAGCGTATTCAGGAACTATTACTAACGCTTATGTTGCAATGGGTGTAGGTAGTGATACTGTTTTCGAAATTGATGGTACTGAGTCCACTTCTACTCCTAGAGTTACTGGTTCTTATACAATTGATGGAGTAACTGCTATTGGTAACGCTAATGCTACTAGAACCACTACTTATGGTGACTGGAAAGCGGATGCAATGGGTGCTAACAAAAATATCGTTTTCAAAGGCTTTAAAGTTGGTAGTAAAGTAAAAGGTATTGATCCAGATACATTTGGTAACAATACGCTTACATTTTCTAACTTAGATTTTGTAACTACAGATGCACTTTCAACTATTTCTACTCAATTAACAAGTACTCATGCTGAAATACTATCTGCTCAAGCTATAGGAACAGGTGCAACTGAGGACCATTTTTACACTTGGACAGCTTATTTTTCAGGTGGAAAAGGTACTTTAAGTGTTGAAGAAAATATTGTGAAAACACCTTACTCTGTATATCCTAATCCATTCAACAATGATTTAAATGTATCAAGTCAAATTAAAGTTGAAAGTTTAAGACTCTATAATATTTCTGGTCAACTTGTAAAACAAATTAAAAATTCTAACTCAATGAATGTATCTGAATTGGCAAAAGGAATTTATATTTTAGAAGTGACTGCTGATGCTACAAGAGAAATTAGAAAAGTTATAAAAAATTAAGTATCAATAAATTATAATCTTTTATCATAAAGAGCTTTAGTTAACTAAAGCTCTTTTTTGTTTACATTAACTTAACGTTCAATATCTTGATTAATAATACTTTTGTGAACTAAATATTTTTTAAATCATAAACTTATAATTATGAAATTTATTCTAGTACTATTATTTTTAATAAGTTTTACTTCATTCTCCCAAACAATAACAGGAATTGTTATGGATAGTGATTATAATGAACCCTTGCCTTTTGCCAATGTCTCTGTAAAAGGAACAAAAAACGGAGCAACTACTGATATTGATGGAAAATTTGAAATCAAAGTTTCACCTGGAACTTACACTGTTATTTTCTCTTTTATTGGATATACAACAATTCAATTGAGTGAAGTTATTGTGAAATCAAATAAAGAAACATTTTTACAAGTAACTCTTAAACCTGAATCTAACCAATTAGACGCAGTTATTATTACTACTACTTCTAAAAAGAATTCAGAAGCATCAGTTTTAAATCTTCAAAAGAAATCAATAAGTTTAGTTGACGGTTTATCAATTCAGTCAATAAAAAAAGCAGGAGATAGTGACGTTGCAGGAGCTATCAAAAGAGTACCAGGAATTTCAGTTCAAGGAGGAAAATATATATATGTTCGTGGATTGGGAGATCGCTATTCAAAAACTACCCTAAATGGAATGGAGCTACCTGGTTTAGACCCAGATAGAAATACCATTCCTATGGATATTTTTCCAACCAATCTTATTGAAAATATTTTAGTAAAAAAATCGGCATCCTCAGAAATAGGTGCTGACTTTACAGGAGGAACTGTTGATATCAATTTAAAAGACTTTGCGTTTACCCCAGAATACACTGTAAATTTTACAGCAGGATATAATCCTGATATGCACTTCAATAAAAATTTTATTGCTGATGTAAAAAGCAGTTCTGATTGGAGGGGAAAAGATGATGGATTAAGAGACTTACCAATTGACCCTAATATTGCCTTACCACCAGCACTATTTCTACCAATTCAAACTGCTGAAGAAGCATCAGTTTTGACAGAAAGCACAAAAAAATTGACAAAAAACTTAAAACCGATTCAACAAACAAGTGATTTGAATTATAATTTTGGTTTTTCAGCCTCAAATGGTTATAAATTAAAAAAAGACGGAGAATCATCTATAGGTTATATTGCAGCAATTGGTTATAAATCAGAAACATCTTTTTTGGATGATTTCTACAGAGCAAATGTTATAAGAACCCCAAATGACGGTATTCAAAATGAATTGGTACAAAATGGTGTTTTAGGAACTATAAATACTTATTTAAGCACTTTATTAGGAGTAACTTATAAGGATAATAAAAATAAAATTTCTGTAAATTTTATTGATTTACAAAACGGAGAATCGAACGCTTTAAATCTAGCACGTCAAACATTTATTGAAAATCCTTATTGGGGAGAGGGAAGTATTATTACCTATACTGAAAGAAATTTGAGAAGTATTCCTATAACCGGAAGACATACTATAGGAGATAATTTATTTACAGTTGAATGGAAGTTTGCACCTTCAAAATCTATCCTAAGTGATAAAGATTTCAAAAGAACGATATTCGAAACAGATGCAGATAAATCTTTTTATATAATAGGGCCTAACCCAATTGCATCTCCTTCAAGATTGTGGAGAGATTTAGATGAAAAAAGTACTGTGGGTAAATTGGACATAGAAGTTCCTTTACAAGCAACAAGTTTTAGTGGTAAAATAAGGTTAGGAGCATCTAAAATATCAAAAGAACGAGATTTTAATTCTAGGAAATTTGACATACTTTACAACGGTGATAGCGGTATATTTGGAGGTGATGCAAATGCTATCCTTGCAGATGAAAACATTTGGGTTCAATCACCAAATCCATTTAAAAGAAGTGATGGAACTTACATTGCAGGAGGACCTGAAAGAACAAATGTATATAATTCAGAATCAAAAAATGATGCCTTTTATTTTTCATCCGAATTAAAGTTTTCAGAAATGATAAAGGCTGTAATTGGCGTTCGTTTTGAAAAATATCAATTAAGATATACTGGAGAAAATTTATTGGGCGAAAAATTTGAAAATAAGTTGTTCATAGATGATAAAGATTTATTTTCTAATATTAACCTTATTATTTCGCCCAATGAAAAAAGTAATGTGAGAGTCTCTTATTACAAAACCACTGCAAGACCAAGTTTTAGAGAGGCTTCATCAGCTTACTTAATTGATCCAGTAACAGAAACATTTTTTCTAGGTAATCCTGATATAAAATCAGCTTATATCGATAATTATGATTTAAGATATGAATTCTTTGGTGAGAAAAATGAAATATTTGCTTTAAGTTTGTTTTCAAAAAGTTTTAAAAATCCCATAGAAATTGCTGTTGTTAGTGATGATACTCCTAATGATTTTACAGCTAGAAATAATGAAAAAGCAACTGTAAGAGGAGTAGAATTTGAATTGAGAAAAAATATTTTAACTTTAAATAATTTAACATTTAACGTTAATACAAATATCTCTTTCATAAGCGCTAAACAAACTATGAATGATGATGAATATAATAGCAGAGTAATTTTGGCGGAACCTGGGCAAGTAATCAGCAGAGAAAGAGAATTACAAGGACAATCACCTTATATGATAAACGTGGGATTATTAGCGTCTGAAAGTGAAAAAGAAATTGAAGCAGGACTTTACTACAATGTACAAGGAGCTACATTAGAATTTGTTGGTGCTGGAGGGGTTCCAGACATCTATTCAGAGCCTTTTCACAATCTTGATTTTTCAGCTTCAAAGGTATTTAGTGGCGAAAAATTAACAAAGAAAATTACTTTTAGGGCAAAAAATATTTTACAAGACAAAACAGAAAGTTATTATATTTTGAACAAAGAAAAAAGCAACCTCTTTAGAAGTTTTTCTCCTGGAATTATATTTTCTTTGGGAGTGAGTTTAACTTTTAAATAAATTGGTATATTAAAAATTATTTTTTAATACATAAAATATACAATTGTCCACAATTGTGATAGCTACCTTTGTTCCTTTAAATACTATTAAAAATGAGTGATCCATATATTTTAATGCTTATTGCCCTAGGCGTTTTAGCAATTGTTGATTTGGTTGTGGGAGTTAGTAATGATGCTGTAAATTTCCTAAATTCTGCTATTGGTTCTAAAGCCATCTCAGCTAAAAATATATTAATAATAGCCACTATTGGTGTTTTTCTTGGAGCAATCACTTCAAGTGGAATGATGGAAGTTGCCAGAAACGGAATTTTTAATCCTGGCATGTTTGTTTTTCACGATGTGATGCTCATTTTTATGGCAGTGATGATCACAGATATTCTTTTGTTGGATGTGTTCAATTCTCTTGGAATGCCAACTTCTACTACTGTTTCAATCGTTTTTGAATTATTAGGAGCTGCAGTTGTAATTGCTGCTTTAAAAATTTCTCAAAATGATACTGAAAATTTATCTGCAATTTGGAATTATATCAACTATAATACTGCTACCGAAATTATTTTTGGGATTTTATTATCTGTAGTTGTTGCATTTACTGTTGGTGCAATTGTGCAATATTTTTCAAGACTTATCTACACTTTTAATTTTGAAACAAGACCAGCTTATATTCATTCAATATTTGGAGGATTTGCGATTACAGCAATTACGTATTTTATCATTATTAAAGGATTACAAGGAACAGAGTTTTATGCAAGCATTAAAGGTGTTTTAGAAACCAACACATCGTCAATTCTTGCCGGGAATTTTATTTTTTGGACTGTTTTTTCATACATTTTTGTGAAAGTTTTAAAAAAAAGTATTTTAGTTTTAATTATCGGAATTGGTACATTTTCATTGGCAATTGCTTTCTCTGGAAATGATTTGGTAAATTTTATTGGAGTTCCAATTGCAGCATTAAATTCTTATGAAACCTGGCAAGTTTCAGGCGCAGATCCAAGTTTATTTTTTATGGATAGTTTGGCAAAAAAAGTGCCCTCTAATATTTGGTTGTTATTGACGGCTGGTGCAGTAATGGTTATTACGTTATGGACTTCTTCTAAAGCAAAAACGGTTATTGAAACAGGAATCAATCTATCAAGACAAGGTGAAGGTCATGAAAAGTTTCAACCAAATAATTTATCAAGAGTTGTGGTTCGTTTTTCGATGTTTATCAACTCTGGAATTAGTTATGTAATTCCATCAAAAGCACAGGAATATATCAATTCAAAATTTGAAAAACCTGAATTAAAATTACCAAAAGACAAAAATCATGAAATACCTGCATTTGACTTGGTCAGAGCTGCAGTAAACTTGATTATGGCAAGTGTTTTAATCTCATTTGCTACATCTGTAAAATTGCCTCTTTCAACAACTTACGTGACTTTTATGGTGGCTATGGGAAGTTCTTTAGCAGATAGAGCTTGGGGGCGTGAAAGCGCAGTATATAGAGTTGCTGGAGTTTTAAATGTGATTGCTGGTTGGTTTTTAACGGCAATCATTGCATTTGTAGCTTCAGGAATTATTGCCTATTTTATTTTCTTACACATTATTTTTATACCCATATTATTGGTATTAGTAGGTTTCTTAATTGCGAAAAATTCTATTTCTCATAGAAAAAGAACCAAAGAAATTCAAAGAAAAACATACATTGAAAGATCTGAATTGATTACCATCAATGGTGTAATTGAAGAAAGTTCTGATCACATTTCGGAGGTTGCTATTAGAATCAATAAATTATATACCAATGTTGTTGATGATTTAGCAAAACATGATTTAAATAAATTACGAAAAACTGATAAATTCGTTTCAAAATTAAATGACGAAATTGATAATTTAAAAGACAATGTTTTCTATTTTATCAAATCATTAGATGAAACTTCTGTACAAGCAAGTAAGTTTTATATCATGGTTTTAGGATATTTACAAGACGCCGCACAATCTATCAGCTATATTTCAAGAGCAAGTTATAAGCACGTTCACAACAATCACAAAGATCTTAAAAAAGGGCAACTTAAAGATTTAAAAGACATCAATATTCAATTGACATCGGTTTTGGGAAGCGTAAGTACTATTTTTAAAAATAGAGATTTTGACAATTTGAATCCAGTTTTAAAAGAGAAAAACCAGTTATTGAATGATGTTTCTGCGTCTGTTGAAAAACAAGTGACTAGAATTAGAACTGATGAAACAAGTCCAAAAAACACCACTTTATATTTCAGTATTTTACTAGAAACCAAGGATTTAATTAAAGCACTTATGAATCTTCTAGAAACATATGAGGAGTTTCATTTGAGCACAAAAAAGATGAAAAAGTAATTTAGAACCAAAATCCAAGGTTAAACAACCAATACCTTTGTTTGGTCTCTGGAGACCAGCTATATTTCAGTTCAATCGGGCCTAAAAAACTATTATAACTATAGCCAATTACATAACCAGAAAATACGTTTTTAAATAAATCAATATCCTTAAAAACATTGTTATCTAAACGTGCATAGTTAGCAATGATTGATCCATAATGATTTTCAAAAAATCGGTATCTGAGCGTAAATTCTGATTTTATAAATGATTTATTAGACAATTCTGCAAAATCATACCCATACATAGTAAAAAATGTGTTGATATAATTTTGATTATATCCTCCTAAATAAAAATCAAATACTTCTGAAGTTGGATTATTAAAAGTGAAACCCGCTTCATTATTTAATTGAAACGTAAATCGCTCGCCAAAAGTGGTAGCAAATCCAAGTGTTCCTTTTGTTTGTACAAATTGTTTGAAATCCTGATTAAAATCGGTTGAACCTATATACCATTTAAAATTTAAATCTGCAAAATATCCTTTTGTAACAAAGTATTTTTGATCATACGTATCTAACTTTAAATAAGCAAAAGCATTGAAATAATTACTTTTATCAATAATCAAATTATTATTATTATTGTTAATTGTCTCTGTGCTAACGTTGATAAATTTGTGTTCAGCACCCAAACCCAAAGCGAATTTTCGCCCAAAGGTGGTTTGAATAAAAAATTGATTGGTAATATCTACATAGTTCAATTCTATTGAATTGATATTTGGAAATTGTCTTACAATCGGATTAAACTTAGAATTTGCTTTAAAATGATCGTATCGAGAGCGAAAACCATAACTTGTATAGAATCCGTTGTCAACAAAATAATTGAGATTGTATCGTAAATTATCTCCTACAATTAAATCTATTGATAACAAATCGTTATTAGTTAAAAGATGCTTTTGTTTTAAGTTAATTAGGAATCCTGATTGATATAACAAATCATAATGCGCTCCTAAACTTACACTTGCATTCTCATTTGACTCTTTTACAGCAATATGAAAATCAAAAGTTGTATCTAATTTTTGATGTAATGAATACGTAATTCTGTCGTAATTTTTTGTAGCGTGTAATAATTGTATTTTACTTGAAATGTCTTTTCTAGTGAGGCTATCGCCTTCTATAATATTTAATTTTCCAATCACGTAAGCTCTCGTGTAATTTTCATTTCCGAGCAAGTTTATGCTTGAAATTAATTTTTTTTTCTGATGAAATTCAATGATTTTTCTATCTTTTTTAAGGAGTTGTTTTTTTGCAATTTCTTTAAAAACTTCACCAAATTTTTCTGCTTCTTGTTTTCCTTTTTCTATGATTTCTAGTTTTTTATCAAAATCTACCACATTAAAATCATAAATATCTGGATGAATATAGACATCTACATTTTTTTTCTGATTTTCACTTTTGCTGTACATTTGATAACTTACAATTTGGTTTAAAATCGCAATGGCTGACGTTAATTTTTCCTTCTCGAACAAACGGCCTTCAACATCAACACCAATTACAATATCTATTCCTTTGGATTTCATCAAATCAATGGGAAAATTATTCGCAACTCCACCATCAACCAATAATTTTCCATCCATCACAACAGGGTTTAACAACGTAGGAAAAGAACCACTTGCACGTAAAGCCATTGGCAATGAGCCTTTTTCAAGAATAACCTCTCCTCCTGTTTCAACATCTGTTGCAACACAAAAAAACGGGATAGAAAGTTTAGAAAAATCTGTAATTTCCTCTGTTGAATCAAACAATTCTATTAATAAATTCGTCACATTTTGACCTTTTGAAATTGCTTTTGGCAAACCAATTTTTCCTTTTGTAACAGGTAAAGTAATGCTTGAATTTTCTTCAAATTCTTTTTCAAAAAATGGGGAAGCATTTCTTGGCAAATTATCTCTTAACAACGAAACAAAATCAATTTCTATTACCATTTTTTCAATCTGATTTGCTGAATAACCTGCTGCATACATTCCTCCAATAATGGCACCCATACTCGTACCAGCAATATAATCAAGTTGAATTCCTGCTTTGTCAATTTCTTTTAAAACAGCAATATGTGCAAATCCTTTTGCTCCTCCACCACTCAAAACCAATCCTACTTTTGGTTGCGTTTGTTGACCAAACATCAAAAATGGAAGGAAGAAAAAAATCAAAAAATAGTTAGTTTTCATTCGTTTTTTCTGGATGATAAAATTGATATACTTTCATGGCTCTCGCGTTTCCGATAGATTGTTGAATTTCTTCAAAAGTTGCCACTTTAACGCGTTTTGCGGACTTAAATGTACGCAATAAAGTTGTAATTGTTTGTGCTCCAACATCAGGAATTTGTTCTAGCTCTGATTGAATTGCGCTTTTACTACGCTTGTTTCTGTGAAAAGTAATGCCAAATCTATGTGCTTCATTTCTTAAAAACTGAATTATTTTTAATGTTTCCGATTTTTTATCCAAATACATAGGAATAGAATCTTCAGGATAATAAATTTCTTCCAAGCGTTTTGCAATCCCAATAATGGCAATTTTTCCACGCAAACCCAATACATCTAAACTTTTTAAAGCCGATGATAATTGTCCTTTTCCACCGTCAATAACAATCAATTGTGGTAATGATTCGTTTTCTGAAAGCAATCTGCTATAACGTCTATACACAACTTCTTCCATGGACGCAAAATCGTCAGGACCTTTTACAGATTTTATGTTGTAATGTCTGTAGTCTTTTTTGCTAGGTTTTCCGTCTTTAAAAACCACGCAAGCTGCCACAGGATTTGTGCCTTGAATGTTCGAATTGTCAAAACATTCTATGTGTTTTGGCTCTTCAGAAAGGCGCAAATCTTTTTTCATTTGTGCCATAATTCGATTTACATGCCTTTCAGGATCAACAATTTTTATTTGCTTGAATTGCTCTTGCCTGTAATATTTTGCATTGCGCTCAGAAAGTTCTACAATGCGTTTTTTATCTCCTAATTTTGGAACGGTAACTTTGATATCTTCTCCCAAATCTACCTCAAAAGGAACATAAATTTCTGGTGATTGTGAGTTGAAACGTTGTCTTATTTCAACTATAAAAAGCTCCAACAATTCTTGGTCAGATTCGTCTAATTTTTTCTTTATTTCTGTGGTATGTGACTGAATAATAGAACCGTTTGAAATTTTTAAAAAATTCGCATAACCATGCGTTTCATCAGAAATAATGGAAAAAACATCCACATTATTTATAGATGGATTTACAATCGTACTTTTTGCTTGGTAATTGCTTAATAAATCTAGTTTTTCTTTTACTTTTTGGGCTTCTTCAAATTCCATTTTCTCCGCAAAATCATGCATGATTATTTGAAATCTTTCTAAACTTTCCTTAAAATTTCCCTTAACAATATTGCGAATTTCTTTGATAGATTCGTTGTAATTCTGCTCCGTTTCAAAGCCTTCACAAGCACCTTTGCAATTTTTTAAATGATATTCTAAACAAACTTTATATTTGCCTTCGTCAATGTTTTTTTCTGACAAATCAAAATTGCAATTTCTTAAAGGATATAAGTCTTTAATCAAATCTAGCAGCACTCTAACCGTTTTTACTGAAGTGTAAGGTCCAAAATATTCTGAGCCATCTTTTACCACATTTCGTGTCATAAAAACTCTCGGAAAACGCTCTTTTTTGATACAAATCCAAGGATAACTTTTGTCATCTTTCAGCAACACATTATATCTGGGTTTGTGTTTTTTTATCAGATTATTTTCTAATAAAAGCGCATCAGTTTCCGTGTTTACAACAATGTGTTTGATATGAACAATTTTTTTTACTAAAACCCGTGTTTTACCATTTTCTTGGGTTTTTGTAAAATAGGAAGTCACTCGTTTCTTTAAATCTTTGGCTTTGCCAACGTAAATAATTTTGTTGTCTTTATCAAAATATTGATAAACACCAGGCGCATTTGGTAAGGTTTTTAGTTGAAGTTCTATGGATTCAGAAACGTTCATTTTTGATAAGATTTCAATGGTAAATTTGATGATTTTTTATGAATTTTCCTAACCTGCAGGGTTTTAGAAACAATGCTTTCTTATAATTGTTTTCTAAGGATAATTAGCTGATTGTCTTTTTGGAGTTTTAACTGATTTTCAGTGTTTTAAAAAGACCGTTTGAAGTTTGATACCAGTTCCATAAATCTACAAAAAAATAAATTTAAAAACAGCTCAATAATTTTTTATTGAAAAATTTAATCCTTTGGAAAAGCTTGTTTGCTAAAAATAAAAAGAATGGCAACACCCACAGAAATAAAAGCATCTGCTGGATTGAAAATATATTGAAAAAAAGTAAAAAAATCCCCGCCTACAAACGGCAACCAACTAGGTAAATTCCCAGACCAAATTGGAAAATAAAACATGTCAACTACTTTTCCGTGGAATAGTTTTCCATAGGGTTCTTGCGAAAATAATGTAGCGACTTTGTTGAGAGAATCATCAAAAATGACGCCGTAAAAAACGGAATCAATGATATTGCCAAGAGCACCTGAAAAAATCAATGAAATTCCGATAATGACAATATTGTGAGCATTTCGTTTTACAGTGTTTACCAACCAATAAATAATACCTAAAATCGTAATTAAACGAAATGTGGTTAAAAAAAGTTTTCCTTTTTCTCCTCCAAATTCATAACCCATTGCCATGCCATTGTTCTCAGTAAAATGTATTTTAAACCACTCAAAAACAGTCACTTCTTCACCTAATATAAAATTGGTTTTGATATAAATTTTTATAATTTGGTCAAGAATGATGGCTACTAAAATAGTAATTATAGCGAGATTTCTTTTTGACATACGTTTTTAAATTTATGCTCACAAAAGTAGCAATAATATTGGGTTTATTGTGTTTTCAAGAAAATTATCCCTTTTATGGTATTTATACTAAGTTTTTGATCGCTATTTGTTACTTTTTTTTGATAATCTTTCTGAAAAAAAACATCATCAACTTTGATATTTCCATTGTTGGAGTGAAGCATAATATTCATATTTTTTACGTTTGCAGAAATAGTTCCTGCGTAAAAATTTATATCAGTATTTGATTGAATTTTCTCAAATTTTAAATCTCCTTTTTCGATAAAAATAGACACGTTTCCAAGAAACTCTTTTGAGGCAACGTTGATGTTTTCTCCAAAAATAGTTACATTTTTTCCTTTCGGAATTTTTACAATTGCATGTGCTCTTAACAATCTTTTGGTGATGAATTTTCTGAAAACTGCTTCTTCAGTTTGCAAACTATCTAATTGAAATTTGATAGAAAATACATTTTTTTCTTCGCTGAAAAGGATTTGTTGTTGATTTGAATTTTCGGCCATTAAAATGATTTCTATGAAATTTGATAGGGAATTTTCTAAAACAAAATCGTCTAAACCAATTGTAGAGATTTCAATTTCTTTTGACGAAGTTTCCACTGTTTTATCAACTTTTTTTTGGCAAAAAGTTGCCGCTGAAATGCATAAATAAAAGAATATAAAGCTACTTTTCATAAAATCTAATAATTTATCATTTTTATCAGCTAATAAAAAATCATTTTCTTTTGAAGTGTGCCATTTTCTGTTATTATGTGAATAATATGTGCAGCTTTTGGTAATTTTTCAACCGAAATATAACCCTGTAAAGGTATCTTTTCATCAATCAATAATTTGCCTAAAATATCATAAACTTTGATATTATTTTTTCCTAAAGGTAACCCTGAAAAATAAATTTTATCAGTTTTATAGTAAAGTATGATTTTCGCTAAATTATTTTCTTTTATATTCAGTGTTTCAGAAGAAGTGTGCAGATAAAATCGTCCAGAACCATTGATACTTTTATTGCTTTTAAAGCTATACGTTGTTTGGTTATTGGTCATTAATTTAAAAATTTTAAGTTCTATGTCTTCTAAATATACTTTTTTATCATCATCAATATTTTTTGCATCAATATGAATAGAAATCGTTTTGTTTGCGGGTGCAACAATGCCAATAGGAATCACAATTGAAAAGTCTTTTGGGATAGATTGAATCGATAAATTCACATCTTTTTCTTGATTCACTAATTTTGTATATATTTCGAGATTACTGGAAACACCCGTATATAAAGAACTATCGTAACCATTGTCAAAACCTGTTGTGGTGTTATTTATATAAAAAATATCTGTGTATTTTTCATTTTGTCCATCATTCAGAAACAAACGAATTTCTGGTCTTGCTTGCTGTTTTAAAAAAAGAACTGTTTGATGGCTTTGCATTGATTTTGAAAACAACACATTTCCTCCTTCTGGTTTTGATCTCACAAAAAAACCTTGTCCTGGCGCAATAAATACTGAGGTTGAACCTTGATTTATTGCATCGTATGAACTTCCATTCCATAGCCAAATTGTCATTTCTTCCAATGAATCTGAATTTATTGTTAAAAAGTTATGGATTCCATCAGCATTAATATTAAGGGGAATAAAAGAAGTAAATACATTTCCTATAAGATTGAAAGCGTTGTTGATTCCTTTTGAGATGGATTTAGTGATATTTGTTGTTAAAATTGTTCCTGAAAAACTCAAGTTTCCTTGTGTTGTTTTTAATGTAGAATATCCTTGTCCAACCGAAAAAATGCCTGAATTTCCTGCCAACATATATTGCCAACTTCCTGAATTATTGTTATAAGTTGCAATTCCTTTTTGATTTGGATTGCTATTTCCTGATGCGATTAAATTTGCAGAAACCCAATTATTATCATATATCTGATTGATTACAGGCGAACTTGTTAAATGCCAGTTTGTGGTTACAAACCTATTATAAGTAATATTTCCTGAAGCAGTTCCTTCTACAATTAAACTTCCTGAATTTGAAATGCTTGAGTTTATGATTAAATTTCCATTATTGATAACATTCTCTTTAACAGTTAAAGATCCTAAAGCGTTTAAAGTTAAAGTTGCATTGGTTTCAATGGATAAATTTGCAACAATTACTGATGAATTTATGATGGGTTGATTTATCGTAATTGGAATTTTTACATCAATAGTATTTGAAGGCACACCATTTGACCAATTTCCAGATTTTCGCCAATCATCATCAATAGTTCCTGTCCACGTAGTTAATGGATTTGCAGTAAATTTTCCTGTATAAAGACCTCTGCCATAACTTGAGGCTAAAATGGTATAATCTGCAGTTCGAAGACTTAATGAGGTTACTGCAACATTAGACATTCCGTTGTAAGTTTGATTCCAGTTTGGAGCAATATCTTTAAAGTTACTGGTTTTCCAAACGCCCAATTCAGTTCCAATAATAACTTCATCGTTATTTAACGGATTCATTAAAATACATTTTACTGGAAAATCTGGTAAATTTCCCTCTTTATTTGTCCAATTGACACCTCCATTTTCAGAAAACCAAATACTTGTAACGCCGAAATTGTGAAAAGTTACCAAAATTTCATTTTCATTATTGCCAAATTCTATGGATGAAATACTTCCTAAAAAAGAGTCCCAAGAGATATTTGTAATTGTTTGAGTTGTTGTATTTGCGTTTTCAACTTTGGTTAAAATCCCGTTTTTTGTTCCTACAAAAACTGTTGAAGAATTTGTTGTAAAAGGAGAAACTTTGATAGCACTGATATTATTTAAAAGTGTATTAGAAATATTTGTCCTTGTTGGTGAGTTTGTAGTAATATTTGAAAAGCGAGCCAAGTGAGTTGTTCCATTTGTGTATAAAATATCTAAATTTTCATCTAAATCCATTGCGTTTACAAAATCACCAGAGTTACTATCTGAAGAAATAATAAACTGATTTCCAATTGTATAAGGCAAATTGAAACGAACAATTCTATTATACAAGTAAGTTGCAATCATATAAGTACCCTCTTTATCAATAAAACTAAAGGTGCCATCACCACCAAAAATTTCATCAGAGCTGTTTATTCCGTTAGCAGGATTGTCAAAAAACTGTGTTCCATTATCTTGAGTTCCTCCTAAAAAATATTCAGTATCAATACTTGCTCCAATTGCACAGTGATAAAATTGAGTGATATTATAATCCTTATTTCTCTCGCTAATTGAAGCGGGATTTGAGGACGCTGTTGATAGAGAGTTTGCATAATAAACACCACCATCATTTCCAATAATAGCTTTGTTAGCATCTGTTGGATGAAAAACCAATGTGTGTTGATCTGCATGAACCAAAGGAACACTCAAAACATTCAAATTGTTGTTATTTGACCATTTTGAAATTTGATTCCAAGAAGCACCACTATCTGTAGTTCTAAAAAAATCGATTCCGCCAATATATGCAATTTCGTCATTTGTTGGGTCAACTTCAACTGTTAAATTATAATAACCTTGTCCTCTAGTAAAATCATTTGCAGGAATATTTAGATCTGCATCATCAGGAAGTGGCAAACTTAAAGGTGAAGATGCAAAAGCATCAACCGTTTTTAAAATTGAAACAAAAGGATCAATAAAGGCTGTTTGAGTTTCATTTAAAGTAGTAACTCTAGCTAAAACATAAACCGTATTTGCGTTTTGTTTAGATACTGCAATTTCTGTTCTTCTTGCTTTTGGAATACTGTGTTTTAAGGCAAATGTATTTCCATTAGAGCTATTATAAATTCGACCTCCACCAAGCCCAAAAATATTTCTTCTTGTGGCTAGCCATAATGTATTATCTATTCCAATTTCAAAATCATTAGGAGCAATAGTGGATCCGTCAACGTATAAAGTAATTTTGTTCCAAGTACTACCATTATCTGTAGATTTATAAATACCATATTCTTGATATCCTAAATAAGTATCAATTGGATTTCGACTATAGCCTGCAGCACCAATTCCTGCAAAGACCTCAGAATCATTGCTAGTTGCTGAATTTCCATCAGCATCTCTAACAATAATATCTGTTAAATAATAGGTTCCAGGAACAAAACCAGCAGTTGTAACGCCTCTTACTTTATATACATTTGTCCAAGTATTTCCTCCGTCTGTTGATTTCCAAATGCCATTTCCTAGAGCTTGGTCAGGTGTATGCACTTCTCCAGTTCCTAAATACATTATTTGCGAATTGTTAGGGTCAACTGCCATGCAAGTAACAGAGAGATTTTCATCAATCCCAACTCTTATCCAAGAAGAATCTTCGTCAGTAATATCATTATTTACCCATAATCCTCCACTAACACCTCCAGCAAAAACACGTTTGTGTTCGGTGTCATTTGGGTCAAAAAGCACAACTCTTGTTCGGCCACCAACATTGTTTGGGCCTCTTTCTATCCAAGAATTGTCTATTCCATCTCCAGGAGTTCTTTGTTGTAATTTTCTTAACTCATTTAATTCTTGCTTTATTTTGTAAATGTTTTCAGGATGTGTTCTTCCAGTATAAGGATTGATTTCTAACAAATTTTTTTCCTCAAAGTATTTGTTTGGCGGAATTTCATTTGCTATTCTCTCTTCTTTTGAGAGATGTAAAATGTTATGTAAAGCATGATTTTCAAGGTATGCTGAATGCTTGTCTTGAAGTTCTTTAAAGTTGTTTTTTGTAGAAGTTATTTTATATAATATAACGCTTAAAACAATGCAAATTAAAATGATAGCGATCTTTTTCATAAGAACAAATATACTATAGTAATCGAAATTATGAAAAAAAATTCGCCGTTAAAAAACAATATTGTGTTTGATTGGCGAATGAAAATAATATTAAATATTTTTTATTGACGTCTTTTAGCTTCAATGCTCAAAGTTGCATGAGGCACTAATTTTAAACGCTCTTTTTGAATTAATTTACCTGTAATTCTGCAAACGCCATAAGTGCCATTTTCAATTCGTTGCAAAGCATTTTTCAAATCTCTGATAAATTTTTCTTGTCTAATTGCCAACTGCACATTTGCTTCTTTGTTCATCACATCTGAACCCTCATCAAAAGATTTGAATGATGGAGAAGTATCATCAGTTCCATTATCAGCGTCGTTTTTATAAGCGCTTTTTAATAAATCCAAATCTTCTTGTGCTCTTTTCATCTTTTTATCGATGATTTGTCTGAACTCTTTTAAGTCCTCTTCTGAATACTTTATTTTTACGTCTGACATTTTTTCTTACATTTTTTCAATTACTATTTTACTCACAATGTTATCAAATTCGACAACAACCCCAGTATTTAATTCGTCCACAAAAACCAATTCTTGCGTCAATGTTTCGCTCATGATATAGGTTTTATTATCCGAAATTGCTTCTTGTAAGTTTTCAAAATTCAAAACCGTTAATTTTATTTTATCTGTAACCTCAAATCCTGAATCTTTACGAGCATTTTGGATTCTGTTAACCAATTCTCTGGCAATTCCTTCTTTTCGTAAATCATCTGTGAGCGTAACATCTAAAGCAACTGTTAACGAGCCTTCATTTGCCACTAACCAACCAGCAATATCTTTGGATGAAATTTCAACATCTTCAAGTCCTAAATTTATGTTTTTTCCATTAATCTCCATTGAAATAGTGCCTTCTTTTTCAATTTTGTTAATATCTTCTTTTGAGAAATTTTGTACTTTATTGGCAATCAAGCCCATATCTTTTCCAAACTTTGGACCTAAGGTTTTAAAATTTGGTTTTATTTGTTTGATTAACAAGTCTGAAGCGTCTTCTAATAATGCTATTTCTTTGATATTAACTTCGTGTTTAATCAAGTTTGCGACTGCTAAAATGGCTTCCTTTTGTTGTAAATTATCAACAGGAATCATGATTTTTTGCAAAGGTTGACGCACTTTTATTTTCTCTTTGGCACGCAAAGAAAGTACTAAAGAAGCTATTTTTTGAGCCATCTGCATTTTTTTTTCTAAATTTTTATCAACAAATCGTTCGTCAAAAACTGGAAAATCAGCTAAATGAATACTTTCAGTATTTTCTTTTTGAGTCACAGAATTCAAATCTTGATACAATTTATCCATGAAAAAAGGAGCGATTGGCGCACCTAATTTTGCAATTGTCATCAAGCAAGTGTATAGCGTTTGATAGGCAGAAATTTTATCTGTTTCATAATCTCCCTTCCAAAAACGTCTTCTGCTTAAACGCACATACCAATTACTCAAATATTCTTGCGTAAAATCAGAAATGGCTCTTGCTGCTCTTGTTGGCTCATATTCTGTATAAAATTGATCAACATTTTGAATCAATGTATGCAATTCAGACAAAATCCATCTGTCTAATTCTGGACGATTTTCCAACGGAATTTCATTTTCTAAATAAGCAAATCCATCAATATTTGTGTATAATGAAAAGAATGAATAGGTGTTGTAAAGTGTGCCAAAAAACTTGCGTTTTACTTCTTCAATGCCTTCTAAATCAAATTTTAAATTGTCCCAAGGATTGGCATTTGAAATCATGTACCAACGAGTTGCATCAGCTCCAAAAGTTGATAAAGTGGTAAAAGGGTCAACAGCATTTCCTAAACGTTTGGACATTTTTTGGCCGTTTTTATCTAAAACCAAGCCATTTGAAACTACGTTTTTATACGCTACTGTGTCAAAAACCATGGTTGCAATGGCGTGCAATGTATAAAACCAACCACGAGTTTGGTCAACTCCCTCAGCAATAAAATCGGCTGGGAAAGCTTCGTTTTTGTCAATCAAATCTTTGTTTTCAAACGGATAATGCCACTGAGCATAAGGCATTGCACCCGAATCAAACCAAACATCAATCAAATCACTTTCGCGTTTCATGGGTTTTCCTGATGCAGAAACCAGGATAATTTCGTCAACAATATTTTTGTGCAAATCTATTTTTGCATAATTTTCTTCGGAATTGTTTCCAATTTCAAAATCTTCAAAAATGTCTTTTGCTAAAAAACTTGCTTTAACAGCTTTCGCCATTTCATTTTTTAGTTCTTCAACAGAACCAATACAAATTTCTTCTTTGCCATCTTCTGTTCGCCAAATTGGCAAAGGAATTCCCCAATAACGTGAACGTGATAAATTCCAATCATTGGCATTTGCCAACCAATTTCCAAAACGACCTGTTCCTGTAGATTCTGGTTTCCAGTTGATTGTCTTGTTAAATTCGTGCATTTTCTCTTTTACTTGAGTTGCTTTAATGAACCAAGAATCTAATGGATAATATAAAATTGGTTTGTCTGTTCGCCAACAATTTGGATAACTATGTTTGTATTTTTCTACTTTAAACGCTTTGTTTTCAAATTTTAGTTTGATGGCAATTTCAACATCCACTGATTTTTCAGGAGCTTCACCATCATTATAATAGTCATTTTTAACGTATTTTCCAGCTAAATCAGTCACTTCTGGTCTGAATTTTCCTTGCAAATCAACCAAGGGAACTAAATTTCCATTGTCGTCTTTTACCAACATTGGAGGAATTTCAGGAATGGCTTGTTTGGCAACAAAAGCATCATCAGCACCAAAAGTAGGAGCAGTGTGCACAATTCCTGTTCCATCTTCAGTAGTTACAAAATCACCTGAAATCACTCTAAAAGCATTTTCTGGATGGTCATTTGGCAACACATAATCCATTAATTGCTCATATTTGATGCCAACCAAATCTTTTCCAACACAAGTTGCAATGATTTTATAGGGAATAAATTTGTCTGATTCTTTAAAAGCATCCAATTCAGACTGATGTTCAACTTCTTTAAATTTTCCAGCAAATTGTTTGCTAACCAAGTTTTTAGCCAAAATTACTTTTGTTGGTTCAAAAGTATATTGATTGAAAGTATCCACTAAAACATAGTCAATTTTTGGACCTACAGTCAAAGCTGTGTTTGAAGGCAATGTCCAAGGAGTTGTTGTCCAAGCTAAAAAATAAATAGTGCCTTCGTTTTGTAAAAAATCAGGCAATGTTTCATTGATTGCTTTGAATTGCGCAACAACAGTGGTGTCAGTAACATCTTGATACGTTCCTGGTTGATTGAGTTCGTGTGAACTTAAACCAGTTCCCGCTTTTGGTGAATATGGCTGAATAGTGTAGCCTTTATACAATAAATTTTTATTGTAAATCTGTTTTAATAACCACCAAACAGATTCCATATATTTAGGTTCATAGGTGATATATGGATGCTCCACATCAACCCAATACCCCATTTTTTGAGTTAAATCGTTCCAAATATCTGTGTAACGCATTACCGCTTTTCTACAAGCAGCATTGTAATCTTCTACGGAAATTATTTTGCCAATATCTTCTTTTGTGATTCCTAATTCTTTCTCAACGCCTAATTCTATTGGCAAACCATGAGTATCCCATCCAGCTTTTCTTTTTACTTGAAAACCTTTCATGGTTTTATATCTTGGAAAAATATCTTTGATGGCTCTTGCCAAAACGTGATGAACACCAGGCAAACCATTGGCCGAAGGTGGTCCTTCAAAAAAGACAAAAGGAGTGTTGCCTTCTCTTAAAGAAATACTCTTTTCAAAAATGTTATTTGTGTTCCAATACTCCAGAATTTCTTCTGCAACTTTTGGCAAGTCAAGTGCTTTATATTCAGGAAATTTCGCGCTCATGATATCTCTTTTCTAATAAGGTTGCGAAAATAAGGAATTTCTATAAAATGAAAGGCTTTAAGTGTAAAAAAGCGTCTTTTAAAACCCTCTTTCTTTCTTTATTTTTTCATATGCAGCCTGAATGCTTTGAAATTTTTCTTGAGCACCTTTTAAATGTTCATCTCCTAAATCTTGTAATTTGTCTGGATGATGTTTTTTTGCTAAGGTTCTATATGCTTTTTTTACCTCATCGTCAGTGGCATTTTTTTCGATTTCAAGAATGGTGTAAGCATTGCCAATATCGTCATAAAACATGGCTTTTATAGATTCAAAATTTGAGTGATTGATGTATAAATATCCAGCAATTTTTCGAATTTCTTCAATCTCTGTCTCTGAAACAAAATCGTCAGCTTTGGCAATTCCGAAGAGAAAGTGAATCAATTGTAAACGAGAAGCATGAGGCATGTGCTCACGAATTTGAAGACACACTTGACGTGCAGAAACTTGTTGTTTAATAACTTCTTTAAAGATTTTAAAAGCATTTTTAGCACGTTCTTCACCATACATTCCATAGAACTGAGTTCTTACAAAACTCAATTCTCGTTGGTCAATTTTTCCATCAGATTTTATGACGATTGATGCTAAAACTAGCAAACTGATTTCAAAATCTCCTGATTGTGTGTTTTGATATTGCTTTTTTTGGTTGATTTTTCGTTGATATTCTCTTTGTTCGGCTGTGATTTCATCCGAAGAAAAACCGTCAACAAAACTTCCAATCGCAAAACCAATCGCAGCACCAATTGGGCCTCCTAAAGTAAATCCTAAACCTGCGCCCAACCATTTTGTAAAATTTGCCATAACTATCTTTTGAAATAATGTTCAAATATATAAAAACCAAAAAATTATCAGCTTTTTTTGTAATATCAATTTTTCTGATGTTTGTATTGTAAGAACTATTGAAAAATCGCTTGAGTCCTCTTATTTTATAAGTATATTTGCATTTAAAAATAAGAAATTATGTATCCAGAAGAATTGGTAAAACCAATGCGTGATGAGTTAATCAACGCTGGTTTTGAAGCATTATATACATCAAAAGATGTTGAAAACGCAATAGCTAAAAAAGGAACAACATTGGTCATGGTAAATTCAGTTTGTGGTTGTGCAGCAGGAACTGCAAGGCCTGGAGTCATTGCTTCTTTAAGAGCTGACAAAACTCCTGACAATTTAACAACTGTTTTTGCAGGAGTTGAAAAAGAATCTACCCAAAAAGCAAGAGAGTTCATGATTCCATTTCCTCCATCATCACCAGCAATTGCATTGTTTAAAGATGGAATTTTGGTGCACATGCTAGAGCGTCATCATATTGAAGGAAGATCTGCGCAAATGATTGCACAAAATTTAGCTACAGCCTACGAAGAGCATTGTTAAGCATCCCATCTTATTCCGAAATTTCGATACTATTCAAAGGAAATGAAAAAAATCCACCTAAAAGGTGGATTTTTTTTGTGTTATTTTTTTTCGATACTGCAAGTATTGATGCCCAAAATAGTGTATAAAGGACAAAAACTAATAAAACTAGTAATTAAAAAAACAGCCGCAAACACTAGCAATACAATCCCCAAAACACCAGAAATAGTTCCTGTAAAATATAAAACAGCAACAGCAATAGCCAATAAAATTCGAACAAATTTATCGGTTCCTCCCATATTTTTTTTCATAAAAAAAGAATTTAAATTATCAATAAAATTAATAAAAAAAAGTCAAAAACATCGTTTTTGACTTTTTTAATTTTTTTTCCTTAAGATTAAAGACCTCTTACAATCTCCACCCAACATTCAATCCAATTCTTGGAACAATTACAGGAGAATTAGAACCAAATAAATTCCGTCCAAGACCACCGTAAACGTCAATAACCAAACCACCCGTTGCAATATATTTCATACCTATTGCAACTCCCAGTGCACCATCAGTGTATTTTATATCATAGATATTTGAATTTTTATTGCTCTTTTTTTTTCCTGAGTTGATGCCTAAAAAACCTTCTCCAAAAAGGTTCCATTGAGCATTTGTGGTGAAATAATGGCGATAATAAGGCGTAATCATTGAGTTTTCATTGTATCTAAAACTAACATCTTGTTTTGCCAAATTGAACAAAACAGATGCGCCTACAGAAGAATTTTCTGTTAGATATTGTTCATAAGAAAATTCCAAACTTCTTATAATCAATGCGTCAGCAACATCTAACTTGATTTCTTGTTGTGCAAATCCCAATGCACATAGCAGTAATGTAAGTGCTAAAAATATTTTTTTCATGATTTTTGTTTTTAGTAATTTTTCTTCTCGTAAAAGAATATACAAACATACGCAATCTAGTTTTCATTTAATATTTTAAATAAAATTATTAGAACATAAATCCACCTTTAATGAGGATTTTTTTGTTTTTAAAATCTTCAAAATTGATGATTTGTGAAAATTCTTCGTCTTTTTTTCCTATAAGAACTAATCTCTTTTCAAAAGTAGTTTCATCATTTTTTTGCTCTTTAACCACCAAAAGAAAAGGTTGTTGATCTTCAATAATAATTGCTGAGTTTGGCAATGCAATTTCATGTTGACTTTCAACAATAATCTGGGCTTCAACGAACATTCCTGGCATGAAATTTTGACCTTGTTTATCAATGTCACAATGCACATTTACGGTTCTATCGCTTGTAATTGTTGTTCCTACCAAATGAACATCTGCATTGAAAAATGTTTCAGAAGCTTCTGGCACTTTGAATTTTACTTTTTGGTCTTTTTTGATGCTCAAAATATCCTTTTCAAACACGTTCAATTCTAGGTGAATTTGTTTTGTATTTACAATTTCCATCAATTCACTTGCAGAAGAAAAAAAAGAGCCATTACTTAGTTTTACATCACTAACAAATCCTTCAATTGGCGCATAAATATTGATAGTTGAAGTGAAATTTCCTTTTTCAACTTCTGATGGATTGATTTGCATCATCTGTAATTTTTTTCGCAAACCACTATAAATTGCCAAACGGCCTTTATAATCACTTTCTGCTTTTAGATAGTTTTTTTGAGAGGAAATTTTTTCATTATACAACGTTTTTTGACGTTCAAATTCGTTTTTCAAGAAGTTTAATTGTGAAGAAATTTCTAAGTAATTTTGTTGAATTTCAACAAATTCGGTATTTGTTAGGCTTGCTACAAATTGTCCTTTTTTTACATAATCCCCAATTAAAAGCGGAATTTTAGAAACATAACCACCCAAAAAAGTGCTCACAATTGCCCTGTTTTCTGGTGGAACATCAATCATACCGTTTGCTTTTACGAATGAAATAAATTCGTGTTCAATAAAAGTTCCTAATGCCATCTTTTCGTTTTCAAATTGTTGTTTGTTGATGACAATTTGATTGCTTATTTCTGAATTTTCAGGATTTGTATCTGTTTTGATTTCTTTTTTTCCACAAGCAAAAAATGCCAAAGAAAGTAAGAAAATGGTTGCGTTTTTCATCGTTAAAATGTATTTAAAATAAGGTGATTTATGTTGATAACTATTTGGTTATAAGTATTTAAATTGTCAAGATATGACAATTCAATATCTTTGGCTGTTTCCAAACTTTGGATGTATTGGAAAAAATCAATTTCGCCTTCAGAAAAAGTCCGATTGGCAGTTTTGATAATTTCATTTGCAAGATTTTTTCCTTGCGTTTCATAATATTGAATCGCTTCTTCATGTTGTTTTAAAGACGCTAAAAGTGAATTGTACTTGCTTTTCAACTTTATTTTATAATCTTGTTGTTGTTCAAAAATCGTGTTTTGAGCAATTTTGGAAGCTTTAATTTTGGAGGCATTTCCTGAGAAAAACAGCGGAATTTTCAATCCAATTTGATATCCTCTCAATGTTGTATTCAATTGATTATTGGTTCCTTGAAAATATTCTAAGCTGATATCTGGCAACAAATTTTGGAGTTCTTTTTTGTATAAAGCGTTTTGAAATTTGTTGGCATTTTCAAAATATTGTAACCCCAAATTGTCATTGATTGTCAATTGCTGCAATGGGATTTTAAATAATTCTTCATCCTTCGTAACTAAGGTATCAATTTGCACCACACTTTTCAGGTTTTCAGTTGATAGAATGACTTCTTGCAAAGCTTGTTTATAAAGCGTTTCTAGCTGTTTTTGTTTTGATTTTGCGGTAATCATTTCTAGATAATTGGTTTCTCCCAATTCAAATCTTCGTTCGGATTTTTTTTCAAAATCTTGATACAAACTATCTAAATATTGATAAGTTTTTGCTTTGTTTTTTGCAAAACTTAATTGATAATAATTAGCATACACTTCTTTTTGCAATTGTTGAAAAGCGATGTTATAATTGGTTTCTTCAATGCTCAATTGTGCTTTTTTTACTTTTTTGTCGGCAAAATAAAATGTTGGGAATTTGAAATTTTGTGCAATTCCGAAAACATTTATTGGTAAATTATTTATAGCGATATTATTTTCATCAAAACTGTGATAAATGGATGTTTTTTCGAAGTCAAATGCACTAGAAATCAATGCTTTATTTTCATCAACTTTTGAAAATGCGGCTTTTAAATTGGCATTATTTCTTAGAGCTATATTGAGTGTTTCTTCAATACTTAAAGGAGATTGTGCATTCGAATTCACAATAAATAAGAAACCAATAATTGACAAAATCATTTTTTTATTCAATTTTAAATCTTTTTTTTCCTCAAACCAAGCATACAAAACAGGCAAAACAATCATAGTTAATACAGTTGCAGAAATCAAACCTCCCACAACTACAGTCGCTAATGGACGCTGAACTTCTGCGCCAGCATTGGTTGAAATTGCCATTGGTAAAAATCCTAAAGCAGCTGCAGCAGCTGTTAACAACACAGGACGCAAACGTTCTTTAGTGCCTCTTTTAATCCGTTCTTCAATATCTTTCATACCTTCTTCTTTGAGTTCTTTGAAATGTTCAATCAATACAATTCCGTTTAAAACGGCAATTCCAAAAAGCGCAATAAATCCAACTCCTGCAGAAATACTGAATGGCAAATCACGCAACCAAAGTAAAATCACGCCACCTACAGCTGAAAGTGGAATTGCAGTATAGACTAACAACGCTTCTTTTACAGAACCAAATGCAAAATATAACAGTAAAAAAATCAATGTCAAAGCAATAGGAACAGCCACCATCAAACGTGCTTTGGCACTTTGTAAATTCTCAAATTGCCCTCCATAAGTTACACTATAACCAGCAGGTAATTTCAATTTTGCATCAAGTATTTTTTGAATGTCATCAACAACTGATTGTAAATCACGATCTCTCACATTAATTCCGACAACAATTCTACGTTTTGTATCATCTCTTGAAATTTTTGCAGGACCTGTCGTGTATTGAATACTCGCCAATTCACTTAAAGGAACTTTGTTACCATTGGGCGTATCAACATATAAATTTTGTAAACTTTCTAAATTTTTTCGATGATTTTTATCAAAACGCATTACCAGATCAAAACGTTTTTCGCCTTCAAAAACATTGCCTGCAACTTGTCCTGCAAATCCCATAGAAATCAATTGATTGATGTCAGCGATATTCAACCCATATCGTGCTATTTTACTTCGGTTATATTTAACACTCATTTGAGGCAATCCCGCTACTTTTTCCACAATAATATCTGAGGCGCCTGCTACATTTTGAATTAAATTCTTGATTTCATCCGCTTTTTTTGCCAAAACAGACAAATCTTCTCCGAAAACTTTCACTGCAACATCTGCTCTAACTCCCGTAATTAATTCGTTGAAACGCATTTCAATAGGTTGCGTAAATTCGATTTCCATTCCAGGAATTACGGATAGTGCTTCTTTAAATTTGTTGGCTAATTCGTCTTTAGTTGAGGCACTTGTCCATTCTTTTTTTGGTTTCAGTTTAATAATCACGTCACTTTCTTCCATTGACATTGGGTCTGTTGGCACTTCAGCAGCACCAATTCTACTCACAACTTGGTCAACTTCTGGGAAGTTTTTTAATAAAATTTGTTCAATTTTTGTGGTAATTTCAATAGTTTTTCCAAGGGAAGTTCCTGTTTTTAAAACAGGTTGAATCACAAAATCTCCCTCATCCAAGGTTGGTACAAATTCACCACCCATTCTACTGAATAAAAACACACTTATCAACAGCATGAAAGCTGCCAAACCAACTACCATTTTTTTATTTTGTAAAGCCCAATGAATAGAGGGTTTATACAAGGTGTATAAAAGTTTCATCAGTTTAACAGAAATATTTTTATCACTTGGTTTTTGAGGTTTTAAAAACAATGCTGAAACTACAGGAACATAGGTCAAACACAAAATCATGGCACCAATCAAGGCAAAACTAAAAGTCAATGCCATTGGTTTGAACATTTTTCCTTCAACACCACTCAAAGATAAAATTGGAATGAAAACAATCAAAATAATAAGTTGCCCAAAAATGGCTGAATTCATCATTTTTGAAGCACTTTTTAGCGTAATTGCATCCACTTCGTCTTGTCTTTCTTTTTTAGAAATCATGCCAAGTTTTTCGCTCTCCCTCATAATCCGAAAGGCTATAAACTCAACAATAATCACAGCTCCATCAATGATAATCCCAAAGTCAATAGCACCTAAACTCATCAAATTGGCGTCAACTCCAAAAGTGGACATCATTGAAATTGCAAATAAAAGACTCAAAGGAATTACGGATGCCACTACCAATCCTGAACGTAAATTTCCGAGTAATAAAACCACTACAAAAATCACAATCAATGAACCAATAATTAGATTTTCAGAAACTGTAAAAGTGGTTTTTGCAATCAATTCACTTCGTTCTAAAAACCCATTAATATAAACACCTTCGGGCAAAGAACCTTGAATTTTTGCAACACGTTCTTTTACGGCATCAATAATTTGTTTGGAGTTTCCATCTTTTAGCATCATGACTTGACCTAACACTTTCTCACCTTCACCATTCCCAGTTATGGCACCAAAACGAGTGGCACTTCCAAATCCTACTCTGGCAACATCTTTAATATAAATAGGATTACCTTCGTTTTTTATGATAATATTGCCAACATCTTCCAAACTTTTTACCAAACCTTCACCTCTAATAAAATAGGTTTCATTGGTTTTTTCGATATAACCTCCACCTGCAACACTGTTGTTTTTTTCGAGCGCATCATAAATTTCTGACACAGAAATATTCATGGCGGTTAATTTTTCAGGGCTAATGGCAACTTCATATTGTTTTAAATTTCCACCCCAAGTATTTATCTCGACAACTCCAGGAATTCCTGACAATTGACGTTTTACAATCCAATCTTGCAAAGTGCGCAAATCTGTTGTGGTATAGCGATCTTTAAAACCAGGTTTTACATCTAAAATATATTGGTAAATTTCACCTAAACCCGTTGTTATTGGCCCCATTTCTGGCGTCCCAAAACCTAATGGAATTTTTTCAGCGGCAGATTTTATTTTTTCAGCAATCAATTGTCTTGGCAAATACGTGCCAATTTCATCCGTAAAAACGATAGTTACAACAGACAAACCAAATTTTGAAACTGAGCGAATTTCCTCAACGCCAGGCAAATTTGCCATTTCTATTTCAACAGGATAGGTAATAAATTGTTCTACATCTTGCGTAGAAAGATTGCGTGAAGTGGTGATGACTTGCACTTGATTGTTGGTAATGTCAGGCACCGCTCCAATAGGAATTTTGGTTAATGAATAAATTCCGAAACCAAAGACAAACGCAATAAATATGAATATAATCAGCTTATTTTTTAAGCTGAATTTGATAATTTTTTCTAACATAATTGATAATAAATAATAGATATATGATTTACCTGAATTGTTTTACAGGTTTCTTTTTCTAAAATAAATTATGCAAGTTTGGGTGGTTGAAAGATTGCTTGTTTTACAGACTCAGAATAAGATTCTTTATAGAGAAAGTTCTTTTTTGAATGGCAATCGATAGAAGTTTTACTTTCTATGAAAAAATGATGAAAATCAACTATAGATACTAAATGGTTGAAATGATAAATTCCTTGTTTAAAAGGTAAATCTTGGTGTTCTTTGTGGTTTTGATTCTTATCAGCATCTTGATCAACATAATGTTCAAACAAAAATTGACCTAAACCTTCACCATATTTTTCTTGATGAAATTGCGCATGAGTTAAAAGAATACTAATTTTGTTAATATCCTTAAAATCAATATGTAAACTTTGTAATAAAACCAAGTTTGACAATAAAATTGCAATTATTTTTATCATTATATCGGCAAAACTAAATAATATAATTGAATTATAATGATTGTTAGTGTTAATTTAACTAAAAAATAGCTCGTAATTGTAAACTTCCTGTGTGAATTGTTTTCGAATTTTCGCTTTTTCTTCCCAAATAATTTAACTGTAAATTCAAAAAAGAATTCAACTTTTTATTGAATAAAAAATTCCATGTATAATTTTTTCCAGCTTGTAAACCTTCTAACATTTGATAGGCAACTGGCGAATTTACATTTCCTTGAAAATCATTCAAAAATAGAGTTACATTTGCGGAAATTTGGTTGTTATTTTCACCCAAATAAAAGTATTCAATTCCGAATTTTTGTTGTTGTAATTGCTCAAAATTCTGAAGAGTATTTTGCTTGTTTTTAAACTGATAAAATGCTGAAAAACGATTGTTTTTGCTATATAAAAAACTAATTTTTGGCTCTATTTCATAAGAATCAATTTCATAATTTCGATCGTCAAAATTTTCTGTGATTAAATCATTATTGGTGAGTTTTCCTGTCAAATCAATCAGCCAAAAAGTTGAAAATTTATGAGCATAATCTAATTGATGCAAATTGATTTTATTTTCCTGACTTCCAATGAAATACTGTTGTTTTAATTGCGAATCTCCATACGTAAAAGTCACACTGTGATTTTGTAAATCTTTGTGATAATACAAACTATTTTTAAAATTATAATTCAATCCAATTAATGCGCTGCTATTCACATCAAAAGGATTCAATTGAAACGAATTTCCAACTCTTTCTTGTTCATTTTCGATGGTTAAAAAAGAGTTGTTATAAAAATGAGAAAGCCACTTTTTAAGACCTGTTTTTTCAGCCCAATTTTTAGGATTGATACTAAGCGTTTGTTGAAAACTCGCTCTTTGAGTGGCAATAAATCGCAAATTTGGTTTTGGCAATCGCAAATATTCAGCTTGATCTTGAAATAGGGCTATTTCAAACTCGTTAAAATCTTGAATTCCGTCTTCATTATAATCAATCCAAGTATAAAATCCCAAACCAGGTTCCGTTTTTACATACACATAATCTTGTCTGGCAACATTTCCAGAAGAAGTTTCATAAATGGTCGTTAAATTCACGAAATTATCAAACAATTTTTGATTGAAAACCACTCTTGAATTGAGTGTTTTTTCATCTTCTGTAAAATTATTCTGTGTGATTCTATAATTAGCAAAAATGCTCAAATTGGTTTGGGTATTTTTGATGAGTTTACTATCAATGTATAACGTTTTTCGATTGTTGATTTCCGTAAATTGGTTCGATTTGATACTGTCATTATTTCGAAAATTGACCCCTATTTTTGCAAATATTTTTGTGGTATCTCCTAATCCAATATAACTTTCATATTCTTTAAAACGATGACTAGTATTGACGAATTGGTTTGTATTGACATTTTTTCGTGAATTGTTTTCAAAGTTTACAAAACCACCAACCCAAGATTTTTTAAAACGATGTTCCATAGTCGCTTTTGCCACATAAAACGAATTGTCCTCTAAGGTTGATGTATTCGTCATGAAACTTCCTTTTGCAGAAAACGTAGTATTATTGAGCTGAAATTTTGCCAGAATTTCATTTTTATTTCCCTTATAAGCATCAGTATATTTTAAATTTTCAAATTTATATAGTAAAAAATGTTGGTCTTTTTTTTGCAACAAAATTTCTGATTGGAAATAGTTTTTTGTTGGCAAATTTGTTAAAATATTCCATTCTCTGTTAAATTCAATAGGTTCCCAACGTTGAATTGTTAAAAAATTTCGCTGTACAAATTGATGATTCAGGTTGCTTTTCAACTGCCATTTTTTATCAATATAGGTTTGTTGCCAACCAATTGTTGCTGCAACAGCTACATTTTCGTTGTCATCAATAGATGAAAATAAGTTATTATCATTATTTGAAATGGCAATTTCGGTATTGAATTTGGTTTTTTCTGAAGGAGCAAAATCAGATTTTACCACAAAAGTTTGAAATTTATTTGGAGGAATCAATTTTATAATCGGACTAAAATCTCCTTGATTTACGCCTACAAATACAAAAACACTTCCAATGGCAGTGGTTCTATCCAATTGATAATCACCATTATTTTGACCCACATTTGAGAAACTTACAAAATACAATTCATCATTCGGATTTTGAGAATATTCAAAAATTTCAGTAGTTCCTTGAATGGTTTTTTTATATAAAATTTTGTTGGCATCAAACCTGTCTAAAAAAGCACTTTCTGCAAACATTGCATCCGTATTATTTCCTGCATTTGCCAAAATTTCCTTTTGTTCGTTCGTCAAACTTTGTTGTAGAGGTTGATTTTTGGCATCATTTTCAGAATAGAAAAACCCACTAATAGCAAATTTTTCACTTTTATAAGAAGCTTCTTCAAACGTCACAAATCGCGTATAATTTCGTTCAGCATATTGAAATTCGACCACAATTCGCATGTCATTTGTAATCGGAAATCTGGTATTGAAAATAATTTCTCCCAAATTATAATTGATCACATAATCCTGATTTTCACCACGTTTGATTATTGCGCCGTTTACAAATACTTTTTCACTTCCTTCAATAATCAAAATCGCTGCTTCATTATTTGCCCCAAAAAGTTTGTAAGGACCTTGATTTCCTTCCACAGCTGTAAATCGAAAATTGTTGAATTTTCCTCTCACAACAGCACCTGAAGCCGCAATTTTAAAATTCTCATTGATATTCGCTTCCACTTGCAAACCAGCAATTTGTTTGTTAATGGGCATAAACATGCTCTCCGTATTTTCGAGTGCAATATCCCCTGCTTTTACACGCCAATTTTTGCTGTACATTTCAATGAAAATTCGGTCAAAATCTGTCAAATTTTGAGAATATCCATTTTGTTGAATGGGAATATTGGTGTCAAAAATTTTCGCTCTCAAATTCGTGTTTTCTGATAATTTTCCTGAGATTTCCAAATCTAAAGAGGCATTTGTCACTGCATTTTGATTGTTTCCAGAAGTGATGCCTCTTGTGATAAAACCACGCGTTTGCAATCCTTCAAAAAGGACAACTTCTGAAGGTTTTTTATTGGTGGTTAAACTGTATAAAATGCCGTCATTATTGGTGTTTGGCAAAATCCGACTTTCATCAAAAGGAGAATAAATTTTGGTGATAAAATCAGGAATTCTGAAATAACTAACTGTGATTATTGGGTATTTTTTGGAGTTGATGATCAATAATGCTTTACTAAAATCAATAGTATATTCATTAGCAGAAATTGTTTTTTTCAAGCTGTCTAAAATCAAGAATTTTTGAGGATTTATGGCTACAGAATCTAATTGAATGCTGTCTTTTTTAATTTCCAACGTTTTTGTTCTAAAATCGCTAGAAACCGTTTGTGATTGGATGGAAAATCCAAGGAAGAAAACAGCAAAAAATAGTACTTTTTGAAACATATAAAATCGCTACCTAAAGAACGTAAAAATATGTTTTTATGTTTTACAGCCACGAAAATTAGAACAACGATTCATGTTTTACAGGATTTTTGTTTGAAAACGATTATTAAAAAGGCTGAAATAGAAATGTAAATGAATTACTTTTTTATTTAATTTCAAAAAAATGATTTGTTGCAAGTTAGTTGCAGTGAACAAACCTACTTTTGGGTTATTAAAAAAATAGACTGGGTGCACATGGTACTTTTTTTTGATATGGATTGTAAAAAAATTTACAACTAAAAAAACAAATTAATTTTAAAAACGTATTTTTATGAAAAATTTACAGAGTTTTGGCGTTCAAGAGTTGGATGCTAAGGAGGTCAGAGAAACTGAAGGAGGAATAATTGGTCCTATTTTTAGATGGCTTGGAAGTGGTATTGTTACTGGAGCAGCTATTGAACTTATCACTGAAGGTTGGGGTAATTGTAAAAAAGATTTTTGGGAGGGTTTTAATGAAGTTAGAAAATAATAACATTATGCGAAATTTGACAAAAAAGGAGCTTCTTGTAATTAATGGTGGCGGTCCAATATGGAAATGGTTTGGTAAATTATATGGATATTTAGAAAACTATACTGATTCACAGAGAGATAATGTTATGAAAGAAATTCAAAATGGGAATGTTTTAAATATTGCTGATTAATTTTCAACAAATACCTAGAGTTTAGATTAAAACAAACAAAATGAATTTAAAATATTTAGAAATTATTGCTATCGGTATCGGTTATTTGATAATGTATATTTTGAATAATTTTTTTTCTAAAAAAAGAAATATTTTTTATGTTTACTTTATACCAGCAATAATAATATTTGTTGTTTGGTTAATTTTTTGGAAAACAGATAATTATATAAATTTTTTAAATTTAATTTTCGGTCTGTTTATGGGGTTTTTTTTTATTTACTTTATAAAATTTATCCAAAAAAGAATATAACAGTTTAGGGTATTGATTAATTTATAATAGGTGGTTTTTTTTAAGGAATCACCTATTTTAATTAAATTATGAGAAATATTTATACAATTTTAGTCGTTATTACATCATTACTTTTTATAGTTTTTAGATTTCCATACAGAACATTTATTTATAGATATGATTTATTTGATTTTTATATTGCCGATACTTCTCCAAATTTTTTAGCTGTTTTGATGTTTGTTTTTTTTAAAAAAAGACAAAAGAATAAACACAATAATTTTCAAATTTGTTTTTTTTCTTTTGTTGGATTGGTGATATATGAGTTCTTTATTCAGATTCATATCTATCCAGGAGCTACTATTGATTTATTGGATGTTATTTCATCATTATTAGCTAGTGTAATTTCATATTTTATTTGCAATTATTTTGATTCAAAAATTGTAATCCACAAAAAATAACAAAGTCAATAAAATCTACTTCTTACCAGTTTTCTTCTTTTATTTTCAATAACTTCTCTCAAACACAACCTTTCAATTATAACATAAAACGTATTGACGTTTTATGCTCTTCTCTTTAAATCTATATTGATTTTTTAAAACTGACTGTAAAAAAAATTACAACCAAAAAAAACAAATTAATAATTTTAAAAACGTATTTTTATGAAAAATTTACAGAGTTTTGGCGTTCAAGAGTTGGGAAAAAAACAATTGATAACTACTTTTGGTGGAAAAGGCTTTTGGGCTACACTTGGTTATTATTATGCATATGCTGTAGGTACTGAACAGCAAGTTATGGTTAGATATATTGATGCATTAGCAAAAAAATAAAACTTTAAAAATAATTTAATACATTGTAAAAATGGACTTATCGAATAATTTAAAAAACTAGATAAAAATTTAGTGGAACTTACGGCACAACAATTAAAAATGGTTTCTGGCGGAGTTTGGTGGACTCCAGTTGGTATTGCAATATCTCTTACTATAGCTGTCTGGGATGTTACAGATGCATTTATAGGTGGAATGAAAGAAGCTTATAAAGATTTAAAATAATTTAAAATTCTTTTTAAGTTTATCTTTTTGATTAATTAATTGGCAATGTGCTAAAAATTAATGCACATTGCTTTTTTACCAACAAAAAAATATTGCCTTCTCTTAAAAATAGAAATTTTAAAATAAATGATTTGTTAAAATCTATTTGTATTACCTTAACATTCTTAACCCAAAATAAATTTCACCCAAAAAAATAGTAAATCACAAAATATGAGGCCTTTTTAAATAAACCTCCAATTTAATATTATCAAATTTTATTAACCTTTTATATATCAAAAAAATTAAATTTGAATTATAATTGGCTTCAATTAAAATAATTAAAACATAAAATGAAAAAATTTAGTCTTATTATAGCAATTTATTTTGCTTTTATTTTGATTTGGAGTATTTTTTTAGAGGATTCTCAACGTGGGAGTTTTTTATCAATTGAAACCAGTATATGGAATATTAGAATAATTTATGGTGTTTTATCTGCAGTTTTTATTTTGGTATATTTTATACAAAAAAACAAATCCACTAAATCATATTAAATTTAAATTAAACGATTATCATTGATCGCTTAGAATGCTTTGAATATTGCAAATTAATATTTAAAAAACTACTGAAAGTTGACAAAATGAATGATTTTGATTCAGAAATAAAAGGATATAATCGTGTTATAATACTTATAGTTGCTTATTTTTCCTTTATTGGTGTTTTTCAATTAGTTGGGCTAGTTGCATCAGGAGTTAGAAATGAGAGTGACTTATATTTATTAGCCACAAAACAACATTTAATAGTTGGAATAGCAAACTTAATTGGTCATTTATTGTTGTTATGGTTTTTTATGAAAGTTATTGATAAGGAACCTTTTGTTAATATTGGACTTCATTTTAAAAATAGAATATTTGATTTGATTTCTGGTATTTTAATAGGTGCCTTAATAATGGTTTTTGGGTATTTTGTTCTAAAATATTATGATGGTATATATTCTCCACAAATAAATTTTGATTTATATGAAATAATCTATGCTTTCTTTATTTTTACTATTGTAGCAATCACTGAAGAGTTTTTGATGCGTGGTTATATTTTACGGAATTTAATGAATTCATTTAATAAATATACATCCCTTGCAATATCGTCTATACTATTTTCATTATTTCACTTTGCTAATCCTTACATGGATTTGTTTACTTTTTTTGACTTATTTCTAGCAGGTATTCTTTTGGGTATAACATACATTTACACTAAAAACTTATGGTTTCCAATTGCTTTACATTTCAGTTGGAATTTTTTTCAATCCTTGTTTGGGTTCAATGTTAGTGGACAAGATTTTTATTCAATTATTGATTTTGAAATTAAAGAAAATAACATTTTCAATATTGGGGATTTTGGTTTTGAGGGTTCTGTATTTTCTATTATAATCCAAATTATGCTAATTATTGCAATTGTTATTTATTACGAAAAAAAGCAACTCAAAAAAAGTATTTCAAAAACTTCACTCCCTGCAAACTCTTTTCAGTAAGCACGCGTTACTTTGCCATTTTAAAACAATCAATGGCAAAAATTACTTTTAAACAACATGACATTACAGATTGTGGGGCTACTTGCTTGGCTTCCATAGCTTCTCATTACCATTTACAAATTCCTATTGCAGGCATTCGCCAATATGCGGGTACAGACAAAAAAGGCACCAATGTTTTAGGACTCATTGAAGCTGCAGAAAAATTAGGTTTTGAGGCAAAAGGCGTTCGTGGCGAATTGGATAGTTTGTTCAAAATACCCTTACCAGCCATTGCTCATATCATTGTAAAAGAAAAAACTGGGTCACCACAAAAAATAGCAACATTGATGAAAATAAGTGAACGTTCCGTGCACTCACTTCTAGACCAATTGAAAGACTATAATGCAACTATTGTTTATAGCCGCAGAAGAGAAACTTATTTTTATGAAAATAATTTTAAATTGGAAGTAATCATTTCTGTAAGTGTATTGACAGATGACGAGGTAACACATATTTTTGGAGGCAGTTATTTTTTTCAAAAAAAATGGTTCGTTGCAAGTTAGTTGCAGTGAACAAACCTACTTTTGGTTTATTAAAAAATAGACTGGGTGCACATAGTACTTTTTTTTGATACGGATTGTAATAAAAATTTACAACCAAAAAACAAATTAATAATTTTAAAAAAGTAATTTTATGAAAAATTTACAGAGTTTTGGCGTTCAAGAGTTGGATGCTAAGGAGGTCAGAGAAACTGAGGGAGGAATTCCTTGGCTTGGAGCATTTTTAGCTTGGTATGTTTATGAAACATTAGACAATACAGATGCAAGTAGAGAAGCTATGGCTAGTGGTGCTAAGGCAGCAATGAGTCTTTACAAATAAAAATTTTTAAAACAAAATAATTATGCAAAAATTAGAAAAAAATAAAGGGATTAGTGAATTAAGTAAACAAGAACTTAAAAATATAAACGGTGGTGGCGATTTAATTAATGCTGTTAACAAATTTATCGGCTTTTGGGGAGGTTTAATAGGAGGTAGTCCTGTAAGTCCTGTTAACACGAAATATTACCACATGCACTATTAATTTTAACAAGAGGCTAAAATAATTTTAGCCTCTTGTCATAAAACTATGAATAAATATATTGTTTTTGCATTATGGGTTTCATTTTTATTTTTAACTTTTGTTATTGGCAATTATTATAGACCTTTTATTTATAAAAATAATATTTATGACTATGGATTAGCTGATGTTGGTTATAATTCCATAGCTGTTGTAAATATGTCATTACTTTCATGGTTAGGTTTTTATAAATTTACCAACAGTAAATTTTTTGATATACTTATTAATACTGCAGTTTATTTATCTTTAGAACTTTTAAGTTTTTTTATTACTCTTTTTGGGGTTTTTGATGCTAAAGATTGTTATGCTCTATTATTTGGTTGTTTTTTAAGTTTTTTATTATTTTATTTACTTGATAAAAAGTTATTTATGTTAGAAAAAGAAACTATATTTCAAATTTTAAAAAATAAATTTAATTAAACTTTGCAACATAATCCTTCTACAATTCAAGGTTGGGCAAGAATTTTAATTCTGATTTTGCCTTACATGTTTTCAGTGATGATATTTATGTTGATTGGAAGCCTAATTGCTGGAATTCCTCTTACTGAATTAGAAAACCCAAAAACTTCAAAACAAGAATTAGCTGTCCTTATTTCTATATTTCTAGGAACACTTTTTATCCTTTGGTTTTTTATCAAATTTATAGATAATGAACCATTCATCAATCTAGGCTTTCACTTTAAAAATAAATTGAAAGATATTTATATGGGTCTATTTTTAGGTTTACTTATAATGGGTGGAGGTTATCTAGTTCTATTAAATTCAAATGAAATATTTTTCTTGAAAAACAATTTCAACTCCAATGAGTTTTTAATTATGACAGGTAAATTTGTGGCAGTTGCATTCATAGAGGAGATGCTTACTAGGGGATATATTCTTAGAAATTTAATGTATTCTTTTGATAAATTTGTTGCTTTAGTAATTTCTTCAATCATTTTTTCTTTTATGCATGGTGCTAATCCTCACATGGACTGGTTTACTTTTTTAGACTTATTTCTTGCAGGTCTTCTTTTAGGAATAACCTACATTTATACTAAAAACTTATGGTTTCCAATCACATTGCATTTTAGCTGGAATTTTTTTCAATCACTTTTTGGATTTAATGTCAGCGGAAAAGATTCGTATTCATGGATTGAATTTGAAATTAAAGAAAACAACATTTTCAACGGAGGTGATTTTGGTTTTGAAGGCTCTGTATATTCAAGTATTATACAAATTATACTAATTATTGCAATTGTTATTTATTACGAAAAAAAGCAACTCAAAAAAAGTATTTCAAAAACTTCACTCCCTGCAAACTCTTTGCAGTAAGCACGTGTTACTTTGCCATTTTAAAACAATCAATGGCAAAAATTACTTTTAAACAACATGACATTACAGATTGTGGGGCTACTTGCTTGGCTTCCATAGCTTCTCATTATCATTTACAAATTCCTATTGCACGCATTCGCCAATATGCGGGTACAGACAAAAAAGGCACCAATGTTTTAGGACTCATTGAAGCTGCAGAAAAATTAGGTTTTGAGGCAAAAGGCGTTCGTGGCGAATTGGATAGTTTGTTCAAAATTCCCTTACCAGCCATTGCTCATATTATTGTAAAAGAAAAACTGCATCATTATGTGGTGATTTATGAGATACAAAAAAATTTCATCAAAATAATGAATCCAGGTGATGGAAAAATCCATAAACTATCGCACGAAGAATTTTTAAAAGAATGGACAGGGGTTTTGGTAATTTTGATGCCTAAAGAAGAGTTTACACCAACCAACGAAAAAATATCGGTTATTAAAAGGTTTTGGTTTTTGCTAAAACCTCACAAATTAGTACTTTTTCAGGCACTTTTTGGTGCGGTAATCTATACACTACTGGGGTTTTCGACTTCTATTTATATCCAAAAAATTACAGATTTTGTGTTGATTGGTGGTAATACAAAACTCCTAAATTTATTGAGCACTATCATGCTTATAATCATGGTATTGCAATTAGTGATTGGGGTTTATAAAAACATATTTCTTATAAAAACAGGGCAACAAATTGATGCTCGACTTATTTTGGGGTATTACAAACATTTACTAAAGTTACCACAACAATTTTTTGATACCATGCGTGTTGGAGAAATTATTTCGAGAGTAAATGATGCTGTAAAAATCCGAGTTTTTATAAACGAAGTGTCGTTATCATTGACGGTCAATGTTTTAATTCTATTTTTCTCTTTTGGGTTGATGTTTTTGTATTATTGGAAATTAGCTTTGCTCATGGCATTGGTAATCCCTTTTTACGCGATCATTTATTGGATTACGAATGTTTTGAATAAAAAGACAGAACGAAAAATTATGGAAAATGGAGCTGAACTTGAAAGTCAGTTAGTAGAATCTTTGAATGCTGTGGGAACCATTAAGCGTTTTGGTTTAGAGGGTTTTGCAAATATCAAAACAGAAATGAAATTTATAAACCTTTTAAATATTGGTTATAAATCTGCGCTAAATTCTATTTTTTCAGGTATTTCCACTTCTTTTGTAGCACAATTATTTACTATTTTATTGCTTTGGATAGGTTCATATTATGTTATTGAACGTGAAATTACTCCGGGAGAATTGCTTTCTTTTTATGCCATTATTGGTTATTTTATGAATCCTGTTGCAAGTTTGATTGGTTCGAACAAACAAATTCAAAATGCCCTAATTGCAGCCGATCGTTTGTTTGAAATTATGGATTTGGAACGAGAAGAAGACACAGAAAAAATAGTATTAACCAAAGATAAAATAGGAGATATTGAATTTAAAAGTGTGGCATTTCGCTATGGAACTCGTGTAGAGGTATTTAGTGATTTTAATCTAACCATCAAAAAAGGAACAGTCACTGCCATTGTTGGCGAAAGCGGTTCTGGGAAATCAACATTAATTTCCTTATTACAAAATTTATATCCGCTTCAAAAGGGAAAAATTACCATTGGCGATTTGGATTTAAAATATATGCAACTCGAAAGTTTACGAGATTTGGTAAGTGTTGTTCCTCAAAAAATTGATTTATTTTCAGGAAATGTAATTGACAATATTGCTGTTGGTGATTTTGCTCCAAACATGGAATTGATTATTGATATTTGTAAATCCATTGGAATTTTAGAATTTATAGAAAGTTTGCCAAACAGTTTCAATACCTATTTAGGGGAAAATGGCGCCTCACTTTCAGGCGGACAAAAACAACGAATTGCTATCGCAAGAGCTTTGTATAAGCAACCAGAGGTGTTGGTTTTGGATGAAGCAACTTCTTCATTAGATTCTAAATCAGAAAATTATATTCAAAAAGCAATTACTGATTTGAGACAAAAAAACAAAACCATAATTGTTATTGCACATCGTTTAAGTACAGTTGTTCATGCTGATGAAATTGTAGTTTTACAAAACGGAGTTGTCTTGGAACAAGGAAATCACAAAGAGTTATATGCTATGAAAAATAATTATTTTGATTTGTGGCAACAACAAATTCCTGAGGTTTTTTAAAGTAGTTTTTAAATTAAAACATCGATTCCTGTTTTACAGGATTTTCATGTGCTAATAACCATTTTTTACGCCAAATTCCTGCAGAAAAACCTGTTAATGAACCATCTGAACCCAAAACTCTATGACAAGGAATGATGATTAAAATTGGATTTTTTCCATTGGCTGAAGCTACAGCTCTTATGGCTTTTTGATCACCTAAATTCAAACTTTGTTCTAAATAAGAAGTTGTTTTTCCGTAAGGAATTTGCAATAAAGATTTCCAAACTTTCAATTGAAAAGCAGTTGCTTTTGGATGGATTGTCAATTTAAATTCGGTTCTTTTTCCTTCAAAATATTCGTTTAATTGCGAAATACACTCTTGCAAACAAGTTGGAATTTTAGTTGAACTTGGAAATTTTTCATCCAAAAAAGTCACAGCTTGAATGCCATTTTCATCGCCAACAATTTTTGCAGTCCCAATGGGAGTTTCTAAAAAAGCAGTTTCGATTGTCATTTATATTCCAAAAATTTCCTTAGAATTTTGTGTTGTAATGGCAGCAATTTCATCAAAAGTAAGCCCATAAATTTCAACTAATTTATCAATAACATGTGTAATATAACCACTTTCATTTCTTTTTCCTCTGTATGGAATTGGCGCCAAATAAGGGGAATCAGTTTCTAAAACAATATGTTTGATGTCTATTTCATGCAAAAACTGATCAATTTTACCATTTTTAAAAGTGACAACACCACCAATTCCCAATTTCATATTATAGGAAATTGCTTTTTCAGCTTGTTCTTTATTGCCTGTAAAACAATGAAAAATCCCGAATAAATCCTTGCTTTTTTCGGATTCTAAAACTTCAAAAATTTCGTCAAACGCATCTCTACAATGAATCACAACGGGCAATTTTTTTTCTTTTGCCCATTGAATTTGAGTTTTAAAAGCTTCTTGTTGTTGAGGCAAAAAAGTTTTGTCCCAATATAAATCGATGCCAATTTCACCAATCGCATAAAAATGTCTTTGAGCAATCCATTTTTTTACGTGCGCTAATTCTTCCAAATAATTTTCATTCACATGAGTTGGATGCAAACCCATCATCAAAAAAACATCATTAGGAAAATCTTTCTCTAGTTGAAACATTTTTTCAGAATAGGTTGAGTCAATTGCAGGAATAAAAAAACGAGAAACACCCGCTTTTTTTGCACGCTGCATCATGGCTTTTTGGTCTTCATCAAACTGTTCTGAATAGAGGTGAGTATGTGTATCAGTAATCATTTTTTAGCTAAATTTTCATTAGCAAAACTACTAAAAACCGATTTAGAATGCTATTGAAACCCATTTTTTAAAAATGTATCTTTGCAAAAAATACAAATCATGAATTTTGCAGACTTAGACCTTTCCAACCAATTGCAATATGCTATTGACGATTTAAAGTTTGAAAAACCAACTCCAATTCAATACGAAGCATTTCCGGTCATCAGATCAGGAAAAGATGTTGTTGGAATTGCGCAAACTGGAACAGGAAAAACGTTTGCATATATGTTGCCAATTTTAAGAGATTTATCTTTTTTAAAAACCCAGCATCCAAGAATTTTAGTATTGGTTCCAACGCGTGAATTGGTTTTGCAAGCAGTTGAAGATATTCAAAAATTAGCTAAATATCTCAATATACGTGTTTTAGGAGTTTATGGAGGCGTAAATATCAATACTCAAAAACAAGGAATTGCACAAGGTCAAGATATTATTGTGGCAACTCCAGGACGTTTATATGACTTGGCTTTGAGCAATGTTTTGAAACTAAAAACCATTCAAAAATTGGTAATTGATGAAGTAGATGTGATGCTAGATTTAGGCTTTCGATTTCAATTGATGAATATTTTTGATTTATTGCCCGAAAAAAGACAAAACATTCTCTTTTCTGCAACTATGACTGAAGATGTTTCTCTTTTGATTGATGATTTTTTCAAAAATCCTGAGAAAATTTCGATTGCAGTAAGTGGAACTCCTCTCGAAAACATTACTCAAATTGGGTATAATGTTCCGAATTTTTTTACAAAAGTGAATTTGCTGCATCATCTTTTAAAAGACAAAACCAAATACAATAAAGTATTAATTTTCGTGGCTTATAAAAGAACAGCAGATTTATTATTCAAACATTTAGAACCGTTTTTTGGAAACGAATCTTGTGTGATTCACTCCAATAAAACCCAAAATTACAGAATTCGTTCCATCAGACAATTTGACGAAGGTTTCAACCGAATTTTATTGGCCACAGATGTGATGGCTCGTGGATTGGATTTTGACAATGTGAGTCATGTTATCAATTTTGATACGCCAGATTTTCCTGAAAATTACATGCACAGAATTGGTAGAACAGGACGTGCTGAAAAACAAGGAAATTCCATTTTATTGTCCACAGAAAAAGAACAAAAATTCAAAGAGGCAATTGAAACCTTGATGGATTATAAAATTCCCATACTTCAACTTCCACAAGAAGTTGCCATTTCTGAAATGTTAACTGAAGATGAGCGCCCAAAAGAAGAGCATGAGCAATCTAAAAACAGAACAGGCATTGAATATGTTCCTGGGGAAGCTTTTCATGAAAAAAGTGAAAAAAATAGCAAAGTAAATTTAGGTGGTTCTTATCGCAGAGAAATTGCAAAAAAATATAAAAAACCCAAAACTAGAGGGGATAAAAATTACAACAAAAGAAATAAAAAATAACAATGCAGATTTTAACCAAGCAAGAATTGCATAATTTGGCAATGAATATTGTGGGAGAAAAGTTGGTGGAAATGGGATATGAATTTCAAGCAATCAATAGTCAATTGAAAAGACATCCACAATTTGTGTTGTTCAAAAAAGGCGAACCTACCATTTTTGTACTCGTAAAAGCAACCAGTAATTTGCAAAATCCCAATGAATATGATGTGGTTTGGATGGAGACTTTTGTTTCTCATGCCAAACAACAAAATGCCAAAGTTTGGTTTGCAGGTGTGGGAATTGCCAATGCCGAAAGTGTTGAAAATCCGGTTTTTAAAGACCAACCTTATTATGTAGCTTTTGAGGATTTTGTGAAAATAACATCATAAATAGTTCTTCAAGAAACTTCTCAGAAAATAAAAAACCATCTGAAATTCAGATGGTTTTTATATTGTAAAATAGTTAAGAATTATTTTCCGTCTTGCTCTAATAAACTAAAAAATTGGTCAAGTTTAGGCATGATAATAATTTTTGTTCTTCTGTTTTTTGCTTTGTTTTCAGCAGTATCATTTGGCGCTAAAGGGATGTATTCACCTCTTCCTGCAGCAATTAATCTTTCAGGTTTTACAGCATATTTTGTTTGTAAGATTCTGGTAATTGAGGTTGCTCTTAACACTGATAAATCCCAATTGTCTTGAATCAAATCTTTTTTGATTGGAGTAGCATCTGTATGACCTTCAATCATTACTTCCATTTTTGGCTGGTCGTTGATTACTTTTGCGATTTTTTCTAAAACAGTGTAAGCAGTTTCTGAAATATTGTAACTTCCGCTTTTGAATAAAAATTTATCAGAAATAGAAATCATAACGACTGTTTTTTCAACATTTACCTCAATATCTTTGTCTTGTATTCCGTCAGTTAAATTTTTAGTCAAATGATATTTTATTGCCAAGTTCAATGAATCTTTAGCAGTCATTGCTTTTCTAATTCCATTGATGTATTTGTCTTTTTCACTTAATTGTGAAATTACATTTTTGATATTATCTGAAGAGGATTGTGTTAAAACTGTTAAGTTTTCAACTTGTTTCAATGCTACTTTTTTGTCTTCTTGTAAATATTTTACTTGTTCAGTCAAAGCAAACATTTTTGAATCATCTTTTTCTTTTTCAATCAAACATTTTTGCAAATTTGATTTGGTATCAACCAACTCTGTTTTTGTTTTCTCATGTAGGGCTTGCAATTCAACAAATTCTTTTTTAGCCACACACGAGCTAAGAATAATTGTTGTTACTAATAAGATTGGTAATTTTTTCATTTTTTTTAAAAGTTTTTTTTTGTACTTGCAAATTTAACAAAACTCCTTGATAAAAGAGTTGTTTAATCGTAATTTATGATAATTTTAAGTAGTATTTTTGTTTAAAAATCATCGTTTTATGAAAATTATTAAAAAATTTGTTTTAATAACCTTTGTTTTAAGTTTAACTTTCTGTAACTCAGAAATTGAAAAGAAGGATTATAATTTGCAGGGTGTAGTTTTTGGGACAACTTATAGTATTACTTATTTAAATTCCGAGAAAAATTTCCAACAATCTTTGGACAGTTTGTTTTTTGAAATCAATAAATCCATGTCAACTTATATTCCGACCTCTGATATTAGTAAAATAAACAATGGAGATACAAGCATTGTGGTTGATCAATTTTTTACAGAAGTTTTTGAAAAATCGAAAAGAATTCATCAAGAAACTGGAGGTTTTTTTGATCCAACAGTTGGAAATTTAGTAAATGCCTACGGATTTGGGCCTAAAAAAGAGAAATCAATTCCATCAGATTCAATTATCAAAAAATTAATGAAGGATGTTGGTTTTGAAAAAGTTTCATTGATTCACGGAAAAATCAAAAAAGATCATCCAACAATATATTTAGATTTCAACTCTATTGCGAAAGGATATGCTATTGATGTGGTTGCTCGTTTTTTTGATTCAAAAAAAATCCCAAATTATTTAATTGAAATTGGTGGAGAAATCACTGCAAAAGGCTCAAAACCAGAAAATAAACCTTGGATTATAAAAATCGTAGATCCAGTAAATTCGGCGAGTAAAGATGGTTTTAAAGATGTTGAATTGAAAAATGTTTCGATGGCAACCTCTGGAAATTATCGTAAATTTCGTATTACAGATGATGGAGAAAAATATGTACATACCATCAATCCTAAAACTGGTTTGGCTAAAGAAAGTAATTTGTTGAGTGCTTCCGTTTTTACAAAAACAGACTGTGCTGACGCAGATGCCTATGCAACTGCTTTTATGGCAATGGGTTTTCAAAAAGCAAAAAAGTTCATCGAAAACAATAATAACATACAAGTAATTTTGATTTATTTGGATGAAAATAATAAAATGCAAGTTTATGACACTTTTTTACCCAAATAATTTTTTTTGATTTCAGTAATTTCCTTTTTTTTTATATATTGCGAAAAAAAAAGCATATTAACCAAAAACTTATGAAAAAATTAATTTTAACACTTCTGTGTTTATTTATTTTTGTAGAAATAAATGCACAATCAAACAATGAAATTGCGGGAGTTTATATCAAAAGGGCTAGTGAAAGTTTAAAAAACTTAAACATTGAGGTGGCTAAAGAACATTTTGACAAAGCCATGAAATATCTTGATTCTGTTAATACACCCGAAATTGCAAGATTGGGAACTTTTATTCACTTTGAACTTAGAAAATATTCAGAAGCCAAAAAATTTTGTAACTATTATTTTGAACTTAAAAAAAATAATAAATCTGAAGAATATGCTGAAATGCTGACCCTTTCTGTTGATATCAATGAAAAGTTTGATGATGAATTAGCGGAGAAAAAAAGGATTGAACAAGAACGAATTTTAAAAGAAAAAGAGACTCGCAAAATAGATTCTCTGAAAGCAATTTGGATGAAAAAGTCAGATTTGCTCTCCATAAATGTTGATAGTATTTATAAATTTAACTCTCAAAATGTCGCAATATTTAAAAATACAGATTTTTTTGGATTAATTAATGATTTGGGGGAAATTATAGTAAAAGCCGATAAATACAAAGATGTTTTAGTGTTTGATGGGTATTTCATATTCAAAAATAAGGTTGATGAACCAACAGAACTGTTTTGTTATAATTCAAGTGTGAATAATGGTTTTTTACTCCCAAGTGTTTCAGATTTTAATACACTTTCCACACATTTTGGACAAGTCATGTTGCCAAGAGGAAGTGGAAGATTGGTGACATATCCAAACAATACAAATGAAACCTTCGTATTCGATTTGATTGCAAAAAAAGTAGTTAGAATTTCAAATACAGAGGAAGTTTTAAATAGTCTTAAAAAATCTGATTTTATTGATAAATTTAATAAAGAGGGTGAAGTAAAAATAGGTAAAGATTGGTATCATTTTGGTGGTCACTTAGGAGGAGGAATTCATCCTATTTACTCTAAAGAGGGATATAATTTGGTGGGTTTTTTATGCTCAATTGATGGTCGATTTTTAATAACAAATTCATATTTTGATTTCATTGGTGCTTTTCACAACAATAGTGCACAAGCAATTTTAGGAAATCAAGTTTTTTGGGTCAATCAAAACGGTACTAAAATGAATGCCGCAATTGACGAGGCTGAAAATTATCAAGGCATAACGAAACTTTCAAAATTACCAAACAAATCGTATCAACTCTTAAGAGATGGAATGATTATTTTGGGAGATGAAAAACTTGAAAAAATGAGTGATTTTTTAAGAAATAATTCAGGCAGATAATTATTTAAAACAAACAGGTAATATTTCGCCTTTCATCAAACAAAATCGTTCCACTTTTTCTGGAGCGATTTTTTGTGTGTACTCAATTTTTTGAACTAAAAATCCAACAGAACGAAGTTTGTCAAAATAATCTTTTCCATAAATTCTGACATGATCATATTGTCCGAAAATTTTAGCACGTGTTTTTTTATCAGTAATTGAATTGTCTTCAAAAGTAGTTTCTCTTGAAAGGTCTTGAGGAATTTGAAAAATACCGAAACCGCCTTTTTTTAGCACTCTGAATAATTCTTGTATGGCTTTTTTGTCATCAGGAATGTGCTCTAAAACGTGATTGCAAAAAATAACATCAAACGAATTATCTTCAAAGGGTAGATTGCAAATATCGGCTTTTACATCAGCAATGGGCGATTCTAAATCTGCTGTGATATACTCTAAATTTTGTTGTTTTTTAAATAGTGATAAAAAACATTGTTCAGGCGCAATGTGCAAAGTTTTTAACTTTTTTTCAGATGAAAAAAAATCGGTTTCATTTTGTAAGTAAAGCCACATCAATCGGTGTCTTTCCAATGATAATGTTGATGGCGAAAGTGCATTTTCACGCTGTTTTCCATAACCATAAGGCAACATTTTTCGGAAACTTTTTCCATCAATAGGATCTGTAAAATTGTTTCCTTTCAAATAAAAAGCAATCATTGGACGCACCAAATAACTAATTTTGATGAGCCATGGTCTTGGAACGGTGTTTAAAATGGATTTGAATATAGACACGAATTCTATTTATAATCTTCTCTTACAGGACAAAAAACATCCATTAATTTGCAAGATGTGATTGCTTTTCCTCCGTGTTTAGCAAATGAAGGAATTGTTACTAACATTTCAGGAGAATAAATTTTTGTAATACCATCAAGCGTCATTTCAAATTTACCTTCTATAACTTGAGTAGTTTGTTCGTGAACATGGGAATGAATTGGAATTTCAGCTCCAGCTTCCACTTCCCAAAAAGCAAGTGTAAAGGTTTCCATGTGCACAAATCTTCCTTTATAGCCTTTTACAATTTCTTTTTGTGGGATTTCTTGAATATTCATTTTAATTGAATTTTAGTCTTTTTTTCTGAATTCATCTTCCTCATCAGAAATAATTCCTAATGCATCATAAATGTATTGAAATGTGGAAAGAAGTTGAGGTTTTCCGTTTACAATAGCCACATTGTGTTCAAAATGCGCAGAAGGTTTTCCATCTAAAGTAGTGATTGTCCAACCATCTTTGTGTTGTTTTATTCTGTGTGTTCCCATATTTGTCATTGGTTCAATGGCCACAGTCATACCTTCCATAAATTTTTTTCCAACACCTTTTCTGCCATAATTTGGCATTTCAGGATCTTCGTGCATTTTGCGCCCTAAACCATGTCCAACCAATTCTCTTACAACTCCAAAACCATGTTTTTCTGTAAAATTCTGAATCGCAAAACCAACATCTCCAACTCTGTTTCCAGCTCTAAATTCTTTGATTCCTAGGTATAAACTTTGTTTGGTAATGTCTAATAATTTTTGAGTTTCAGCATCAATTTCACCTACAGCAAATGTGTATGCATGATCGCCATAAAATCCGTTTTTGAGTGCGCCACAATCTATAGAAATGATATCTCCTTCTTTCAAAGGTTCTTTGTTTGGAATTCCATGAACAACTTGCGAGTTTGGACTCATGCAAAGGGTATTTGGAAAATCATACAAACCCAAAAAGCCAGGAATTGCACCTTGTTCTCTGATGAATTCTTCAGCAAGTTTATCTAAAAATAAAGTTGAAACGCCTGGTTTTACTTCTTTCGCAAGCATTCCTAAAGTTCTAGAAACGACTAATGCACTTTCGCGCATAATTTCTATTTCTTCTTTGGTTTTAATTACAATCATTTTTCAAAAAATAAAGCGCAAAGTTACTATATTAATCAAGAAATTAGTGTTCTAATTTCCCAACATACGAATGTTTATAAGGCTGTCCAGAAACAATTTTTAAGATATCTTTTTCGATAGTTTCTCTTGGATATTCCACAAAACGACCAATTTCTCTGCCATTTTTATAAAAAATGATGGTTGGAACTCTAAAAATATTCAAGTCTTTTTCAAGATGGTCAGGAGAAGTTTTTGATCTGTCAACACAAATGAGTTGAAAATAATTCACATCAAATTTTGTTTCGTCTAAAATTTTATAAAATCTAGGAATTTCTCTTCTGCTATCACCACACCAAGTTCCCATAAATGCTTTGATAGTCAGTTTGTGAATGTGTTTTGAAATTTCAGTAACAACTTGTTTGTCAGTTGAATACTCTTCATACCTGCTATCAAACCATTCTTTGTAGGCACTATCTTGAAAATCAAATTTATTGGAAATGCCTACCAAATAACCATCAGCATCTTTTTTTGAAGTGACTATAGTTTCAAAAGGAATTCTTGAAGGAACTTCAGCTTCTTTTTTTTCGATTTTAGGAGTAATCACTAATTTTTTATCAACAGCTTTTTTATTAGAAGAACATCCAACAAAAAATAGCAATGTCAATAAGAAAACCAAATTTTTAAACATTATAACAAAGATTTTTGAGTCATTTCAGCAGGTTGTTTCACGCCCATTAATTCTAAAATTGTAGGAGCAATATCACCCAAAACCCCACTTTTTACGGATTTGATTTCGTTGTCAATCACAATAAAAGGAACAGGATTTGTAGTATGAGAAGTGTGAGGTGAACCATCAGGATTCATCATAGTTTCGCAATTTCCATGATCGGCAATTAACAATGTTGTATAGCCATTGGCTAATCCAGTTTCAATCACATCTTTTGCACAAATATCTACAGCTTCACAGGCTTTAATGGCTGCTTCCATAATTCCTGTATGACCAACCATATCTCCATTTGCAAAGTTTAAACACACAAAATCAGCTTCTCCAGTTTTTAAATCTTCGCACAAAGCATCACGCAATTCGTAAGCGCTCATTTCGGGTTTTAAATCGTAAGTAGCTACTTTTGGTGAGTTTCTAAGGATTCTTTTTTCTCCTTCAAAAGGCGTTTCTTGTCCGCCAGAAAAAAAGAAAGTTACGTGTGGATATTTCTCAGTTTCAGCAATTCTGATTTGTTTTTTCCCTGCTTTTGACAACACTTCACCCAACGTATTTTTCAAATTGTCATTATTATAAATCACATTAATTCCTGAAAATGATTCATCATATAAGGTCATTGTGGTGAAATATAAGTTTAGTTTTTTCATTCCAAATTCAGGAAAATCTTGCTGAGAAAGTGCATTTGTCAATTCTCTTCCTCTATCAGTTCTGTAATTGAAGAAAATCACCACATCACCTTCTTTAATTTGAGTTTTTGGAGCACCATTTTCATCAGTAATGATCATGGGTTCTAAAAATTCATCTGTTATATTATTGGCATAATTTTCTTTGATGAGATTGATGACATTCGTAGTTTTTGTTCCAATTGCATTGACTACACAATCGTATGCTTTTTTAACACGTTCCCATCTATTATCTCTGTCCATTGCAAAATATCGACCTGTAACTGTTGCCAGCTTTCCAGTAGTTTTTTGCATATATTCTTGCATTTCATTGATGAAAAATGCGCCAGATTTTGGGTCGCAATCACGTCCATCAGTAAACGCGTGTAAAAAGACATTTTCAACATTATTTTCTTTGGCAACATCCAACAATCCTTTTAAATGATTGATGTGAGAGTGAATGCCACCATCAGAAACCAAGCCTAATAAATGGACATTTTTGTTGTTTTCTTTAGCAAAAGTGAAAGTATCAATCAACACTTTTTCTTCGCCCAAGGTTTTTTCTCTAACTGCTTTGTTGATTCTTGCCAAATTTTGATACACAATTCTTCCTGCACCTAAATTCATGTGACCCACTTCCGAATTTCCCATTTGTCCATCAGGCAAGCCAACATGTTCTCCATCAGTTCTCAATTCCGCATTTGGATATTTGTCATATAATGAGTTGATAAATGGTGTTTTTGCATTGTAAATTGCAGATACTTTTGGGTCTTGAGTGATTCCCCAACCATCCAAAATCATTAAAATTACTTTCTTGTTCATTGTAAAAGTTTAAAAAGTAAAGTTACAAAAGTTTTGAGAGCGTTGTTTAAAATTTTACGAAACCGATAACGTAAATGAGTAGTAAAATCAGAATTGTAATTAGAATTATATTTTTTTGCAACGCTTTTTTATTTTCTTGTTGAATTTTTTCTCGAATTCTGATAAGTTGAATGTTGGTTGCTTTTCTCTTAAATTGAACTTGAAAATTAGTTCCTTTTTTAAAATTTTTGATTTTTTCATAAGTAGAAGCACGTGACCTTTTATCACTTCTTATTGTATCAAAAATATGCGCAACAAATCCTTCTTTAGCCATTAAATTGAAAAAAACTAAATATAATTAATTTTATTTAAAAGAGTGTTCATTAAGTTTTAACAGGTATTTTTTGAAGATTGATTTACAAAACCCTAAAGGCGGATTTGTAATCCGTGCAACATCAATAATTAAAACAAATTAAGCACTGAAACCTTTAATTTATAACCTAACTCAGCATAGTTTCTTTTAAATATAAAGTATTCTTGCACTTTTAAACTTATTTTGTTGGTACGGATTATAAATCCGCTAACGGTCTTCTTATATTATATTTTTTGTTTTTCAACGCCATTTATAAAATACTTTAATACTTCTCCATTGTTTAAAAGCATAAATCGCTTTTCAATAGAACCATTTTTTATTTTATGGTATCTTAATATTGCTATTGCTTTAATCTTATTATTGTACAAATTTTCAATAGTAAGCTGAATATTATTGTCTAAAATATTTTTTTCATATTTAAAGAATATATATGTGTGATCTAAATATTTATTATTAATTAAACTTTGTTTAGTATTGCAATATGTTTCAAGTTTATTTAATAAAACTAAATCTATATTAGAAAAATCTTTTACGACAAAATTCTCCTGCATACTTATTCTGTCTCCATTAAAGGTATATTCTTTTTCAATATTCAAATTTAAAATTGTTTGTGAATTAATATTGATACTAACAAAAATGATTATTATTGTTAATTTAATTGTTTTTATATATTTCATTTTATTTTATTAATTAATTTTCTTTTTGAATATACAATTGAAGGTAATACTGTTCTTTCATTTTTATATATAGTTGTACTTAACCAAACTTCTTTTTCTTCATTTATTGAAAACGTATATTCTGCTCTTCTTGGATTGTTATGATCTTCAACAGTTGGGCCTTCTGAAGAATAATTTTCATCAATAGGACCCCAAAATAAGCCAAATTTTTTTTCAGTAAAAAAGAAATAAGTAATTTTTTTTAATGAATCATTGAGTTTATAATTCATCAATTTATAAACTAGATTATCTGTATATACACGTAATTCTTCATTATTATCAGGAGCATTTTTTATGAAATAATACTTGTACATACTTTTTGTTTCAGTTACTCTATTTGTATTTGGATAATTTTCAAATTCAAGACATTCTGGTGAGCTTTTTATAAAATCACAAGAAATAAATAATATAAATAATATAAGTTTAAAAATTTTCATTTGATAAATTTATTGTTGTAGAAACTTCACTTATAAAAGGTTTAAACCCTTTTATTCTTTGTAAAATAAACCAGCCTCTCATTGCATGGCTATTTCTAGCAATATATTCATCAATACCAGTTACTCCAAAAGGTTGGGAATATAAATCATCGTTATCTAAACCAAAACGATCATACATTATCAATTTAGCTGACATAGTAAATGTTTTACAGTTGATTACTAGATTGCTTACAATAAGATTTGAAGAATGTGAAGCATTCCAAGAAAATAATCCACCATTGTCTTTAAAAACGGGACCTTTTAAATTTTCGATAAGTATTTTTGGGATATCTTCAGTAACATCATTTATTATTTTATTTTTTATAATTTTAATTAATTCACTTTTAAATGAACTGAAACCATCACTACCCAACAAAGAATTAGTTAAGTTATTACTCGTAAAATGAGTATTTGAATCGCCTTTTTTAAACCTATCAATCATTTCATTAACCAAATCATCATTAAAAGTAGTCCATTCTGCAAAATCTCGTAAATTATTAATATAATCTTCGTTAGTCATAAATTTATCAAAAAATTCATCCCAATAAGTTTCATAATGGGCATTAACTTTTTCTATAAAATTCAATTTTGAATTATTAATAACATCATGTATCCCTTGAAAATTTTTTAAATCTCCACTTCTAAAATCTCCAGATTCCTCATAAAGTGGTTTTGTACTGTTGTCAACTGATAAACTAACATTTAAACTTGAAAATTTATATTTAGCATTTGTATCATCACAATCTTCACCTTTAGAAACACCCTCTCTCCAACCGATACCAGGGTTTGTACTTTGTGCTTTTGGTGAAGAACCTTTTGCATGATATCCATCATTATCTGAGTCTAAATACCATTTTTTAATATTTCTATTATTCAACATATTTTCTATGGCTTGTTCTTTTTCTCTTTCCCATTGATTTTGAACTTCAGAGTACATATCACTTCCATCAACATATTGATTTGAAAAACTTGTCCTAGCAGTTGCAAGTAATTGGTAAAAATAATCTATGCTAAAAATGGAAATTGAGCCTAAATTTGTCCCAATAACATAATTATTTATAAATTGGTCATTTACTCTATAAAATTGATAAAATTTACTTGCTCCACTAAAATTAGGTATAACTAATGGCCCTGATGGATTTTCTTTTATCCAATTATAATAGTTTATTACATATTGTATTAAATGCAATCTTTCAAAATCGTTACATGAATTTGAATAATTTATTTTTAAATTTAAAATAAAATTATCAAATTTACCTTTAATATCTTTATCATTTGCTATTATACCTATCAAATTGTTATACGCATTTTGTATTGTTGCTTTTGAATCTAATCCATCCATTAAAAGAGGAGCTATTTTATACCATTTTTGGCTAATAATATTCAAATCTTTAAAATCTTTTAAATAAATACCATCTATTATTGCAAAAGGAAATTGAGAATTATTAAAATTTCCTGCATTTATTTCTTGAATTCTTATTTGTAATAACTTTAATTCGTCTAAGTTCTTAGCATTTTTAAGATTTACAGCAGTTAATTGGTTGCTGTATTGACTCTTTAAATTCAATGATAATTTTAATACCTTATCATTTTCACTTTCAATAAACATTTTATTTCTAGCTATATCATAACTAGCAAATGTTTCATTAAACTTTTTACTTAGATATTCCTGAATTAAAAGGTTTTGTTTTTTTACCCATTCAAGATAAATTTGACTTTTAGCTATTTCAATATTTGCTGCATTTGTAAAAGCATCGTTTATTGGGTTTAAAAAAGATAAATTACCCAATTCAGTTGATGACCCTGATGTTTTATTTGCGTCATAAATATCATATAAACTTTTTTGATTCAAATATTCATCTGTTTTCTCATAGTTAATTAAAACGTCTTTCTGTGCATTTAAAGATGTAATTAAAAAAAATAAAAAAAACATCAAGTTTAATATTTTATAATTAGAATTCATAGCTTACTTTTTTACAATTATTTTTGTTTTCTTTTTAGTATCAACAAATACACTTACTATATAAACTCCTTTTTCTAAAATGTCTCCATTAAAAAAATAACTGTGTTTTCCGGCATTTTGTTCTTTGCCTTTTTCTATAATAGCGTTCATATTACCATAGAGATCATTAATTTTTACTTCTACAAAACTTTTGTTTTCTAATGTATAAGAAATTACTAAATCACTCTGAAATGGATTTGGATACAATTTTATAAAACTTTCTTCTTGGCTTGCTAATGCATCTAAAAGTTCGTCAGACATTTCTTCATTAGAATTTGTAAATGTTTCTGTTTTTTTTACTAATAATTTTAAAGGTGCTCCAGTTTCATTAAAAACAGGAATGTAACTTTCTATGTTTCCAATTAAATAAGTTCTATTATTCAGTTCTTTTAAGCTAATATCTGAAGATAGAAATGAGTAATTTAAAACATTAGGAATGCTTTCATTAAATGAAGCGTGTGGTAGTTGTAGTTGATTGTCATCAAAATATATAGCGTTTTCTAAAATATTTAAAACCCCACTAATTTCTTGGTCTATAATCCTAATTTTATACCATGGTATTTCCGTTATAGAGTCTTTTTTAAACTCAATGATTGCTTCGTATTTACGCTCTATATGTTTTCCAGACCAATCATATTTTAGGATAACACCTTTCCATTTTCCTGTTAAATTAGCGTCTAAAACTTCAATAGTTGTATTAGTAGTTACAGTATCATTAACTAAATTTGTAGAAAAATTATCTGTAGCATTTTCGTTTGTGTTTACACTATTAGTATTAGAGTTGCTAATTTCAAAATTTGTTCCTAACAATTCGTTTGCTTTTTGTATGTCTTTTTCAACACCATACCCATAATAATAAGAAACGCCTAGCCAATATTTAGCCATTGGATAGTTACTTTTCTCAAACCATTTTACGGCCATTTCATAATTTTGATTTATATCTCCAAAACCTTTTAAATATAGATAGCCTAAACTGTATGTTGCTTTGTCATTGCCTAATGCTGCTCCTTTTTCAAACCATTTTCTTGCTTTATTAAAGTTTAAATCACACCCTCTACCATATTTATACATGATTCCTAAATCTGCCATCGCAATTGGATTATCTTGTTTTGCAGCTTTTTTAAAAAGTTTAAATGCTTTTTCAAAGCTTTCTTCATCTTGTTTCGCAAGCAATAATCTTCCCATTAATAATTGAGCATTTGCATCATCGTTTTCTAAACAGGGTTTTAAAAACTCAATAGCTTTTAATGAATCTTTTTTGATGTATTCTGAACCATTTAGAAAAAGCAGCGCATTGTTGTAATTAGTTACACAATCTAATTTTTCTTGTGAATTTGCGGAAATAGTTATAGCAAAGTAACACAGAGCAAGAAATTTACTGGTTTGTTTCATTTTAATATAATTTGTGGTTTTTTAATTTTTGGAGGAAACTTAGAGAGAGGAAACACGTTTTTGATTTTCGGGGGTTTTAAGGGTCTAAATATATATATATATAGACTTAAGCAACAAAAAGCGGTTTTTTTTGATACTATTATTTAACAATTTTGAAATCGAATTTTATTACAAAATCCTTAATTTTACATCATAAATTTTATGAAATATACAATGGAATCCCATTTTGAGTTGAATGAAGTCACCAAAAAATTGCCCAAACATTTGCACAAGTTTGTTGTAAAACAACCTTATAAGGAATATACATCACAAAACCAAGCTGTTTGGAGATATGTTATGCGAATGAATGTGGATTATTTGAGCAAAGTGGCGCATACATCTTATTTGGCTGGACTAGAAAAAACAGGTATTTCTATCGAAAATATTCCTCAAATGGAAGGCATGAATCGGATTTTGAAAGAAATTGGTTGGGCTGCAGTTTCTGTAGACGGATTTATTCCGCCAAATGCTTTTATGGAATTTCAAGCGTATAATGTGTTGGTGATTGCTTCTGATATGCGCACCATTAATCACATAGAATATACGCCTGCACCAGACATAATTCATGAAGCTGCTGGTCATGCACCCATCATTTCAAATCCTGAATATGCTGAATATTTAAGACGTTTTGGCGAAATTGGCAGCAAAGCCATTTCCTCGGCAAAAGATTATGAAATGTATGAAGCCATTAGATTGTTGTCTATTTTGAAAGAAGATCCAAATTCGGATGAAAAAGAAATTGTAGCAGCGCAATCAACAGTGGCATTTTTACAAGAAAATATGGGCGAATTGTCTGAAATGGCTCAAATAAGAAATTTGCATTGGTGGACTGTGGAATATGGTTTGATTGGAAGCCTTGAAAATCCTAAAATTTATGGAGCAGGATTGTTGTCTTCCATTGGCGAAAGTGCTTGGTGTATGCAAAAATCGGTTATAAAAGTTCCGTATTCAATAGACGCTGCAAATGTAAATTTTGACATCACTAAACCTCAACCTCAGTTGTTTGTTACGCCTGATTTTGCGTATTTGAGTTTGGTTTTGGATGAATTTGCAAACACAATGGCATTGAGAACAGGAGGTTTAAAAGGCATTCAAAAGTTGATTGATTCTCAAAATTTGGGTACTATTGAATTGTCCACTGGAATTCAAATTTCGGGAGTTTTTTCAAAAGTGATTCAAGATAAAAATAACAACGTTGCGTATTTTCAAACCTCAGGAAAAACCGCTTTATCAAACAGAGATAAAGAGTTGATTGGTCATGGAATTTCGCATCATACTGATGGTTTTGGAAGTCCTGTTGGAAAATTGAAAGGCATCAATTTGCCGATTGAAGACATGAGTCCAAGAGATTTGAAAGCTTACGGAATTTACGAAGGCGAATTCATGACGTTAGAGTTTGAAAGTGGTGTGATTGTGAAAGGAAAAGCCATCACTGGAACTAGAGATTTGCGTGGAAAAATCTTATTAATCACTTTAGATAATTGCACAGTAACTTTCAACAACGAAATTTTATTCAAACCTGAATGGGGAATTTATGATATGGCCATTGGAAAAGGAGTTGTTTCAGCCTATGCAGGAGCTGCAGATGTAACTTCTTTTGAAGATATGAGCAAAGTGTCAAACACAAAAACGCATAAAATTAACTATTCAAATGCTGAAAAAAGATTGTTTTCATTGTATGAAGAAGTGCGTCAAATGAGAAATTCAAATGTCATTTCTGAAGAACGAATACAGGCAATTTTTGAGGAAGTTACAACGAATTTTTCTAAGGATTGGTTGTTGTTATTAGAATTACACGAAATAGCTATCAAAAAAAAATATGCTTCTCAGAAAGAAATTTTAAAAGCATTACATGATTTGAAAAGTAATAAAAGTTACACAAAATTGATTGAAAATGGTTTAGTTTTGTGCCAACAATAAAAACAGATACAACATGGGTTTTTTTGACATGTTTAAACGCAAAGATATGAGTGCAGAAATTAAAGAATATTTAGGTAAAAATGCTGTAATTCTTGATGTGAGAACACAAGAAGAATGGAATGAAGGTCACAGTAAAGGCGCAAAACACGTCGTTTTAAATTTGGTTCCTGTGAAAATTGACGAAATTAAATCTTGGAAAAAACCAATTATTGCTGTTTGCAGAAGTGGTGCAAGAAGTGGGCAAGCTACCCAATTTTTAAAACAAAATGGCGTTGATGTTATCAATGGAGGGCCTTGGCAAAATGTTGATCAATATCTTGGAAAATAGTTATTCCTAAATCAAATTTCGTTTTTGAGCTAGCATTACAGCTTCCATTTTGCTGTGGACTTGCAGTTTTTTATAGATGTTTTCAATGTGTTTTCTCACAGTTGAAGGCGAAATAATCAAATTGTCCGAAATTTCGTTGTAGTTCAGTCCTTTACTCAATTGCATCAAAATTTCGATTTCTCTTTTGGTCAATTGTACATCGTCAATTTCTTCTGATTTACAGGAAATAAAATTTGGATTTCTTAATAAATTCAAGGTTTTCAGAGCGATACTTGGCGTCATTGGTGCGCCACCATTGACAACTTCTAGGATGCAATTGTATAAATTTTCGGCTTCAATTTCTTTCAATAAATAGCCATTAGCACCAGCTTTAATGGATTTAAAAACATCTTCATCGTCATCAGAAACTGTCAACATGATGATTTTTATATGCGGATATTTATTTTTGATCAATTCTGTGGCTTTGATTCCATCCATTACTGGCATTTGAATATCCATCAAAATAACATCAATCAAATGATTTTCCTCTAATTTTCCAATCAATTCTGCGCCATTATTTGACGTAAATTTAATAGCAATATCTTCAAAAAAAGACAATTTTTCTTTGATGGCTTTCAAGAGAAAGTAGTTGTCTTCGGCAATGCAAACTTTTAAATTCATACGTGAGTTTCATTTTTCAAGGGAACTTCTATAGTTATTTTTGTGCCTTTTCCAATTGTTGAATCAATTGAAATAGAAGCATTTATCTCAGAAACACGTTCTTCCATATTTGCCAAACCATTTCCTAAATCTACTTTTTTCAAGTCAAATCCTTTTCCATCATCAACAATGGATGCTTTAAAAATAGTTTCATTTTTAAATAAATGTATTGTAATTTTCTTTGCATCTGCATATTTGATGGCATTGTTAATCGATTCTTGAATAACTCTAAAAATATTGATACCAATCAATGATGAAAATCCAACATTGGTGTCAATATCATAACTGATGTCAAAATCAATATTTGTGATAGCTTTTTTGGCTTTTTGAACAAAAGAAAGCACTCTTGTATGCAAATCTTCCACAGAAATTTCGGCTTTATTCATTGCCCAAATTGTGTCTCGGAGTTGAAAAATAGTTTCTGAAGTAAACGAACTGATGTTGGTTAATTTTTCTTTTAAGGAATCATTTGCGTCTTTGGAAAGGTATTTTAAATTGTCTAAAGAAGAAATGATAAACGTGAGTTGCGCACCAATATTATCGTGCAAATCTCTTGAAATTCTGAGACGTTGTTCTTGCAATCTATTTTGAGTTTTGATGGTTGCTAATGCATCTTTTAAGTCAATTTCTTTTTGTAATTGTTTGCGTTTAAACTGATTTTTTTTATAGTTTGCGAAGAATAATAATCCTAAAAATAACAAAGCAAATGTTATGATTGTGGCATACAAACTTTTGTTTTTTAATGCCAATTCTTGTTCTAAAAGGACTTCTTTTTGAGCGGCAATTTCAGCTTCTTTTTTAGCAGTTTGATATTTTGTTTCTAATTCAGAGAGTTGTTGAATTACTTTATTGTTGATGAGCAATTCTTGCATTTCTATGAATTTTTCTTTATAATAACTCACACTATCAGGCTGTTTCAAATACGCTTTTAATTCCATGAATTGTTTGTAAGCATCTTGCTGCAATTCATTTGCTTTTACAGATTTAGCAATCGATAATCCTTGATGCAAATATCTTTCAGATTCAAGGAAGTTTTTTTGTTTCATTTGCAAATCACTCAAACTTAATAAAGTACTTGCAATGCCATAATTGTCTTGAAGTTGTTGCCGAATTTGCAAAGATTGTTTGAAGTTTGCGAATGATTTTGTAAAGTCGTTTTCGCTTTTATAGAGAGTTCCTAAATTGTTGTAAATGGTAGATAATTCATTGATAGCATTCAGTTTAGCTGCTATATCCAAACTTTTTTCATAATATACTTTAGCACTATCGTTATTTTTAAGTGCAATATGAACATTTCCAATTCCTACAAACGATTCTAAAATTCCTTTTTCATCTTGTAATGAATTTCGAATTTTGAGCGCTTCTTGATGTTTTTCAAAAGCTTTTTTGAATTGTTTTGTGTCTTTATACAGATTTGCAATATTGTTTAAGTTGGCTGCTACAAATCTTTTTTCACCTAAATTCTCATAAATTTTTAAAGATTTAAAAGCATAATAAATGGCAGAATCTAATCGGAATAATTGATTATGCGCAATTCCCATTTTGTTATACAAACTTGCAATGCCTACATTATCATTGATTTTTTTTCTGATAGAGAATGATTTTCTGTAAAAAACTAACGAAGAATCAAATTGTGACAAACGATAATAGACGATCCCCAAATCGTTATATGCTTGTGCAATGCCCCGCAAATTGTTCGTTTTTTTGGAAAGTGCTAAAGCGAGTTCGTTGTATTTAAAAGCAGAGTCCGATGAGAAACTTGAGAAATACCAACCCAAATCACCCAAATATTTAATTTTTAAAGAATCTGAAAGAGAGCGATTTTTTAATTGTTTTTTTAAAGCATCAATTTGTTTTTGCTGTGCAAAATTTGAAATTGAAACAACACAAAAAATCCAACATACAATTATTCGTAATTTGTTTTGTTTCATTTTTTTAAAATAAATGCTTAAATTTATAAAATTTCTTGCAATGTAAAGTCGAGATTTACAATAGCTATTTTAATTTTCAAAAATTGTTGTTGTGTATTTTTTTCTAAGTCAACTATTTTCTCTGATTCTGACATCAATTTTGATTCATAATTTCTTTCTTTTTCGATTTCTATTTCTATGAAAGCAATTTTTTTTGAAGTGATATTTTGGTGTTTTTTAACTTCAAAAAAGGTCCAAATTGAAAAAATCAATAGCAAAAAAGTTAAAAAATAGGGAATTGTATCCATTAGATTTTTATAATAAATAAAAAGTAATTTTATTGTCTTCAGCACCCATCATCAGCAATCCTTTGACTGTTTTTTCTCTTAAAACCATAGGAGTTTGAAATATACACAAAGTTCCTTCGCTCACGTTATTGGTAGTTTTCATCAGCCAAAAATGTCTTTTGGTAGCCTCGTCATAATAGTAACTATTTACATTGTAGTCTAATATTTTGGTTTCAGCGCCAGTAATTTCAACAGTAAATTTTGCTTGAGTACCTGCATCTAATTTTGATTTTCCAGAAACAGTCATGAAAATATTTCCAGAAATATCTGAAATTTTTTCTTTCATATTTACATACGTATAGCTCCAATTGGTATTGCTAATTGTTGGCATTTCTGAGTTGGTGTTGTTATTTAAAGTGTTATTATTGGTGTTGTAATTTGTTTGTTTTTTGACGATTGGAACAATAATTACATTCGGAAAATTTCCATATCTGTTGATATATTGTTTATCAAAATCGATGCTTCCTGTAACTTCTCCATTGTCAAAATGAATTTCTCTGAAATAAAAATATTGGTATTTGCCTGATTTATAGTGCTTTTTTATCCAATTATCTTTATCATCATATTCATAATCATAGGTTGCAGTGTAGGTATTGGTTTTTCCAACATCCGCAGATTTTGTGATATTTCCGAATTTATCATACGTATAAGTGGCTCTATTATCACTGTATTTCCCTTTAGAAATGTAAGTCGTTTTGATGTCATTTTCATACAAAGTAGTGTATGTACCAATGATGCTTCCATCTTGGCTACTGTAACTTACATAGACATTTGTTTTGTTTTTTCCATTGTATGAATTGGTGTTTTCGGAAATTAGTTTTCCGTTTTTATCAAAGGCTTGTTCTTTAAATTGTCTTCCTTTATTGTCAAAAGTGTAGATAGAATAGGAGCCACCACCACTTTTATAAATTGTTTCTTTTTTTGCAAGATTTCCTTTGGAATCGTAGTTATAAATAAAGTTTGATGAATAGGTTCCTATTTCATCACTAACATCTTTAATTTCAGTAAGTTGTTCTTTTGAATTGTATAAATAGGTTTTTTTTACCGGTTTTGGTTCTCCATATTTTCCTTCATAAAAGGAATAATTTTCTACTAAATTCCCATCATTATTATAGGTATTGATATTAACAGAAGTTTTTACAAATCCACCACTTTCTTCATCGTAATTGTAATAATGTTCAATGGTTTTTCTTACTCTTTTATGTAGTCTTTGAGATTCTAAATTGTATAATTCTGTTTGTGAAAATACGCTTGAGATTGCGACAAAAAGTATAAAAAGGAAGCTGATACAATTTTTCATTTTTTCGATTTTTTGTTGATTTTTTTTGAAAACTTATGAGAAAATAGAGTGTGTAGATGTTGCTACACACTCATAACTTTCCTCAATACTACTTATTCTCTTTCTTTGGCTAATCGTTTTATGAATAGTTCAAAAATCGATAGAATTCATTTTTTTTGAAATAGGGCATCTGCCTTATATTCAACTAATCATTGTTTTTATAAAAATCGTTGACCAGTTTTTCGGCTTCAAAAAGTTTGTTTTCAGGAATTAAAATTCGGGTTTCGTCATTAGTGGGTCCTTTTCTTGTTTTCCATTGAACGTCAACTTCCAATAGTTTTTTATTGTTTTTTGCATCAATAATTTTTAAACTTTTAATTCTTTTTCTTCTGGATGCCACTTCAATTGTATGATTATTGATCATCATATAAGCATCAAAAAGTTTTACATGAGGATTTGAAACATTTTTTTGTAAATGTTTGTAGCTAAATTTCATGCGTAAGACTGGAATTAAAACAGCAAATGGAATAGAAAACAACAATGAAAATAGGTAAGAAGTGTTTCTGTAAAACATCAATCCAAAAGGTACAATCAGTAAAATTGCAATACCAAAATAGATATTGTCTTCTTTTTTGTTGGCTTTTTCAATATCCACAAATTCGTTCCATTCTTCTGTTGAATACTGCCATTCAATAAGTGGATTTTCTGTTTCCATGAACTAAAAATGTATTTCTAAAATATAGTAAAATATTGATTATCAGTTATAATTGATGTTTTTATCAATTTTTATTCTGTAAAATTGATAAGTTGCTTTTTGATGGTTTCCTTGGATGCTTTTTCATTACTAAGTTTTTCTGAGACAAAATCTAACATTTCTGATTTTTCTTTAATAGCTTCCATCACTAAATCAATAAAGAATCTTAAGAGAATTAAAAGTATTGCCGCAAAAATTCCTGATTCTGAAATGATGATAAAAAAGGAAGATAAAATCACCACGAATTGCTGAATAAAAATGCGCACATATGGTGAAAACATGATTTCTTGGATGTCGAACTTCAGGTATTTTTGATGTCCAATAAAATCTGTAAAAAACTTTCCAACATGTGTGAAAATAATTGCTGGCAATGCATATAGTATGTCTGCTAAATTTAGAATGATGCTATAATTATCGATCAAATGAAAAGGCTCTTTAAACACAATAGTATCGCCAATACTGAAAATTGCAAATGCAAAAATGGATTGTATTGCCACAAAAAATCCATAATGAAACAGAAAAAAAACAATCGTTCCATAACCGCTAGAATTGCCAAGTTTTATGGTACAAAACATCTTCAGTGCATTAAAAATTCCAATGATGATTGTTTCTAAAAAATACACAAAAAGAACCGTAAGTGGACTTATTTTTCCCAAATAAAGTAAGAAAAACAAGTAAATGGTGCTCAACCAAATAAAAATAGTTTGTGACGTTGGATAAAAAATATTTTTAAGCATGTCAGTTTTTTTGATGTAAAGAAAGAAAAAAATCAGCAAGTTTTCAAATACGCAATTTGCCGTATTTTTTCTAAATGGTTTGAAGATTTCCTGCAAGGTCTTGAAGGCCTTGTAGGTATGAAAAACAGCTATTTCTAAAACTCCATAAACGGAAATTCCAATTTAATTTGGGCAATTTGCTGCTTCAAATTTTCTAAAAATTCTTGATGCTTTTCAGAATTTTCGTGAAAAGGTTTGTGCAACAATCCTTTTTGAATGGTTTCAATTTTATTCATTATAGGAATGATATCTTTTGAACACCAAGTAGTTATCAATTTTTCCCAAATATAATCAATGGCAATTTTGTTTGGATGAATCATGTCTTCTGCATAAAATCGATAATCACGCAATTCATCCAACATGATTTCATAAGAAGGAAAATAGAACAGATTTTTATGTTGTAAAGCCAAATGAATTGCTGCAATTAAATGCGCTTTGCTTTGCGTATTTTCAACAAAACCATCTTTCAAATGTCTTACTGGCGAAACTGTAAAAATGATGGAAATGTCACTATTTACCGTTTTTAAAAGTGAAATAATTTGTTGTAAACTTTCTGTTATTTCAACAACAGAAAGCAATTCTTTAGAGAATTTCTTTTGTGGAATTTTATGACAATTTGCCACAATTTGATTGGTTTCAACAAGTCTATAAATCCAAGAAGTGCCTAACGTAATAAAACAATGAGTTGCATTTTTGAGTGCCATATTTGTTGATTCAATTCCTGCATTTAGGTTGGATAAAAGCGTTTCTTTGTTTGGCGAACTCAAACTAGAATGTGCATCAAAACAATGCCAACGTTCATTTTCGAAGAAAATATCAGCTTCTGAAAACACTTTTTTTGAGACAACTTGATGGATAAATTTCTCAATCGCTGTTGGATGAAATAAAATGCCAAATGTATTTTGAAGCACTTGAAATTTAAAAAAATCAAATTTCGCTCCCATATTTTCAGAAAAACAAGAACCCAACAACACCATTTTTGAATGGTAATTGATGGAGTTTTTTAATTGCTTTAGAAACGGAATTTGTGTTTGAAGTTTCATGTTACTTTACATATTCCTTCGCTCTTTCCAACACTTTCGGAATTCCACCAGGATTTTTTCCTCCAGCAGTGGCAAAGAAATTTTGACCACCTCCACCACCGTGAATGAGTTTTCCTAATTCGCTCACTACTTTTCCTGCATCATAACCACGTTCATTTGCCAATTCTTTTGAGATGTAGCAAGTAATCATGGCTTTGTCTGGAGCTTGAGAAGTAGCAAAAACCAAAAATAAATTTTGGTGTTTTTGTCCCAAACCAAATGCAATATTTTTAATGCTATTCGCATCCAAATCAACTTTGGTTGCTAAAAACTGGACACCATTGATTTCTTGCAATTGATTTTGAATGGTTTCAGCAACAGTTGCGGCTTTTTCTTTTAATAATTGTTCGATTTGTTTTTTCAAACCAGCATTTTCTTCCTGTAAATGTTGAACAGCTTTTACAGGCTCTTGAGCATTGTTCAACACATTTTTTATCTCAGAAAGTGCACTATACGTATCAAAATAAAAGTTTTTTACAGCTTCATTGGTAATGGCTTCAATTCTTCGAATTCCCGCTGCAACTGCACCTTCAGAAACGATTTTGAAATGCCAAATATCACTCGTATTTTTTACATGAATTCCACCACAAAGTTCTATCGATTTTCCAAATTTTATAGCTCTTACAGTATCACCATATTTTTCTCCAAAAAGTGCCATTGCTCCCTCGTCAATAGCTTGCTGAAGGGGAATATTTCTTCTTTCCTCTAAAGGAACTTTGCCTTCAATTCTTGCATTTACAAATTTTTCAACATCCCGCAATTCTTCCGAAGTTAGTTTGGCAAAATGAGAAAAGTCAAAACGTAAAGAAGCAGGTTTTACTAATGACCCTTTTTGTTCTACATGCGTACCTAAAATAGTGCGCAACGCTTGGTGTAATAAATGAGTTGCAGAGTGATTGCTTGCCGATAATTTTCGATGTTCACTGCTCACAACTGCCTGAAAAACAGCATTGATATCTTTTGGTAAATTTTTGGTATAATGGATAATTAAGTTATTTTCTTTTTTGGTGTCAATGACATAAACAAGGTCTCCTTGACGATCTTTTAAAAACCCATTATCGCCAACTTGACCTCCACCTTCAGGATAAAAAGGGGTTAAATTGAACACCAATTGAAACAATTCTCCGTCTTTTTTGGAGGTTACTTTTCGGTATTTGGTGATTTTTACATCCGCTTCTAAATAATCATATCCAACGAATTCTTCAAAAGCATCTTCTCTAATCACAATCCAGTCTTCGGTGGTAGATTCACTTGCAGCTCTTGAACGATTTTTTTGTTTTTGCAATTCTTCTTGAAATCCTTTCTCGTCTAAAGTAAATCCTTTTTCTGATAAAATCAACGAAGTCAAATCAATAGGAAATCCGAAAGTATCATACAGTTCAAAAGCTTTTTCACCAGAAATTTGATTGGTTTTTGCAGATGAAATAATGCCATCTAAAAGCATCAATCCTTGGTCAAGTGTTCTCAAAAACGAAGCTTCTTCTTCTCTTATCACGTTTTCAATCAGCTTTTTTTGGTCTTTTAATTCAGGAAAAGCAACACCCATTTTTTCACTTAAAACAGTTGTCAATCGATACATAAAAGGTTCTTTTTTGTCAAGAAACGTAAATCCATAACGCACAGCACGTCTCAAAATTCTTCGAATCACATACCCTGCGCCTGTATTGCTTGGCAATTGTCCGTCAGCAATCGAAAAAGCCACTGTTCTTATATGATCGCAAATAACGCGAATGGCAATATCTTGTTTTGGATTGTTGCCATATTTGGTATTCGTAATGGTTTCAATTTCTCTGATAATTGGCGTAAAAACATCGGTATCATAATTGGATTGAACACCCTGCAACACCATGCACAAACGCTCAAAACCCATGCCTGTATCAATGTGTTTGTTGGGTAAATTTTCAAGTGAACCGTCTGCTTTTCTATTGAATTGCATAAACACCAAATTCCAGATTTCCACTACTTGAGGATGGTCATTGTTCACCAAATGTTTGCCATCAATTTTCGCTTTTTCTTCTTTTGAACGAATATCTACATGAATTTCAGAACAAGGTCCACAAGGTCCTTGATCGCCCATTTCCCAAAAGTTGTATTTTTTGTTTCCTTTTAAAATTCGTTCTTCAGAAATAAATTGCTTCCAAAAGTCATAAGCTTCTGTATCCATCTCAAGGTTGTCTTCTTCACTTCCTTCAAAAACAGTGACGTATAAAATGTCTTTATCAATTTTATAAACTTCGGTTAACAATTCCCAAGCCCATGCAATCGCTTCTTTTTTGAAATAATCGCCAAAAGACCAATTTCCCAACATTTCAAACAAAGTGTGATGGTAGGTATCATACCCCACTTCTTCCAAATCATTGTGTTTTCCTGAAACACGTAAACATTTTTGAGTATCAGCAATTCGAGTGTTTTTTGGAATAGCATTTCCCAAAAAGTATTCTTTAAAAGGAGCCATTCCCGAGTTTACGAACATCAAAGTTGGGTCGTCTTTTGGCACTAAAGGTGCAGATGGCACAATTAAATGTGATTTTTCTTCAAAAAAGCGTAAAAAAGCAGCACGAATATCTTGAGATTTCATAAAGAAAATGTTTCTAATGGAAGTTGGATTGTGTTAATTATTTTTAAAAAAACATGCAAAAAAAGGCATTTATAAAATATTTTTTAGTTTTGTATGTTTATAGATAAGTTTTTTTTACTGAAATTCTTATTTAAACCACAAAAATAGTACATTTAGCATTATGGCGAAAGTAAAATATTATTATGATGAAAACACCCTTTCTTACAGAAAAATTAAGGTAAAAAAGAGTGATCGTTATCGAAGAATTATTTTCAGTTCATTGGCTGTCATTTTAATAGCCTTTATAGGTTTTATAACATTTAGTCAATTTATTATGTCTCCAAAACAACGGGCTCAAAAGCGCGAATTAGAGAATTTGAGACTACATTATGAGTTATTGAGCAAAAGAATGGAGGAAACAGCGAGTGTTTTAGACCAAATTCAACAAAGAGATAACAATATCTATAGAAGTTATTTTGAAGCAAATCCGATCACGGAAGAGCAAAGAAAAGCTGGTTTTGGCGGGGTAAACAGGTATAAAGATTTGGAAGGTTATGACAATTCGGAATTGATTATTAATTTAACGAAAGGAGTTGATATTCTCTCAAAACAATTGGTTGTTCAGTCAAAATCTTTGGATGAGATTGTGTCTTTGGCAAAAGACAAAGAAAACATGTTGGCGTCGATTCCTGCCATTATTCCAATAAAAAAAGGCGAATATTTTGTAGCATCAGGTTATAAAATGAGAATGCATCCAATTTTGAAAATCAATAAATTTCACAAAGGAATGGATTTTTCAGCACCAAGAGGCACCCCAATTTATGCCTCAGGAAATGGTAGAGTAACTATGGCTGAGAGAAATAGTACCTATGGAAATGTGGTGCATATCAAACATGGTTATGGCTATGAAACCATTTATGCACACATGAATAAAATTGCTACTACAAGTGGAAAATATGTAAAAAGAGGTGATTTAATTGGTTATGTTGGCAACACTGGATTGTCTGTTGCACCACATTTACACTATGAAGTACTCAAAAATGGGCAAGTTTTAAATCCGCTTAATTTTTATTACGGTGATGTTACTTTAGAGGAGTTTGCAGCGCTTCAAAAAGCATCTGAAGAAAGTCAATCTTTAGATTAAAAACTTAAATATATGCATATAGATTTACCTGAAAAACGATACTATAAAATTGGTGAAGTTGCCCAAGCTTTTCAAGTAAATACTTCATTAATTCGTTTTTGGGAGAAGGAATTTGATGTTTTAAAACCAAAAAAGAACGCCAAAGGAAACCGACTTTTTACACAAGAAGATTTGAAAAATATCAAAGTTATTTTCAATTTGGTTAAAGAAAGAGGCTTTACGTTAGATGGTGCAAAACTGAAATTAAAGAAAAATCCTGAAGAGATTTTTAACAATCAAGAAATTATCAGCAGACTTGAGGCTGTAAAAGCGGAGCTGGTCAAAATTAAAAACCAACTTTAAAATTCTAATCCTAGCAAAAAAGTATGTAAATTTGTTTAGGAATTTAAGAATTATGAAATAAAATAACCATCAACTAAAAACTAAAAATTAGAAATTATGAGAAAATGGCTTATCCCTTTAATTACTATTGTTGTTGTCATATTTGGCGTATATAGTTGGTTAAAAAACTTCAATAACAAAGCAGTTGTTTTACAAGAAGACGCAAAAACCACTTGGTCAAACGTGGAAAGTGCGTATCAACGAAGAAATGATTTGATTGGAAATCTTGTAAAAACGGTGCAAGGTGCTGCTGATTTCGAAAAAGAAACCCTTACTCAAGTCATTGAAGCACGCTCAAAAGCAACCTCAACAACAATTGATGCTAACAATTTGACTCCCGAAAACATGGCACAATTTCAACAAGCACAAACAGGTTTAAACAGTGCTTTGTCTAAAATGTTATTGGTGGTTGAACGTTATCCTGATTTGAAAGCAAACGCTAACTTTTTAGAATTACAAAGTCAGTTAGAAGGTACAGAAAATCGAATAAACGTGGCAAGAGACCGTTTTAATGAAGGTGTAAATAATTATAACAAATTCATCAAAGTATTCCCAAATTCAATGTTGGCAGGAATGTTTAATTTTAGCGAAATGAATCGTTATAAATCAAATCCAGGGTCAGAAAATGCACCAAATGTGAATTTTGATTTCAATAAGAAATAAGAATTCATGCCTGAAATTGAAGAATTTTTAACACCTATTGACGAACAAGAAATTGTTGCAGCCATAAAAACTGCTGAGAAAAACACCTCAGGCGAAATACGAGTTCATATTGAAAATTTTTCAAAAAAAAATCATTATGAACGTGCGTTAGAGGTGTTTTTTCTTTTAGAAATGGATAAAACAAAAAACCAAAATGGTGTGTTGATTTATGTGGCTGTTCACGATCACAAATTCGTGATTTGTGGTGATAAAGGCATCAATGATGTAGTCCCAAACAATTTTTGGGAATCTACTAAAAACATCATGCAAGCACATTTTAAACAAAGTAATTTCAAACAAGGATTGATTGATGGAATCCTAAAAGCTGGTGAAGAATTAAAAGCACATTTTCCTTGGCAAGTTGATGATGAAAACGAACTTTCTAATCAAATCTCTAAAGGATGAAGAAAGCTCTTGGCTCTTGGCTTTCGGCTGTTGGCAAATCAATATTATTTCTTGGAATTATATGTAGTTTCCAAAATTTATTATCTCAGGGCTACAAAATTCCTGAAAAACCAAAATTTCAAACCAGTGTTTACGATTATGTAAACCTATTGTCAAAAAAGGAAAAAACCAGTTTAGAAAGCAAATTAGTACGATATTCTGATTCTACTTCTACCCAAATTGTAGTGATCATTATTTCATCTACTGAAGGTGAATTGATTGCCTATTTAGGAGCAAATTGGGGTGAAAAATGGGGAATTGGAGATGCAGCAAAAGACAATGGAATCTTGATTTTAATGGCGAAAGACGACCGAAAAATCACCATTCAGACAGGAAAAGGGGTTGAAGAATTTTTGACCGATTTTGAATCAAAAAGAATCATTGAAAGGGTAATTGAACCTGAATTTAAAAAAGACAATTACTATATCGGTTTAGACAACGGAGTCGAGTATATTTTCAGAACTTTACAAGGGGAATTCAAGGGAACTCGGAAACCACAAGAATCCAACAAGTCTTTTGGTATTATCATTTTCGTTATTATTATTATTATCTTATTAATATTATTTTCAAAAGGCAACAAGAATAATAATGGAGGTGGCAATTATCAAAAAGGAGACATTATTGCAGATATTTTACAAACCATAATCCTCACGAATGCTGGCAGAAGAGGAGGTTTTGGTGGCGGTTTTGGTGGTTCATCAGGAGGAGGTTCTTTTGGTGGAGGTGGTTTTGGTGGCGGATTTGGAGGAGGTTCTTTTGGTGGAGGTGGAGCCTCTGGTGGATGGTAACTAAAATGAAAAAAATCACTATTTTTTTTAGTTTTTTGTTCTTTCTAAGTTGTCAAAAAGAGGAAAACTTTGGCAAACTTACCCTATTAGCTTCCTTGCCAAGCGAGTTAAATGAGGTTTCTGGAAACGAAAAAATAGCAAATAGCAGGTTGATTTGGATGCACAATGATGGAGGAAATGAGTCAAAAATTTTCGGAATTTCTGAAAAAGGAACCATAGTCAAAGAAGTAACTATTAATGCCGACAACCAAGATTGGGAAGATATCACAAGTGATGAAAGTGGCAATGTATATATTGGCGATTTTGGGAATAATCGCAACAATCGCAAAGATCTACGAATTTTAAAAGTTTCTAATAAATTTCTGATCAAAAATGAGGTTACTCCTGAAATCATTGAATTTGAGTACGAAAACCAACAAGCATTTCCTCCCGATAAAAAACAACTTTTCTTTGATGCGGAAGCTTTTTTTTACTTTAAAAACTATTTTTATATTTTTACTAAAACCAAGGTAAAAAATCAATATGGCAAAACTTTTATGTATAAAATTCCTTCAAAACCAGGAAAGTATAAAGCCAAATTATTGGGTGAATTTTATAACGGAGATTCTAGTTATTCTTGGATTACAGCCGCAGATATATCTGATGACGGAACAAAAGTTGTATTACTTTCAGAAAAAAATGTGATGGTTTTTACAGATTTTAAAGGAGACGCTTTTTTATCAGGAAATGTAAAAACGATGTTGTTTAAACATGTTTCTCAAAAGGAAGGAATTTGCTTTAAAGACAACAATACTGTGATTATTACTGATGAAAAATCAGGTTTTCGTGGTCGAAATTTGTATCAGTTTTCAATAAAATAAAATGAATTTTGAAGCGGGATTTGGATTATAAATTATCAAATATAAACTTCTAATAAATCAAATCTTTATTTTTTTTTCTACAAATAATAAATCGTGGTAATTCGTTTCTAAGCAAAAGAGTTGCTAATAGAGGTGGATATTCTTTAAAGTGAATTCAAATTATAAATTTTATTCAAAGTATTTTTGAGTTTTAGTCCATGAAAAATGAAATTTTCCAACTAATTCATAGCTAAGATAAAGGTTACTTTGAGGTCACAGTTACTTAAATTCGTTGATTTCTAATAAACAATCTTCTTCTCTTTAACAGAAGAAAGCTATGACTTTGATAACTGCTTTTTGTCTTTAAAAACCAAAATATCATGAACGACAACGTTGGTGTTCATTATATGAAAGAGTTTCGAAACTTTTAAATTTTTGATGTTATAAGCCTTTTTTTTATGATGTTTATTGCATCTTTAAGCTGAAGTATTTAGTGTATTTTACACTATAAATCAACTGAACACTTTCATCAGTTATCTGAGTTTTTTTAACCAAATCATTTGATAATGGGCATCTATTTAGTCAAAAAATACAAATCATTACCAAAATCTAAATCAAAGGAAAGAATTCCTTTTATTTATAGGGAATATCTTTAAGTTTTTAAAATGATATAAGCGTTACTAAAATTTATTCTATTCTTTTGATAATTGCTTCTCCAAAGTTTTTGATTCGGTGATATACTTAAAAAAAACCTGTATTTGATTACTTTAATATTTTGATTTTTTTGATCGAAATCTATTCTAAATCCCTCAAAATCAATTGCACAGAAACAAATCCATTCCATTCATTTTCTTCTAAAGAATAGACAATGTCAAACTCATTTTCAACCATTTCAATTTTAGTTCCTAAACCAAAACCAATGGCATTAAATGTTTTTTGATTGTCTCCTTGAAACAAATTGAGTTTCAGATGCGAACTATCTGAACCCACTCGTTTTCCATAACCATTGTCTCTAACACCTGTTGTTTTGAAAACAGGTTTCATGTTTTCAGGACCAAATGGTGCCATTTGTTGAATAATTCTGAAAAATTTTGGGGTAATTTCTGCCAAATCAATCTCAGCATTAATCAAAATTTCCGGAGTCAATAATTTTTTGTCAATACTTTTTGAAACCACTTCTTCAAATTTTTGTTTGAAATTTTTATAGTTTTCGGGTAATAATGTCAATCCAGCAGCATATTTATGTCCGCCAAATTGTTCAATAAAATCAGTGCATTGTTCTAAAGCTTCATACAAATCAAAATCTTTTACAGAACGCGCAGAAGCAGCTAATTTTTCACCACTTTTTGTGAAAACTAACGTGGGTCTGTAATAGGTTTCTGTGAGTCTTGACGCCACAATTCCAATCACGCCTTTATGCCAATCTTCTTGAAAAACAACTGTTGAAAATCGATTTTCTTCCTCATTTTCAATAATTTGACTCAAGGCTTCTGCAGTGATTTTTTTATCCAATTCTTTTCTGTCAGCATTAAAAACTTCGATTACTTTTGCAAATTGTACAGCCGAATCAAAATCCATTTCTGTTAATAATTCTACAGCATAATTGCCGTGTTTTATTCTTCCTGCAGCATTAATTCTTGGAGCAATGATAAAAACGACATCTGTAATTGTCAACTCTTTTTTCTTGATTTGATGGATAATTGCCTTAATTCCGTTTCTTGGATGAGAGTTTATAACTTGCAATCCATAGTGTGCCAAAATTCTATTTTCGCCAGTAATTGGCACAATATCAGCAGCAATTGCAGTTGCTACCAAATCTAAATATGGCAAAAAATCAACAATGGTTTGACCTCTTTTTGTTCCTAAAGCCTGAATGAGTTTAAAACCAATTCCACAACCACACAATTCGTCATAAGGATAGTTGCAATCTACTCTTTTTGGGTTTAAAACAGCGACTGCTTTTGGAATTTCAGCTCCTGGTTTGTGATGATCACAAATGATAAAATCGATATTTTTCTCTGATGCATACGCTACTTTTTCAATGGCTTTGATGCCACAATCTAAGGCTATTATTAGCGAAAAATCATTGTCAAAAGCAAAGTCAATTCCAATATAAGAAATTCCATAACCTTCATTATATCTGTCAGGTATGTAGGTTGCAATATTGGTATAAATCGTTTTTAAATACGCAGAAACCAAGGAAACAGCTGTAGTGCCATCCACATCATAATCACCATAAATCAAAATATTTTCATTGTTTTCAATCGCTTTTTCAATTCTTTCAACAGCTTTGCCCATGTCTTTCATCAAAAAAGGATCATGAATATTTTCTAAACTAGGTCTAAAGAATTTCTTTGCTTCTTCGTAAGTTTCGATGTTTCTTTGACAAAGAATACTTGCCAATGTTTCTTCAATTTGCAGTTCTTTGGCGAGTTTTTCTACTTTTTTTTTGGGTGGTTTTGGTTTTATAGTCCATCTCATAGCAAATTTTTTCTAGGTATTGTGTAGAACGATTTCAGTTTCTATTTCAGCAAATTTTCGAAACATTTCCATGACTCCACAATAAGTTGTTACTGATAAGTTTACCGCTTTTTGAATTTTTTCTGGTTGTAAATTGCTATCCGTAAAATGATATTCAACGCGTACTTTTTTATAAATTTTTGGGTGCTCATCAGTCAATTCGCCTGTAACTACAATTCTGAAATCGGCAACTTGTGCACGCATTTTTTCTAACAGAGAAACCACATCTAAACCAGAGCAACCTGCTAAAGATGAAAGCATTAACGTTTTTGGAGCGAAGCCAACAACATCTCCATTATCTTGAGATTTATCAAACATTGTGAATTTATATCCACTTGGATTGTCGGTTTCAAACTGCGATTTTTGAGTCCAAACTGTACTTACGATATTTTTAACCATAATTTTTCTTTATTTAAAATTTGAAGTATTAAATTGTGCATTCTTACAAAAATAAGAAAACAACCTCAAGTTCGACTTTAAAATGCAAAAAATAATCAACAAGAATCTTTATTATTTTCTATTTTTATTGATATTTTCAGTGAAGGCTAGTTTTGGACAAGCATCCATTTCAGCATCTGGAAATCAGTCATTTTGTGCAGGAAGTCCTATAAATATTGTTACAGATTTTAGTATTTCTGATCCAAGTAGCACTAGTATTCAAGCTTTTTATATTCAGATCTCTGAAGGTTATCAAAGAGGATTTGATAGACTTAGTTTAGCTACTTTTCACCCTTCAATTCTTCCAACATGGAATGAAGATGAGGGAAAATTAACCTTACTTTCAGTAATGGGAGGAACAGAAATGTTATTGACAGATTTAGAAAATGCAGTAAAAGACATTGTTTTTACTGCAGCAGCAAACACTATTATTCCAGAAAAAAAGTTTTCATTGTCAATAGGAGATGCCAATTATCTACCTGAAACAGATCACTTTTACAAATTTATTTCCAATGTTGGAATCTCTTGGAATCAGGCAAACATTGCAGCTGAAAACAGTAATTATTATGGCAGAAAAGGATATTTAGCGACATTAACTTCAGAAATTGAAGCAAATTTTGCTGGCAAACAATCAACAGGAGCTGGCTGGATTGGAGCAAGTGACGTTGAAAATGAAGGCGAATGGAAATGGGTGACAGGTCCTGAAGCAGGAACTGTTTTTTGGTTAGGGGAAGTATATGGGACAGGAATTGGGTTTTCAAAATGGAATAATGGAGAGCCAAATAATACTAATAACAATGAAGATTATGCGCATATTACGGATCCGTCTGTAGGAATTCCTGGTGCTTGGAATGATTTGCCAAATATTGGAGATCCCCCAGGAACATTGTATCATCCTCAGGGTTACATTGTAGAATATGGAGGAATGTCAGGAGATAATCCGACAAATGTTCAAGCAACTACACGAATTTTCATACCACAAATTCTCTCAATTGTTGATGCAACTATTTGTGAATCAGGAACTGCTACAATTTCAGCAACTGCTAGTGATGGTAATATACTTTGGTTTGATGCACCAACAAACGGAACTCAAGTTGGAATGGGAAATGATTTTACGAGCCCTTTTTTAACAAACACTACTACTTATTATGCTACAGCTTCTGTAAATTTTTGCACAACCTTGCTAAGAACAGCAGTTACAGTTACTGTAAATCCAAGACCAACTATTACCTCAACAACTGACGATTTGATTTGTTCAGGAAAAGCAACGTTAACTGCAAATGCCTCTGCAGGACAGGTTTTTTGGTATGATTCTTTAACAAGTTTAACGCCCGTTTTTTTAGGAAATTCTTTTGAGACACCTGTTTTAACAAGCTCTACAACCTATTATGTAACTGCAAATTTGGATGACTGTGAAACCACATCTAGAACTCCAGTAAATGCAATTCTTGATGATACAATTCCTCAGTTTGATTTGGTTCAAAATGAATATGTTTTATGTAATGACATTGGTTCAATTGTCATAGAAACATCAAATCCTCAAGGAAATTATACGTATGTTTGGCGAAATGAAACTACTCTTTTTTCTGAAAATTCCTCTTCAATTTCTGTCACTGCTGAAGGTAATTATTCTGTAGTTGCCATTTCTGAAGCAGGTTGTGTTTCAGATGAAAAAATGATTCTTGTTAGAAATTCTGAAATAGCAACAATCACAAAAGATGATGTTATTATTACGGATGATTCAACTAATAATTCCATTCAGGTTGCGAATCCAACTTTAGGAATTGGCGATTATGAATTTGCCATTGACAACGAATTTGGAAACTATGTTGACGTTGGTTTTTTTCAAAATTTATCACCTGGAATTCACACTTTGTTTGTAAGAGACAAACTGGGTTGTGGAGTAGTTTCGTTTCGATTCTCAATTTTAGCATACCCTAAATTTTTTACGCCAAATGGCGATGGAGAAAACGATTTATGGACAATTTCTGGTTTTGATACGAGTTTTTATACGATTTCAAAAATCTCAATTTTTGATAGATTTGGCAAACTTATTTATCAGATTGAACCAAATTCTCAAGGTTGGAATGGCGATTATCAGGGCAAAAAACTACCCTCTAACAGTTATTGGTTTCGAGTTTTGTTAACTGATATCAATGGAAATACCATTGAAAAATCAGGAAATTTCAGTTTGATTAGATAAATAAACTTATTTTAATTGTAGTGCTTCTTTTTCAAAGGTCAATCCTTCAAAACCAGTTTTTATAAAGTTTCGAATATTTTGATGTGAAGTTCCGGTTGAATCCTCTAAAATTTTTTTATAATGATAGCCAATACAAAAAAAGGTTTCTTAGTTGGTAAAGTTTTGTTTAATTTCAAGTGCAAATAACTTAAAGAACCTGAATTTTTGATAGCATTATTCCTAATTTTTCCATTTAAAAACGCAGTTGGTAAAAAGGTATAATTCACTTCAATTACTCACACAGTTTCAGAAAACAAAATAGATTTTAAAGCCGATTTTAACTTGTTCTTAAATTCTTAAATCGTCATTATTTTGGAGTTATAATCGACTCAGGTTTTAATGATGATGTTTTAAAAGGAAATTCATTCACCAGTTGACGCATAAAAATAGCATCTAAATCGTTCATAAAAACCAAGTATAAAATTTGCCCATTTGTATCTAAAGTTGCAATATTTGTAGGAATTGTATTGACGCTTTTTCCAGTAAAATACTTGTAAAAAGCCAATCCTAAAAGGTACGTTCCGTTTGAAGAGGGATGAATATTATCATGAAATAATTCTAAATCAGGGCGATAATTTAATGAACTTGCAAAAAGTGGTCCACCAGGAACAAAATCAGATTTGGTTTGGTCGCATAAAGTTTTATACATTTTTTCAATTTCTGGCAACATTAATGGGTTTGATTTGTAAGCCCAAGTCATCATAAAAATTGGCTCTGCACCTTTTGTTCTTACTAATTCTGCAAACTTTTTACCATATTCAATAAAATCTGTAGGTTTGTTTATGGCACTCAAACTATGATTGTTAAAAACCACATAATCCCATTTTTCCAATTCAATCATCACGCGAGTTTGAGTGCCTCTCTCACCTTTCCAATGATTTTCAAGACTTGAACCGCCAACTGTAGAATGTTTGGTTTCTATGATAATATCTTGCGATTTTGCCATTGCAGATACTACTTGCGGAAGGTTATTATAATAGGTGAAGCTATTGCCAACGAATAATACTCTTATTTTTTTATTTTGTGCTATAAATGAATTACTTAAAAATAAAATTACTATGAAGCAAGATTTGTAAATTACAGATTTTAATGGCATAATCAACTAAATAAATGTGTCTTTTTTTGATTGCAATATTAGTAATTTTATGAATTTAAAAATTACATTTTTTTTGGATTTATGATAAGTTTAATTATTGACAATCTAAATATTACCTTTTTCCTTCAACCACAATCACAATTTCCCCTTTTGCTGGTTTTTTGGTATAATATTCTAAAACTTCTTTGGCAGTTCCTCTAATGGTTTCTTCAAACATTTTGGTTAATTCTCTTGAAACAGAAAGTTGTCTTTCAGCACCAAAATATGTGACAAAATCTGCTAATGTTTTTAAGATTTTATGGGGCGATTCATAAAATAGCATTGTTCTTTTTTCATCTGCCAACAACAATAATCGAGTTTGACGTCCTTTTTTTACAGGTAAAAACCCTTCAAAAACAAACTTGTCATTAGGCAATCCAGAGTTGACCAAAGCAGGTACAAGAGCGGTGGCTCCCGGCAAACATTCAACGTCAATTTTGTTTTCAATACAAGCTCTTGTCAATAAAAATCCCGGATCTGAAATGGCTGGTGTTCCTGCATCAGAAATCAAAGCACAAGTTTCTCCTGCTTGCAATCGCTTGATAATTCCGTCAATTGATTTGTGTTCATTAAACATGTGATGGCTGTGCATTTGTGTAGAGATTTCAAAATGTTTTAGCAATTTTCCACTAGTACGAGTGTCTTCTGCTAAGATGAAATCAACTTCTTTTAAAATTCTGATGGCTCTTAAAGTCATGTCTTCTAAATTTCCAATTGGAGTTGGCACTAGATATAGTTTACTCATAAATTAGTGATTAAAAATTTCTATATAATCATCAAAAACATACAAACGATTTCTTTGAGAACCAGTAATTTCTCTTAAAATTTTCGAATTTTCAAGTTTATTTATCAATTGATATGCAGATTGTGGTTTTTTGTCAATAATACTTCCAACTTTTTGTGCATCAATAACTGGGTTGCTATATAAATAATCTATTATTTTATGTGCATCAGCACTTCTAGCTCCCAGTTTCGTGATTTTTTCTTCTATAGATTTAGATAAGTTCAGTATCGAATTAAAAGTTTCCACACCATTTTTGGAAGTTTCTATAATACCCGTTAAAAAAAATTTAAACCACTGATTGATATCATTATGAGTTCGAACTCGCATTAAATTATCATAATACAAAGTTCGGTGTTTTTCAAAAAAATCAGATAAGTATAGGATTGGTTTTTTAAGAATACCTTTATTTACAAGATATAATGTAATTAACAATCTTCCCACTCTTCCATTCCCATCCAAAAAAGGATGTATTGTTTCAAATTGATAATGAATTAATGCAATTTTTAATAAATCTGGCAAAGGATTTTCTAAATCATTAGCAAACTTTTCAATATCTGAAATCAATTCGTTAACTGTATTCTGAATTGGAGGAATAAATACAGCATCGTTAATTGTAGCCCCACCAATCCAATTTTGGCTACTTCTGTATTCTCCAGGCAGTTTATGACTACCTCTAACACCTTGTAATAATATTTTATGAGTTTGTTTTATTAAACGACTCGAGAATGGAAGATTCTGAAGCAAATTAACTGCGTGATTCATTGCCTGTATATAATTTTGTACTTCTTCCCAATCATCTCTATTTTCAATAGAAATATCTTCTTTTTTTAGAAATACTTCTTCAATATTTGTTTGTGTTCCCTCTATTTTTGATGATTGTGTAGCTTCTTTTGCAATATGCATTTGTGTAAATAAATCAATATTTACATATTCAGAATACATATCTAATCTTCCCAATTGTCTGTCTGCTAAACTCAATAATTGAAGCAACTTCATATCATTTATCATCCAATCTCTATAAATAAGAGTTGGTTGAAAACTTTTATAATATCCTTGATTTTGATATAAACCAGATTTAAAATTTATCATAATAAAAGGGTTCTTTATTGTGTAAATGTACAAAAAAACACAATAAAAAAATTTTAATTATGTTTTTTTAAAAAAACACACAATAAGAATGTTTGTTATAATGATTTTAAATCTCTTCATAATTTTCTAAAGTAATCGTTGCAACGACATCTCCTGTATGTTTTGTAGAAAGTGGCTCAAATAATAAGACAGGAACTTCTTATTTAGAAACTGGTTTATGTTCAATTCCTTTTGACACACTGTAAAATTCGCCTTCGTTTGTGGTGATAATTTTATCACGCAAATGCATTTCTAAAACGCTTTTTTCACTAAAAAAAGCTCATCTATCATTTTTGTGTTTATGAAAAACAAACTCGCCTTTTAATTTAACTAATAAAATTTGTTGTCCATTTAATTCTCCTATTTTTTGTGGAGGCCACTGGTCTTGAAATAAATCAATTTGTTTTTTGAAGATTAACTACCTTCATGTAACAAATTTACAAAGATTTTATGGTTATAAATCAAATCCTAAAAGAGGTCTTTTTTCTGATGAAATGTTTAATTTTACACCTTTAAATTTAGAAAAAATGTATAGAAGTCATTCTTGCGGAGAATTAAGAGCATCTCACATCAATAATGAAGTTATTTTGGCTGGCTGGGTTCAAAAATCAAGAGACAAAGGTTTTATTATTTGGGTTGATTTGCGTGATAGATATGGCATAACGCAACTTATTTTTGATGAAGAACGGACTCCAAAAGAAATGATGGAAAAAGCAAAATCTTTAGGAAGAGAATTTGTGATTCAAGTTACAGGAACTGTGATTGAGCGCGAATCTAAAAATGACAAAATGCCTACTGGAGAAATTGAAGTGTTGGTTTTTAAACTCGAAATTTTAAATGCTGCAAAATTACCTCCTTTTACGATTGAAGACCAAACTGATGGTGGTGAAGACATCCGTATGAAATATCGTTATTTAGATATTCGTAGAAATCCTGTAAAAGAAAATTTGATTTTTCGTCATAAAGTAACCATGGAAGTTCGAAAATTCTTATCAAATCAAGGATTTATTGAAGTTGAAACGCCTTATCTAATCAAATCAACTCCTGAAGGAGCTCGTGATTTTGTAGTGCCCTCACGCATGAATAAAGGACAATTTTATGCTTTGCCTCAAAGCCCGCAAACGTTCAAACAACTATTAATGGTTGGCGGAATGGATAAATATTTTCAAATTGTAAAATGTTTTAGAGACGAAGATTTACGCGCTGACAGACAGCCTGAATTCACACAAATTGACTGTGAAATGGCATTTGTGGAGCAAGAAGATATTTTGGCTGTTTTTGAAGGAATGACGAAACATTTGTTGAAAGAAATTCATGGAATTGAGATTGAAAAATTTCCAAGAATGTTCTATGATGATGCCATGCGTTTATACGGAAATGACAAACCTGATATTCGTTTTGGAATGCAATTTGGCGAGTTGAATGAAGTTACCAAACACAAAGATTTTTCAGTTTTTAACAATGCAGCATTGGTTGTCGGAATTGCTGTTCCTGGAGGAAATTCTTTCACAAGAAAAGAAATTGATGCATTAATTGATTGGGTAAAAAGACCTCAAATTGGTGCTCTTGGAATGGTATATTGTCGTGTAAACGAAGATAGGACTTTCAAATCGTCTGTTGACAAATTTTATGATGAAACTGATTTGAGAAAATGGGCAGCAATTACTGGTGCAAAAGCAGGAGATTTAATCTGCGTTTTATCTGGTGAAACCAATAAAGTTCGTGCGCAATTATCGGCTTTGCGAATGGAATTGGCAGCACGTTTAGGTTTGCGTAAACCAACTGAATTTGCGCCACTTTGGGTGGTTGATTTTCCGTTATTAGAATTGGATGAAGAAACTGGACATTATCATGCAATGCACCATCCATTTACCTCACCAAAACCAGGACAAATAGAAATGTTGGATTCAAATCCAGGAAAAGTAAAAGCAAATGCGTATGATTTGGTGCTGAATGGCAATGAAATTGGCGGAGGTTCAATCAGAATTCATGACAAACAAACGCAAGCAACCATGTTACGTCATTTGGGTTTTTCTGAAGAAAATGCCAAAGCCCAATTCGGATTTTTGATGGATGCTTTTGAATATGGAGCGCCACCACATGGAGGTTTGGCTTTTGGTTTGGATAGATTGGTGGCAATTTTAGGTGGTCAAGAAACTATTAGAGATTTTATTGCGTTTCCAAAAAACAATTCTGGACGTGATGTAATGATTGATGCGCCTGCTTTTATTGATGATGCTCAACTAAAAGAATTAAATATCAAATTAGACATTCAAGCATAAAAAAACACCTGTTTTTTGCGGGATTTTTTTATTATATTTAACCATAATTTGATTTTGAATTTATAATTTTCAAAATTTATTAAATTTAAATTGCCAATTATCAATCAAAAAAATGCCTGCAAAAAACACTTTCTTAAAGCAATTACTAATTTGGAGATATAAAAATATCAGCGATGATAATTTTTTATACATAATAAGCATTATTGTTGGATTATTCGCTGGTTTGGGAGCTGTGATTATTAAAAACTTAACTTTTATTTTAAGTTTATTATCTGATAATAAATACATTAGTACTTATTATAGAGAGTTTTATTTCATAACGCCAGTTATTGGTTTTTTGATTGTTGTTTTCATATCAAAAAATATTTTAAAATCTAAAGTTGGTCATGGAATTCCAATGGCACTAGGTTCATTGTCAAAACACGATGGAAGAATGAATGCTAAAAACATTTTCAGTTCTATGATTACTGCGCCAATTACGGTAAGTTTTGGAGGTTCTGTTGGGCTTGAAGGTCCTTCTGTGGCAACTGGAGCCTCTATTGCTTCGAATGTTGCGGGTGTTTTTAGATTAAAATCGAAAACCCGAAAACTCCTTTTGGTGTGTGGTGCAGCAGCTTCGTTATCTGCAATTTTTAAAGCTCCAATTGCAGCCATCCTTTTTGCAATTGAAGTTTTTAGTTTAGATTTAACGTTGGCTTCACTTTTACCTTTGTTACTGGCTTCTATTGCAGCAGTTTTTACAAGACTTTTATTTCTTGGCGAACAATATATTTTAGATTTCCATTCCATTGAAAATTTCAATATAAAAAATATTTTATATTTTATCGCTTTTGGTGTTTTTACAGGCGCAATTTCTTTGTATTTCACAAAGTCATATATATTCATCGAAGAAAATATAAAAAGTATTAAAAACGATTACAAGAAAGCCGCTTTTGCCGGAATTTGTGTTGGAATTTTGGTTTTTGTTGCACATCCATTATATGGTGAGGGTTTTGAGTTTATGAACAACCTAATTCTGAACAATACTGAAGCTCTAAAACTAGATTTTATCGTTTTTAATTTTATTGAAAATAAATGGATATTTCTTGGCTTTATTCTGTTTTTAATTTTGTTGAAACCAATCGCAACTTCGCTTACCTTAAATGGAGGTGGAGTTGGTGGTATTTTTGCACCAACATTATTTCTTGGTGTTGTTACAGGAAATTTTTATACCAAATTTCTGAACATTTTTGATATTCAATTGCCCGAAAGCAATTTTGCGATGCTAGGAATGGCAGGTTTATTAGCGGGGATTTTGCAAGCGCCATTAACTGCTATTTTTTTAATTGCAGAAATAACAGGCGGTTACGGATTAATTATTCCGTTGATGTTAGTGGTTTCAGTTTCTTTTGGCATTTCAAAAAAATATGTTGATCATAATATTTATACACGCCAATTAAAGAAAAATAACCAACTTGTCACTCACAATAAAGACCAAACTGTCTTAATGCTATTGAATCTAAAACCATTAATTGAAACACAATTTATTGCAGTGAATCCCGAAATGACCTTTAAAGAAATGCTGCATACGGCTGTTGCAAAATCCAATCGAAATTTATTTCCTGTGATTGAAAATGAAAATAAATTAGTGGGTATTATTACTTTGGATGATATCAGAGAATTTATGTTTGATGAAAATTCACAAAAAAAATTACGTGTAAAATATTTTATGCATCAACCACCTGATTTTATCGATATTGATGTGGACAATGTGAGTACTGTGATTCAAAAATTTCAACGAACAGAAGCCTGGAATTTGCCTGTTGTGAAAGAAGGGGCTTATATTGGATTTATTTCAAAATCAAAATTATTAACTGCCTACAGAAATAAACTCATTGAATTAACTGTCTAATTTAAAACCAATTTTCTTCGTTTTTTTCGAGTTCTTTCTGACTTTTAAATGCCGTTTTTTGATTCATATTGGTTTCTCCTATTAATAAGCATGTGTATAAGAGAAATACAATTTCTGATTCTTTTTCATCTGAAATCAATAATTTTATATTTTCATTTTCATTTGGAGTTTCATCAAATTCTGCAATTTTAAAACCATTTTTAAAGACTGATTTTTTCTTTTTATAATGGATTTTAAGTTCGTAATTACCATTAAAGTCAATTTTAAAAATTGTATTTCTGCTGTTTTGAGATAATAAATGACCATTTTTTTTAGAACTATTTTCTTGGATATAATAAGCCATTCTCCATTTCCAAAATTCAAATTTTTTGCTGATTTCAAATCTCAAATTTCCTCTTTCATCATTGATTTCTGCTGCTGTTTTACCAAATTCCATAAACCAAAATGAAGTAAATAGTTTCTCTTTTTTACCTAATTTTAAAAGTGATAATTTGTTGTGATCTTGTTTGATTTCGTAAGCTATTTTATTCATTGTTTTTTATTTAAAAATGACACCATTAAATCAGGAAAATCTGTAAATGCGCCATCAACATTTGCTTCAATTAAAAGTGTTTCTAACATCTCTTCAAATGAGATAAATTCGTTTAGTTGATCGGCTCTAAAAGTATATGGATGCACTTGTAAACCAAGTTTGTGCGCATCAGAAACTAGCGAAGTAAACATCCATTTTTTATCCAACTTTTTATCTAAAATTTGTTTATACCAAGGACCAATTCCGTCTGCAAATGTTGCAAAATAGTCAAGTTGATTTGTCTCTTCCGGAAATTCTATCAATTGCACCAAAAACAATTCAGAATGCAATTCTTTTCTGATTCGCTCTAATTCTTTGGCATCAAAACATTGTAAAATACAATTGTCTTTTTTGGTTTTATAGCCATAATCTGACAAAATTTTCAGTACAATTTCCGTCAGTTTTTTTCCTTCTTTTTGATGAAATTCGGGCGCTTTGATTTCAGGATAAATGCCAATATTTTTGTTGGTACTTTTATTCAAACCTTGAATCAATTCAATTTCTTCTTGCAAAGAATGCAATCTGAAAGAACCTTTTTCTTTTGGAAAACGATTTGGATAAATTTGTTTGCCTGTTTTTGGATCAAATCGTTCAGAAACTTGTAATGTTTTTAACTCCTTAAACGTAAAATCAATCACATAAAATCGGTCATCATTTCTCATTTTATCAGGAAAAATTTCGGAAACATTTGTTACATCATCCAAATAAATATCGTGAATAACTATTGGAATATCATCTTTGCTCAACACTAAATCCTGTTCAATAAAATCAACATTCATGGCATGCGCCATTGATTTTGCTTCCAAAGTGTGTTCAGGTAAATATCCTGAAGCTCCTCTATGTGCGATGACAATTTTTGATGACTTTTGATTCATAACCTTAGATTTTGAACATCCAAAAATGATGGTTAACGTTAAATATATAATTTTCCATTTCATAAGAAATAATTTAAAAAATAAAGATAGCGTTTTTGTATTTTTGTGATATGAAAATCGTATTAAAAATAATGCTTGTCATCTTTTTAATTTGGATGGCAACTGGTTTTTTTCTCATTAAAACTGAACATGAAAAGGCTCAAATTGTGATGGGTTTGGGTGTCATGTATTTGTCTTTTATTTTTATGCCCGTTTTTATTTACCATAGATACAAGGGTGGAAGGTATAAAAAATACATCATCAATGATGAAAAATTAAGAGAGGCTTTTAAAAACGTGGGTAAAAACTGAGTTATCTATCAAAAAAAATTTAGAATTTTAATTCTTCTTTTTTTGAGGATTTACAATGTTTATTCTTAAAAAAAAGAATTTAACTTTATTTAAGTAACCTAAAATAATTGATTTAATAACATTAGAATAACTTTCAAAAAAAACTTTCACTCTAAATTTGTTGCATCTAATAAATAAAAGAAGAAGTTTGTAAAAGAGAAAGTTATAGTGTATTTGAATTATTTAAGAACGTAAACTTCAACATCTTGTTGAAGTTTTTCTTTTTTCACAAAGCAGATTTGTTTGTACTTTTGTAAAGTATGATAGATCAAATAGAAGTCATTTCAGAAAAAGTCGTTTTGATTGGCGTAATCACGCAATTTCAGGATGAAGCAAAATCTAAAGAATATTTAGATGAGTTAGAATTTCTTACACTTACTGCAGGTGGAGTTGTTATAAAACGCTTTGTCCAAAGAGTTGACAAGCCAAATCCTAAGACTTTTTTAGGAATTGGAAAACTAGAAGAAGTAAAGCAATTTATAGATTCAAATGAAGTTGGAACAGCGATTTTTGATGACGAACTTACTCCTGGTCAATTAAGAAATATCGAAAAAATTCTAAATTGTAAAATACTTGATAGAACCAATTTAATTCTAGATATTTTTGCACAAAGAGCACAAACAAGTTCTGCGAAAACTCAAGTAGAACTAGCTCAAAATCAATATATTTTACCAAGATTAACCAAACTTTGGACGCACCTTGACAAGCAAAAAGGAGGAATTGGAATGCGTGGTCCAGGTGAAACAGAAATTGAAACTGACAGACGAATTATTCGCGATAAAATAGGATTGCTCAAAAAGAAACTGGAAACCATTGACATGCAAATGGCTGTTCAGCGAAAAAATCGTGGAAAAATGGTGCGTGTTGCATTGGTTGGTTATACGAATGTTGGAAAATCAACTTTGATGAATGTTATCAGCAAAAGTGATGTTTTTGCGGAGAATAAATTATTCGCGACTTTAGACACCACAGTTCGAAAAGTGGTGATTAAAAATATTCCTTTTTTGATGACAGATACTGTTGGTTTTATCAGAAAATTGCCTACACAATTGGTAGAATCATTCAAATCTACGTTAGATGAAGTTCGTGAAGCAGATTTATTATTGCATGTGGTTGATATTTCTCATCCACATTTTGAAGATCATATTGCCTCTGTAAATTCCATTTTATTGGATATCAAATGTGGAGATAAACCCACTTTGATGGTTTTTAACAAAATTGATGCGTATGAATTTGAAACGATTGATGAAGACGATTTAATCACCGAAAAAGGCAAAGAACATTATACATTACAAGACTGGAAAAAAACTTGGATGAATGATTATGATGTAGAATCCATTTTTATTTCAGCGCTCAACAAAGATAATTTAGAGGATTTTAAAGAAAAAGTATATGAAGAAGTGAAGAAAATTCATGTTCAACGTTTTCCTTATAATGATTTCTTGTTTGATGAATATAAAGATGAAAATTAGTTAAAATTATTTTATCGAATTTTTAATGACTGAAATCACAAAATCATAATTTACAATAATGAATATCAAAACCATAAAATATTCTTTTTTAGCAATTTTAATAGTTTTAATTTCATTTTCATGTGTTAAAAATGAAACAAAAGTTCAAAATTTAACTCCACCCGAAGGAATGATTTGGGTTCCTCAAAAAACTTTTTTGCAAGGCGCAAAAGAAGGAGATAAATATGCCATGCCAAGAGAAAAACCCGCTCATAAAGTTACCGTTGATGGTTTTTTTATAGATATTGCTGAAGTTACAAACTCTCAATTCAAAAAATTTGTAGAAGCAACAAATTATTTGACAGTGGCTGAACGCCCAATTATTTGGGAAGAAATGAAAAAGCAATTGCCTCCAGGAACTCCAAAACCTCATGATTCTATTCTACAACCAGGAAGTTTGATTTTTAATAAAAATGTAAAAGCTATTGTTGGTATGGAAAATTATTATCAATGGTGGACTTGGAAAATTGGTGCGAATTGGAAACAACCTCAAGGACCAAATTCAACCATAGAAGGCAAAGATGACTTTCCTGTAGTACACATTGCAATGCAAGACGCTTTGGCTTATTGTAAATGGGCAAATAGACGTTTGCCAACAGAAGCTGAATGGGAATCTGCAGCATTAGGATCGAACACAAATACGATTTTTACTTGGGGAAATGACACAACATTATTGGACAAGAATGCCAATACATGGCAAGGAACTTTTCCTGTCAAAAACGAAAGTAAAGATGGATTTGAATACATTGCTCCTGTAAAATCGTACCCAGCAAATAGCATTGGTTTGTATGATATGTCTGGAAATGTTTGGGAAATAACTTCGGATTATTTTAATGTGAATTATTACAGTGAGTTGGATATTTCAACGCCCATTATAAATCCAAAAGGAGCTGAAAAACCCTACAATCCTAACAATCCATATCAAGTAGAATATGTGATGAAAGGAGGTTCGTTTTTGTGCAACGCTTCTTATTGCGCCAGTTTTAGAATTTCTGCGAAAATGGGCGTTGCAGAGGATTCTGGTTCTGATCACATGGGATTTAGGACGGTTGCAAGTGTAGAAATGGTTAATAAAAAATAGAAACCACAAATAATCAAATGAATATAAATTTTTTGTATTGGTAGTATTTCAATAACTGTGTAAGTTTAAAAAGTTATTTTGAAAATTTTTGTCCCTTCAAAGACAAAAAAATTTTCGGAATAACTTTTTTAGTAACTTTAAATATTTATACGGATATGATAAACAA